>OGOU01001054.1_pt1 | contig 22415 bp, 21 predicted proteins | sample 1552721 | NCBI WGS metagenome assembly OGOU01 (sample SAMEA2580176, study PRJEB22360) | human gut metagenome | biome: human gut; feature: human-associated habitat; material: faeces | place: Denmark | collected 2008/2010
CGGCAGCCACGTAAACTGTGGACTTGCCAAAAAGCCGGCAACAATATAGCCCAGCACAACCGGCTGTTTTATCCATTTAAAGAGAACCGTGACTACGGCTCCCAACAAAAGGATAAACGCAAGATCAAGTATCAATGACTCTATGTTCATTGGCTTGTCGCTTAGGAGTATTAAAGCCTATTTCATGGATATGCGGCGCGAACACAGACGATAGTTGTCTGCAAACAGCTCGACTGTATATTCGCCGGGCGAGAGAGCGGTGTTCACATCTACATAAATCCTAAGTGACACTTCGGCGCCTTCGTAGTCAAAACTTTTCTTTGCCGAGCAGGCAACGCTCGCACCTTCGAAGCTGAATGACCCGGCACCCCCCAGCAGTGAGCCTTCGGGTGATATAAGACGGGCGTATACAGTCTTGGTGCCCACAGGCGTCGAATTGTTCTGGGGGATAGTGAACGAAATTACGAATTGTGCAGCTTTCTGCACTTTCTTTTCATTTTTGCCTTTTTTGTTGAGAGCTGTCAGCCCGACGCCGGTTACATTAAGTTTTTCGGCAAGGGTCATGCGCTCATTCAGTACCTGATTGCGCTGGTCAAGGTCATTGGCGCGTGCGGTGGTGGACTGGAGGTCAGACGACAGTTGCTGGTTCTCGGCACGCAGTGCGTCGTTCTCTTGGTTGAGGCGGGCAATTTCTTCGAGGTAGTGACGGAGGAGTCCGCGCAAGGTCTCGATTTCGCCACGAAGTTTCGAGATTTCGGCAGCTGATTCGGCATCGGCTTTTTTCTGTTTTTTCAGCTGTGCGTCAAGTTGTTTTTTAAGGCGTTCGATTTCGACACGAGCGGCCTCATACTGACGTGTAAGACGCAATTTGGTATTATCGCTGGTGACAAGCTCGCGTTGACCTTCGAGTTGCACAAGGTCGCGATCGGCATTCTCAAGTTCGCTCATAGCAAGCTGCTGTTGAAGCTCAAGAGCCTGCACAGCAGCCGAGTCAAGTTGATTTTGGTCGTTTTGGGCCTGCTCCATCCGGTCTTCGGCTCCTTTGCCGGCATCGGACATCAGCCACCATATCAGACCTCCTGCCGCAATGAGAATAACAACGGCGCTGATACCGAAAATCATAGGCTTACGGTCTCGCGAGGGACGTTTGTGAGTGTCCGTCACCCGGTTGTTTTGCGCTTTTATATGATTTGTTTCCGAACGGTTTTCGTTGAAGTCCATAGTGGTATTTTATGTTAAAAATATACTAATTTCATAAAAATAAGAGCCATAAACGACCCAATGACTTATATAAAGATATTGAGGGACAGATGCGCATAGGCGACACTGCTTTGGCTGTCCCACAATTTGTGACTGCAAATTTAGTCTTTTTTACTCAGAATTTTTTACTTTTGCACTATGAAAAATACTCAACAGGCAACAAAAAAGCGCCGGAACATCATATTGGCAATAATAGCTGTCGTGCTTGCAGCTGTTTTTGCCTTTGGCATTTACTGGGGGACAAAAGCTTTCAGCAGGTACCCCGGACCCAAGCAACGCATCTTCATCCAGGTGGGAGCCGACAACGACGGCATCCGCGACGCCCTTGTCAGCCAATTGGGCGATTATGGCGCCGATGTCGCAGCGCTTTTGAAGTTGCGTGACGCTGCGCCACAAAAGGCAGCCGGGTCGTATGTGATAATGCCCGGCGACAGGGCTTGGTCTGTGATGAACCGTCTGCGCGTCGGCGTTCAGACTCCCGTCAGGCTGACCATCAACCAAATACGCACCATGCAGCAGCTTGCCCAAAAGATTTCCGAGACAATGATGTTCAGCGATAAGGACTTTATTGCCGCCTGCGACTCGGTGCTTCCCGTTTTGGGTTACAAAAAGGAACAATTTCCGGCGTCCTTCATCCCCGACACATACGAATTTTTCTACACGACACCGGCAACCGATGTAGTCCGCTCATTGACCCGGTACCATGAAAAATTCTGGGACCGAGATCGTACAGCCAAAGCCCAAGCCTTAGGACTGACAGCTGCAGAAATAGCGACCATTGCCTCGATTGTCGAAGAAGAATCGTCGAAGCAGGATGAATGGCCCAAAATCGCCCGGCTTTACCTTAACCGCCTCGACCGCGGCATGAAACTTCAGGCGGACCCCACGGTAAAATATGCCTTAGGCGACTTTGCCATACGCCGCGTAACACATGCCATGCTCGATACAGACTCGCCATACAACACATACCGTCACGAAGGACTGCCGCCGGGCCCGATACGTATACCCGAGAAAGCAGCCATCGATGCTGTCCTAAACGCGCCTCTCCACGACTATATTTATATGTGTGCGCGCGAGGATTTCTCGGGATATCACAATTTTGCCTGCGACCTGGCAACACACAATGCCAACGCCCGGCGCTATCAGGCTACCCTCGATGCCCGGGGCATCAAATAACCGGGGCATCTCCCTACCCTTAGCCGGTCCCGATCTGAGCGCCCACAGCGCTTATCATGCTATCAGCAGCGAAAAATCAGCAGCGAGCGACCGTCCCTCGACCGGATTTGCCGAGGCATAAATTATCACAGCATCTATGCGCGCACGCACCTGATTCCATGTGCACGCTCCGAAAGCAGCCTCGAGTTGACGCGCAATAGTCGGCGTCAGATTCGCGGCAAGTATTACCGGAGCACCGAGCCTTTCGACCCGATTATGAAAATAATCAAAAACCTGACGCGAAGTCATATACGCAGAAACTCTATTTGCCGTATTCATAAGCCGATGCAATTGTAAAACTAATACTCTGCTGTAAAACTATTACACTGCCCCGAAGACATTCTGACTACAACCCGGTCGGGACTGCCCAGGCTGCGCCTCCTTATTGACACGACAAAATTAATCCCCTGCATGTGCACCAATCAGACACATATTTGTTAAAAGACTATAAACTCAATCAAATTTCGATATGCCGCCAAAAGACAATACTTATCACCAAAGTATTAATGTCGCCTCAGATTTGCCTATATCTGAGGTTTTGTTTATCTTTGCGTCACAAATGAACCGGTCATTATTGTGCCACAACTTTTCAGAGTCCATGCGTAACTACCTAAGGATCTATAACTTACAGCCTTAGGCAGGATTAAAAGCTATATAGATAGCTCATCGGATACACTTAGGCACAACTCTTTAAGACACCGCTATGAGCACACCGGAAAATTCAGACTCGGACCTGTCAATCGATGCCGATATACCCCGCTGGTATGTCATGCGCGACCTCAAGCGTCCCAACGCCCTGCGTCCGGCATGGGTCGAGCTCGGCGACCGAGGCTTTGACGTCTTCACACCTACCGTCGAGAAGCTCTTTGTGAGCGGCGGTCGTCAGACACGCCGTCGTGTGGCATTCATCAGCGACCTGCTTTTTGTCCGCAGCACACGTGCGGCCCTCGACCCCGAAGTGGCACATTGCCCCACCCTTCAATACCGCTTTGTCCGCGGGGCACACATGTGCCCCATGACCGTTCCCGAAATTGACATGAGTCGTTTCATAGCCGGCGTCCGTGCCAGCGAGAAGCCCCGCTATCTCACCCCCGCCGAGTTGACCCAACAACACATAGGGCGCCGCATACGCATCTGCACACCCGGACCGATGTTCGGCCTCGAAGGACGCCTTGTAAGCATTCGTGGCAGCCGCCACCGTCACATCCTCCTCACCATCCCCGGCATCGCCGCCCTCCTCCGCCTCACCTCCCCCGACTACCTCCTCCTCGACGAGTAATCCCCCAAAAAGAGACCGGCATTCCCATGCCAACCGAAGACAGCCCCGGCAAACGCGCCGCGAAAAACGCTATGGCACTAACTATCAGGATGGTTATTACTACCGTGATAGGATTATATACTTCGCGTGTAGTTCTGGAGGCATTGGGAGTTGAAGATTATGGCATTTATGGTGTAATCGGTGGTGTCATTGCTATAGCATCATTTGTTAATAAGGCAATGGCATCGGCATCATCCCGTTTTATTACTGTCGAACTAGGCAAAAAGAATGAAACAAAACTTAAATCTATATTCAATGCATCATTTCATCTGCATTTATGGATAAGTGGTCTTGTTATTATATTTGGTGAAACTATCGGAGTATGGTTTGTCAACACCCAAATGGTCTTTCCTCCTGACAGAATGTTTGCTGTCAACGTGCTATATCAGTTTACAATATTCAACACAATTGTTAGCTTCACACAAATCCCTTATAACGCAGACATTATAGCCCACGAGCGGATGAAAATATTCGCTTACATCGAGCTTCTGAATGCAGGGTTAAAACTTGGTATAGTATTTATGCTTTTTTTATTCAAGACAGATTTGCTTATAATTTACGGAGCACTAAGTTTTTCCGTCAGCATCATAATAGCACTCATTTATCGATTTTATTGTATAAAGCATTTTAAGGAAGCTCGCATATCGCTGAAATTTGACCACAAAATCGCTCGTTCGATGATTTCGTTCAGCAGTTTTAACCTTTATAGCAGTTTTGGTGTATTGGTAAATGCTCAGGGCAAACCAATTGTTCTTAATATGTTTTTTGGCGTAATCGCCAATGCTGCATCATCTATAGCATTAACGGTTGTTGGTGCTGTCGAGGGCTTAAGCACAACAATAACACAGGCGTTTAACCCTCAGATAATTAAACAATACTCGGCAGGTGATTATGAATTAATGCAAACTACAATGAGACGTGCTGTTCAAATGACATTATGGGTGTTTGGGCTAATTGCCATTCCAGTCATTATTACAGCGCCTTCCATTCTATATTTATGGTTGGGTCAGGTCCCGGAATATTCAGTATTATTCTTAAGGCTAATTATGGTTACTACACTCATTAAAGTATACTCCAATTTAACATACACGCTTCAAAGTGCTACCGGTAAAATAAAAAAATATGCGCTGGTTGCAGGCACGCTTTATATATTATGCCCACTTGTTTCTTATGTTTTACTCTTAAAATTCAAAGATCCAAGTTTGGTATATATTGTAGAGATTGGAATATTTGTTATAGTTTCTGTCATAGCCACATTCATAATACATCAGGTTGCCCCACAGCTCAAATTGGCAAATTTCATATTCGGTGCTTTAAAAGGTTATTTTTCTATAGCATTAGGGTTTATAATTGTCTACTTACTATGCATGCAAAGTTCGCCTATCGATTATATTAATCAGTCTGTTGCACAGACTATTTCAGATATAGTTATAACAACTTTAATCTCAACTGCTGTTTTAAGTATTCTTTTCCCATTAATTGCGTTTAACCGAGGAGAAATATTATTCATAACTGCCAAACTTCGTTATATTTTCATTAGGATTGTACGACTTAACGTATTGTGAATTTTCTCAGTATGAAATTTGAATAATCCCAAAGTAAACAAATTAAATTTTCGACTATATCTATGGAACGCGTATTGCTGCTTGATCCATCTATAGGCTCCAATAATCTTGGAGATGAGATAATCATGGAATGTATCCGTAAAGAACTCGAATTTGTCACACACGACAAGTATGTACTCTCTTTACCGACTCATGTATCCTCCTTTCATTGGTATCAGGTTTTGCGCAATTCGTCAGCTTTACAGATTTATGCGAATTGTAGATATAAATTTGTCGGAGGCAGCAACCTTTTGGTAAAAAAAATGTTGACTCACTACCCTCAATGGAATATTAATCTTTTCAATTGCGCACCTCTAAAAGGTTGTGTTTTAGTTGGAGTCGGGGCAAGCAGCCATAATTCGACAGACTGGTATACACGATATTTATATAGGATTTTTCTCAACAAAAACTATGTCCATAGTGTGCGTGACGAGCGGACTCGCCAATATGTTGAAGAAGAACTTGGTCTAAAAGCCATCAATACCGGTTGTGCAACTATGTGGATGCTCACTCCTGATTTTTGCAAATCGATCCCTAAAAAAAAGTCAGACGAGGTTGTTTTAACTTTAACTGCATGCACCCCTATTGACAATCTCGACCAAATTTTAATTAATATTCTTAAAGATAATTACAAGAATATATATTTTTGGCCTCAGGGATTAAAAGATGCCGAATATTTTGGTAAACTAAAAAATACAGAAGGGATCGAGGTCTTACCGGCGACTAAAGATGCTTATGACAGCCTTCTTACTCAACATAATATCGACTATGTAGGCACTCGTTTGCATGGAGGAATCTATGCCATGCGTCATCGTCGCAGAGCCATTATCATTGCCATAGACGAACGTGCTCGCGAAATCAATAAATGCAACAATTTAAATTGTATTGAAAAATCAGAAATTCCCGATCGTCTTGAACAAATGATAAAATCAGATTTTGCCACTGAAATTCAGATGCCCTTTGATGAGATAAATCATTGGCGCTCACAATTTTTATAAACAGGAATGAAAGAACCTATTATTTTAGATACAACAATTAGAGACGGCAGCTACGCTGTAAATTTTCAAATTTTCTTGTGTCCTCAACATAAATATTGACTGTAGGCAAATCAAATATATAATGTTACCGTACACGACATTATCTCAAACGTTCAAGTCATTGGGAATTTCCCCAGTATTCGAATATGGATATTGCATACTGAAAAATGTTTCGACACGCACTGTTATCCACCCTCTTGACGATATTATGCGGTCATACAGGATTCCGTTCAGGTATCCTCAAAGACATATACAAATACTTTCAGGTATCTGATGTTGGCCCACTGCGCCTTATAGTTGCTTATACAGCTAAAGACCATATCGGAATGAATAACTAATTTCTTCGTAATATAGCAAAGATTCTGCCGCACGACGATTTCGAATCTCATCCTTATAATTTCCGTGAATATTTCAATTACTATTAATATGCGTAAAGACGGTATCATTTTAAAATCTGTCAGCGTGGACAGAAATATAGTGACCTATAATTTTGAAGTAAGAGGTTGTATTAAGAATCTTTTTGCGACAGATAAATATTTTATTGAATATGCCGAGGACATGAGCGAGGTTCCCATATCCATACTGACCATTCCATTTGTATCAGAAATGCTTCCAATTATATGGCTTTCGGATACTGTTGTTTGGGTTGAAGAATTGGATAGGACCTATTATAATTGTATTTCTCAGGTAAAAGCAGCTTATCAGCGGCTTTATGAACATGTAAGCCTTAAAGGAAATGTTGTCGCAGCCAAAATGCCACAAAATAAAGTTGATGGCAATGATTGTGTTATGCTTTTTGGTGGCGGCATAGATTCCCATTGTACATTACAGCGTATAAAACAATTTCATCCCACCTTAATTACCATACAAGGATGGTATCATAATCTTGATGAAATTATACCTGCATCAACGTCTGAAATTGACTATACAAAATTTGTTGCCAAGCAACAAAAAGTAGATTCGATATGTATTAAATCCAATTTTGCTGTACTTGTTAACAAGCCCGAATTTGACAAACGTTTTCATAAAATTCTTCATGACTCTTTGTGGTCTGGGTTCCAACATTCTATGGAATTCATATCAATTGCATCGGCCTATTGTTTCAAACATAATATACCAACCATATACATTGCAAGTTCTATCCCAATGGGCGAATATGAAATGTGTGGATCGCATGTCACAACCGATTCCGAGTTTAGATTTGCGACTAATGGTCAATGCATTCACGATGGTTCAGAACTAACTCGGCAAGATAAAGTACACGTAATTATTGAAAATTGTGATAAAATTAATGGCAAATATCCGTTAAAAGTATGTTCGTTCAACGATAAAAATTGCTGTGACTGTGATAAATGCTTCCGCTCAATATTGGGGATAGTTGCCGAGGGTGGCAATATTGAGAATTTCGGTTTCCACATTGAAGGTTCATTAAAAGAACATTGGGAAAAAATATTCAAAGACCACGGCCAAAAATTCAACATTCGAGGCGAAAGCAGTCTGCATTGGCCTGCAATTCGCCGCAGAATGCTTGAAAACTATGACAACATCCTCTATAAAGATTTTGCAGATTGGTTTATGAATTTTGATTTTTTATCTGCTCAGAAAAAAGCTCTCAAAAGATACTACCGCCAAAATTTCAGAGAGATATTATCACGCAAAATCAAACAACATTTAACAAATAATGGATAGCCCCAGGATTTCAATTGTCATTCCGGTCTATAATGCAGCAAAAGATCAGAACCTGATGTTTCTGGTCGATTCTCTAAATCTACAGACTGTAAATAATTTTGAAGTAATTTTCTGCAATGACGGCTCGGATGACAATACCAGTGAGCTACTTGAAAACATAATTCAGAAAAATAGTTGTTTCAAAGCATTAAATCTTGAACATCATGGAGTGAGCCATGCAAGAAATAAAGGTATTGAAGCAGCCATAGGGAAATGGATAACATTTATTGATGCAGATGATATAATTGCTCCTGATTTTGTTGAATCATTCATGCAATATGACGGCGAATATGATTTATTGTGTTGTGGATATGCAATTATATCAAATTCTATACCTACATTCAAAAATTATTCTCACGCAATTTATAACGGCATTGATAATCTAAATTGTCTCCTTGGCAATACCGAATTCCTACATAGGTGTAGTCCGTGGAGTAAATGTTTTAGACATAAAACATTAATTGATAATAACATCCGATTTAATGAATGTTTATCACATAGCGAAGACCGTCTTTTTTTCTATAACTATTTATTATTCACAAATGTTATAGTAACCATTCCTAAAATACTTTACTTTTACAGTTGTCTATCTGCAACTTCATTAAAGCACAAACATCATCCTATTGATATGTTGTATCGGAGACAAAGTTTAATGACCAAAAACGCTATTAAATTGTGTCAACAATATAATCTAAATAAATTTCAGCGAAAATATATTTATATCAACCTCGCAAACCTTGTCAAAGATTCTATATCTTCTATTTATGTCGATTTTGGATATTCTCACAAAACATTGAGAATACAACAAGACTTTCTTAATGAATTCTTGAATAATTTAAAACAGCTTGATTCTCTTCGTGAATATATTAAAATGATAATGTCTTCAGATAAAGAAATCCAATTTATTGTAAATAACAAGCTTAAAAAATTAGACAGATATTATCTTTCATTGAAAATAAAAATATCCATAAGTAAATTAATTAACAAAATTAGTAGGAGAAAAGGAAAGCATACACTTTTAGGCGAATCATTTAGACTTATCAACAACGAATATTATACAGGATGCAGCAATCAGGTATAAACCTGTTTAATAATATTGCTGGAGACTAACAATATCATAATCTTGCTGCAACAAGAATTATTAACATTACTCCCATTTTAATACGGAGTCATACTTGGCTTTTATTTATTTCTAAATATGATTCAGTCTATAAAAAAATATCTGCGAGAAACGCGATATTGCATCGGAATTATCGAAGGTTATAAACTTTTTGAACCGGTCAATTACAATAACATTCATTGGATTGACCTCAACGGATATTTGGACGGATGGTTCGCCGACCCTTTTATCTTCGATGTCGATGATAAAAACGTCACGATTTTGGCAGAAGAGTGGTATTATCCTATAAATCATGGCCGTTTGTCAAAGCTGACTATTGACCGCAAGAGTTTCAAACTTCTCAATGTCAAGCCGATATTGCAACTCGAAACACATCTTTCTTTCCCGTATTTCGTAAAAGAGGACAACGTAGTTTTTATTTGTCCAGAGAACCAGGAAAGTAAGTCGGTTAAAATATACAGGTATGATGAGGTCAAAGAATGTTTGACAAATCCGGTGACATTAATTGACAAGCCGTTGATGGATGTTCAAATATGGCGAAAAGACGGAGTATATTATCTTAGCGGTGTGGAATATATTACAGGAGAACAGATTGACACAAAAACGCTTCAAATATATACTTCTGAAAATCTTTTTGGCCCTTATACACAAAGTCAGATTATCGCATCCGATTTTTGTGACAAACGTGGAGCCGGTATAGTGATAGAGCATGATGGTAAAGACATACGCCCTTCGCAATGCTGCGAAAACAACGAATACGGTACTGCTGTAATTTTTAATGAGGTAAGCTATAATGGATTGCAATTTTCCGAGAAAGAATTTGCCCGAATAACAAGAAATAAACGCCGTCACAATGGTTTAGTATTGCACACTTTTAATCAGTGCGGTAATCTGACGGCGATTGATAGCTGGGATTATACACATATGTACGTGGGGCGATTCGTGGAATTTCTTCGCAAGAAATTCAGGAAATACATCCACAGTTGACGATTAAATAACATGTTCAAAAAATTATGAATACACAGAAGATGCAAGACATTCCAAATCCAACATTTTCTGAAGAAAGAAAAAGAAGTGGTATTCATAGGTTATGCCCAAGGACCGTCTAATATATGCATACCTTGTGTTTTGGAAAAAGGACTTGAATATCCTGAAAATTTCGGGTGGTATTTATTCGGTAAAATCGGGCCAGATATAGAAAAATATATTGAGCCAGATAAATTGAAAAAATTAATCGGCTCATTTGATTATTCCGGTTTATTCAGTATAGACTTTCTTATTGTGGATGGAAAACCTTATATGTGTGAAATCAATTTCCGCAACGACGGGAACGGTTATTTCCCGACTGTCGGAGGTGTAAATCTCCCATATCTATGGTATCGCTCGGTCATTGGCGATGGTTCAGATAACTCAAGTTTACGAATTAAACGCGAATATACCATAATGAGAGAAGGTATATCCTTTATTTTGGGCTCGCCGTGAAAAGCATCCATTGAAATTCCTAAATAAATTTATATTCTCTGACATTCACGAAACTTGGAACAGAAAAGATTACAAACCATTTATTTTTATGTTCCAAAACGCATTTTTACGCCGGAAGTGAAATGATGAAGCCACGGATACTGATATTGATGCATTATATGGAGCTGGGAGGCGCCGAGATGAGCCTGTTAGGGCTTCTTGACGCTCTCGAGCCTGAACGCGTCGATGTCGACTTGTTCATATACAGCCACCAAGGTCCCTTGATGCAATTTATCCCCGCTTGGATTAATCTATTGCCTGAGATCCCGGCTTACTCGGTCATCGAAAGACCGCTAAAGGAGACGATACGCAAAGGATACATCAAAGTGGCCCTTGGCAGACTCCTCGCCAAAGTGAAGCACCGCCAGTATCGCAGAAAGCACCCGACATCGGCGTCTGACGCCTCAATATTCCAATATGTCGGCGATTGCGTCACACCGTGCCTGCCGGCAATAAATCCCGACGTGGAGTACGACCTGTGCATAAGCTATCTCAATCCGCATAACATTGGCCTTGAAAAAGTCCGTGCAAAAAAACGTCTTGCATGGATACATACCGACTACAAGGCTATAAGCATAAATGCCGCCGACGAGTTGCGGATATGGGGAGCATACGACAATATTGCTTCGATTTCGGCCGATGTGCGCAAATCGTTCCTTGAAATTTTTCCCTCACTGTCAGGCAAGATTATAGACATCGAAAACATCTTGCCGGCCAATTATATACTGAAACGTGTTGAGGAATTAGAGGTTCCGGTGTCTGACAAGTCAGTAACTTTGCTTTCGATAGGCCGTTTTTGTGAAGCAAAAAATTATGACAACGTACCTGACATAGCCCGGCGTATCATAAATCATGGTATCAGCAACTTGAAATGGTACCTGATAGGCTATGGGGGCGACGAGGCACTGATACGCGCAAAAATCCGAGAAGCCGGCATGGAAGAGCATGTCATAATCCTTGGCAAGAAAGACAACCCCTACCCTTATATCAAAGCCTGCGACATATATGTGCAGCCTTCGCGCTACGAGGGCAAATCCATAACCGTCCGCGAAGCGCAGATACTTGGCAAGCCTGTCGTTGTAACATCGTACAAGACAGCATCCTCTCAGATAAACGACGGCCTTGACGGCGTGATAGTGCCGCTCGACAACGAAGGATGCGCCCGCGGCTTGGCCGACTTTATAGCCGACGCCGAGCTCCGCGCCGCCATCGCAGCCAATATCACCACCGCCGACCACGCCGCCACCGCCGAGGTCGCCAAAATTTATTCCCTGATCGAAGAATGATACTCGCTACCGTTACTGACTTTACAACACTATATCACGACATTGTCGTTATAGTATGCTTTATACTCGCCATTGCCTATGCATTGAAATGGTCGCCCAAGAATGCCACCCAGATTATTGACGGCAATCGGTCCAATATGCGTTTGCTGGTGATAATCTGTCTGACAGTATGCATACTGATAGGATTCAGACCGATTGTTCACTGGGGCTTCGACGATATGGCCGTCTATGAATACAATTTCAAACAATTAGCCAGCGGATATGTAACAGTTGATAAGGATAAAAGCGAATGGTTATGGGATCAGTTGATGAAGTGGGTCTCAATGGCCGGGGGCGACGTCTCGTGGTTCTTCTTCGTGGTCTGTTTGGGGTATGTATTCTTTGTCCTCTGGGGTTTATACCGTTTGTTCCGGAACAACACCACGGGTGCAATGCTGTTCTTTGCCGGCGCTTTTTCGACTTACAGCTATGCGACAAACGGCATACGCAACGGTCTTGCAACATCGATGATTATTTTGGCACTTTCCTTTGTCGTTGACAAAGAGAAGAGTCATTGGATACCGGCAATAGCCATCGCTTTTGTCGCCACGCTTATCCACAAATCAGTGCTTCTGCCAATTGTGGCTCTCGGCATAGCATTTTTTCTTCGAAACATACGCGTGGCCATCCTTTTCTGGATACTTTCGATTTTTGCATATCTGCTTGTCGGCCATACAATCGAGCAATTCTTCACCGGATTAGGCTTCGATGACCGGCTTTCGGGTTATATCCAGAACAAAATGCAATATGCGACCGAGGGCTTTAAAACCGGCTTCCGCATTGACTTCCTCATTTATAGTTTTATGCCTATACTCCTCGGCTGGTATATTGTTGAGAAAAAGAAATTTGTCAATAACACTTACACTCTTCTACTCAATACCTATATCTTCTCGAACGCCGTATGGGTCATGCTTATGGGCGCGGCTTACTCCAACCGCTTTGCCTACCTCTCATGGTTCCTCTACCCGATAGTCATGGCTTATCCATGCCTGAGGATGAACGTATGGGGCAGCAAACAAGGCAAAGCTGCCGCATGGATACTCTTCCTCAACGTCGCCTTCACGTTCTTTATGCACTTTGTTTACTACTGATTGCTTTATTGAACCATATGACAAAACATAATAGTCAGTTCGGGCAGGGAGAATGTGTCTCTGATACGGAACAAAGCGTAATAAGTGACAATAACGCTGTTAGCCGGACCATGCCCCGCGATGCACGTCTTGACAACATCCGAGTTTTGGCATGCCTGTTAGTAGTTCTGATGCATTCGCCTATGCCCGTGGAAAATGCCAACGGAATCTTCCTTTCAGGCATAAGCTATATTACTATGCCCTGTATCGGACTTTTCTTTATGATTTCGGGGGCTCTGCTCCTGCCGGTAAAGACCGATATGTTTTCGTTCTTGAAACGCAGACTCGGCAAGATAGTTTTCCCACTATTGATTTGGACGGCTCTTTACCTCTGTCTCAATATATACAACTCGGAATCGGAGATAAACATATTGCAAAACATTCTTTCCATCCCTTTTTCACCTCAAGGTACAGGCGTCCTTTGGTTCTTATACACGCTGACAGGTTTATATCTTTTGGCACCAATCATAAGTCCTTGGCTTGCGCAATGTTCACGCCGACAGATCGAATTAGTTCTTGTGCTATGGGCAATAACATTATGTTATCCGGTTTTAGGCAATTTTGTTAGTATCAACACTAACGATACAGGCATTCTGTATTATTTTACAGGTTATGCAGGATACTTCCTCTTAGGGTATTATGTACGTCATTACCGCGATGTCTTAAACCTGAAAGTAGTATTGTTATTCGGATTTATAGGGCTCGCAGCCCCGGTCTTTGTAAAGTTACGGGAAATAGAGGTCGAGTTTTTGTCAGTCTTCGGATATCTGTCGATTTTTACGGTAATGCTGTGCTGCGTTTATTACAGGCTTGCATACGCTTTTAAGTCCAACCGCTTGATAACTTTTATTGCCCGTTACTCTTTCGGCATTTATCTTTCCCATATATTGATAATGCGCTATATCCTTTGGCGTATGCCTTTCTTCGAAGCATTATCTCCTTATCCTTTTCAGACCTTGGTCATCTTTAGTCTAACTTTCTTGGGCGCACTCATCCTTTGCCGCATTATCGCCTGTCTGCCTTTTTCGGCCTACATTATTGGAAATAAGTAAAAAATGATACAGGCTGCCGTCACTATTGGTTTCTATACCCCATGGTCAAGGCATACTATATACTACTGATTCGTCCAGTTAAAATTTTAATCATTAACTCTTAACTATCTTGATTCCCAAGACAATACATTATTGCTGGTTTGGGCGCGGACAGATGCCCAAGCTGGCGCAGAAATGCATAGCTTCGTGGAAGAAATATCTTCCCGAATACGAAATAAAACAGTGGAACGAGGACAACTTCGACCTTGATATGTATCCATACGTCCGCGAGGCTTACGACCGCCGAAAGTTCGCCTTCGTCACCGATGTGGTTCGCCTATACGCCATCTACACTGAGGGCGGCGTATATATGGACACCGATGTCGAGGTGCTTCGTCCTTTGGACGAGTTTCTGAAATATCATGCGTTCTCTGGCTACGAGAGCGACGGCAACGTCCCCACCGGTATTATGGCCAGCGAGAAAGGCGGCGAGTGGGCGCGATGGCAGCTCAGCCTCTACGACGGCCGTCACTTCGTCGATGAAAACGGCGAAATCATTCCAGGCACCAACGTCAAAATCATCACCGACTCGATGGTCGGGCGGGGCTTCGAGAAAACCGGCGAGTTCCAGTATTTTCAGGACATGATAGCCATGTTCCCCAAGGACTATTTCTGCCCCAAGCATCCTGCCAGCGGACACCTCGAACTGACCGAGAACAGCGCGACCATCCACCACTTTGCCGGCTCGTGGTACTCGCCCCGCGACAAATTTGTCAAATGGATCAACACCCACGGCGGCTTCAAAATGATGCGCCCCCTGTCAAGGCTTTATCACAAAATCAAAGGAGACTGAAACAATGCCCCTGCTGACAGTATTCACCCCGGCTTATAACCGGGCGCACACCATACGGCGGACCTACGAAAGCCTTTGCCGGCAGACCTGCCACGATTTCGAGTGGCTGATAATTGATGACGGTTCGACCGATGACACCCGCGTCCTCGTTCAGTCCTTCATCGACGAGGGCCGCATACCCATCCGATACATCTATCAGGAAAATCAGGGTATGCACGGCGCCCACAACACCGCCTACGACAACATCACCACCGAGCTCAACACCTGCATCGACTCCGACGACTGGATGCCCGACAACGCCGTCCAACTCATCAAGGACTTCTGGGAGAAAAACCGCTGCGACGACTTGGCGGGTATCATCGCCCTGGACCAAAATGAAAAAGGCGAGGTCATAGGCCAGCCTTTCCCGGAGACGCTCGGCGAAACGACCCTGCAGGATTACTACCTGAACGGCGGCAAAGGTGACAAGAAGCTGGTCTATCGCACGGATGTCATAAAAAAATATCCCCCGTATCCGCTTTTCGAGGGCGAAAGATATGTCGGCCTCGCCTATAAATATATGCTGATTGACAGGGACTACACACTGGCCGTACTGAATAAGCCCCTGGTGACTGTTGAATATCAGCAGGACGGCTCAAGCTATAACATGTACCGCCAATATTGGAATAATCCGCGAGGTTTCGCATTCTTTCGCCGAACCGAGATGGTGTGTACTCCGTCGCTTAAACGGCGCTTTGTCTCTTGCGTGCATTATGTCGCCAGCTCGATAATCTCGTCCAACAGGCGCTTTATTGCCGAGTCGCCCAAAAAGTTGCTGACTATCGCGGCAATACCTTTAGGATATATTTGGTACCTGCGTATAAAATCAAAGGTAAAGTCCAACGCCAAAATGAAAATCAGATGAACAAGTTGTTGATGTCAGATTTATACAGGTATATCGGCAATGCCAATAAATCATGGCTTATGCGGCAGCGCTACAAGATGTTTACTCCCGGATTTCAGTATATTTACTGTTTCCGCCACGCATCGCGAGGCAACGCCCTGAAGAGGTTTTTCTTCAAAATACTGCTGAGGCGCGTAATGTTCCATACCGGCATACAGATTCCGGCGGGGACGCAGATAGGCCCCGGCCTGCGAATCTCGCATTTCAGTGGCATAGTCGTTAATCCCATGGCTAAAATAGGCAAAAATTTCAGTATTGCTCAGGGGACTCTGATAGGCAGTGCCCAGGGCAAACACAAAGGCGTCCCGACTATCGGCGATAATGTTATTATGTCGGCAAACTCAATTGTTATCGGAGGAATTACAATCGGCGACTACACAATGATAGCTCCGGGAGCATTTGTTAATTTCGACGTTCCACCCCACTCAATCGTTATAGGCAATCCCGGAAAAATCATACCGGCGGACCATCCTACCGACCGATACAACGTCTATCGTATATAATGTCGCCGCCGACGGTTAATTCATCAAAAAAATGAAACGCATACTCATTATTCTGCCTTATATAGGGCAACTTCCCGAATATTTTCCCGCTTTTGCTCATTCGCTGCAATATTTCAGCCATAAGAATGACGAGGTCGAGATTAACTACTATATAACGACTGACGACAAACGGATACTCGGATACAGCTTCCCCGATTTCATAAAAGTGCAAAAAGCAGATGCCGGCGAAATTGAAAAACGTTTCCTTGACAAATGCGGTGTGCAGGTTTATTACGGTTATAAGCTATGTGACTATAAACCCCTCTATGGCTCGGCATTTGACGATATTGCAGAGGGTTATGATTATTGGGGCTATTGCGATTATGATACAATGTTGGGCGATATTCTCTCCTGGCTCAAGGAGGCCGATTTTGCCCAATATGAGCGTTTCGGACGCTACGGCCATTTTACTCTATATCGTAACACCCCCCCCCTCAACGAGTTATGGAAAAGAAAATTTCCTAAGACCATTTCGATTAAAGAAGTGGCTCGCACAACGTTCCCTTGTTACTTCGATGAATCCGGCATGAACAGAATCTGCGACAAAGCCGGTGTGAAATTCCTCGCCGAAAACAAGGTGGCAAACGTTACGCCATTGCAATCTTTCCATTTCTCGCTGTATAACCCCACGACACACAATGATTGCCCTTCGCAACTATTTATTTGGGAGAAGGGCAAAACATTTGTCTTATTTCGTAGGCCGGGCGAAAAGGATTATACAAAGCGGGAGTTTGCCTACATACATTATCCTTATCGCAAAGGCCTTACAGTCAACGAGACATTGGGCGATGCGGTGATTATGACCCACAAAGGCTTCTTCAATTTCGAGCCTGAACGCATCGACGAATACTTCAGCCTTTATGGAGGGCCCGATAACAAAGAACAATACGAACAATTCTGCTCGATGCAACAAGCAAAATGGAGACAGAGCAGAAATAAACGCTTTAGGACCGAACTTAAGACCTTAGGCTTCTTCAAAACCACCAGGAATTTTCTGTATCGCCTGAAGTCCCTGTCGATGAGCATACTCTTTTATAAATCATGAAAATTCTGCATGTAATCACGTCGCTGCAGACGGGCGGCGCCGAGAAGTTGATGGTGGACCTGCTGCCGAGACTTAAAGCTAAGGGCCTTGACGTTGAGCTGCTGCTGTTTGACGGCATTGATACACCTTTTCGCCGCGATATAGAACAGGCCGGGGTAAAGGTATATGACCTTGGCGAAGGCGGTTCGGTGTATTCGCCCCTGCGACTATTCAAACTTATACCCTATTTGAGAAAATATGACGTGGTGCATACCCACAACACTGCACCACAGCTATTTGCAGCAATAGGCAGAGTGTTATGCTCGGTCGTGCTATGCACGACCGAGCATAACACTTCCAACCGCAGGCGCGGTTGGAAGTGGTATGCTCCTGTTGACCGCTGGATGTACAACCGCTACCGCAAGGTTGTCTGCATCTCGCAGAAAGCAGAAGACAATCTCCGGGCTTATATCGGGACGTCAAAGGCCGAGATTTGTACCATCAATAATGGAGTGGACGTCGAACGTTATGCCGAGGCCAAGCCGTCGCCTGAACTTGACTCAATGGCGCCCGGTAGCCGTAAAATCATCATGGTGGCCGGATTCCGCTGGGAAAAGGACCAGGACACGCTTATACGCTCGCTTGTGTCGCTTCCCGCCAATTTTCATCTATTTTTAGTTGGAGATGGCTCTCGCCGAGTCCAACTTGAAGCGTTGGCCGATGAATTGTCACTGACACCTCGTGTTCATTTCCTCGGGTTACGAACGGATGTGGCCCAGTTGCTTCATGCAGCGGATTATGTGGTGATGTCCTCGCACTTTGAAGGGTTGTCACTTTCGTCGGTCGAGGGCATGAGCGTAGGCAAACCCTTCTTGGCATCGGATGTCGACGGGCTGCGCGAAGTTGTACGAGGCGCCGGCATACTCTTCCCGCACGGAGACAGTCAGGCCCTTGCCGCAGCCATCGTCCGCCTCGCAGCCGACCCCGCGGCCCGCGACGCCGTCGCCGCCGCCTGCCGCCGCCGCGCCGCCGCCTTCGACATCGCCACAATGGCCCAAGCCTACTTCAAGCAGTACCAAGCAATAATATAAATACTATTACAACTAACTTAAATGAGTGTTTTTAGACGTTTTTGTTCCTGGGCCTTTAGCCTATTCTCCAAATGGGACTTTTATTATATGTTCTTTACGTCTCTTTGTGCCAATCTCCTGGCTCTTGTTTATTATAATGAACTGCTGCCATTTATGGGGATGTTGTCTCTGAGCGCGTTCTTCGCCGCGCTTGGCGTTTTCATCATAAATGCTGTCAATAACAAAATATGGCATCGTGTCTGGTTCGCTATTTTTGCAATACTCAACAATATATTCATCTTAGTCGATGGATTTCTTTTCTTTACATTCAAAAAAATATTCAGCGAGGATATTATCGATATTATAGCCGACACGAACACTCAGGAAACATCTGAATTTCTTTCAAACTATCTGTCTTTCACAAATATTTTAATAGGTATAGTTGGTCTCGTGGCATTAAATGCAGTTATAATCTTTGTCTCGAAATGGCTTTCAAAATGTCGCATACATAAAGCACTTTCTTGGGCCGGAGTCTCATTAGCGATAGTCGGCGCATATTTTGCTTGTCGCTGTGTAGTTATGTTCGCTTTGTTCCGGAATGGCGAAGGTATACCGCAATACACAGCTCTTACCCGGTCAACGTACTCGGCTTATGTGCTGAATAATAAAATAAAAGGGATAAAGGCAACGCAGATAGCAAATGCTAATGTACTGAAAGGCAAGCCAATACCCCACCTTATTTCGAATACGAACATTATTCTTGTCATTGGAGAATCTTACTCGAAGTATCATAGCTCGTTGTATGGGTACGAAAAAAATACAAATCCCGGACTTTCCAAACGCATCGATAATGGCGAAATGGTGATTTTTAATGATGCTGTTACAATCAGTGACCACACTAATGGAGTGATGGGTTCGGTATTCTCCTTATCAAAAGGGGTAGAAAGTTTGAATGGCGATATTCTATTCCCCGCGATTTTCAAGGCTGCAGGTTTCAAGACTGCTCTATATGATAACCAGTATTTTGTAGGAAATGGCATTTCATTCTTGTCTGATGCCGAGTTGTCGAAAACCGTCTTTGATGACCGCAATGACTCAAAAGCACGTTATGACCTCGATATTGTAAATATGATGGGACTTGGTAAAGACTCGGCAAACCATCTGATAGTATATCACCTCATGGGGCAGCATTATACTTATGCCGACCGCTATCCTGAGAAATTTGCTAAATTCAAGGCTTCAGATTATACCGTCCCTGCCGATATGGATAAACGACAAATAGTTGCTCACTACGACAATGCGACACTTTATAATGACTATGTCATGGATAATCTGATGAAGAACAACTCTGATAAAAAAGCTATAATTATATATTTTTCTGACCATGGTGAGGAAATATTTGACCAAGGCGATTATATGGGACACGGCAACGCTACAGTCTCCAAGGATATGCGTTATCAAATGAGTGTACCAATGATGATATGGGCTTCGGAGTCTTACCGGAAAGAAAATGCTGAACAGTGGCAAAAGATTCAGCATGCTTCAACTCTTCCTGTGTTTACCGATGATATCTCGCATCTGCTTATTGACCTCGCCGGTATCAAGACCGAATATCTCGATGAAACACGAAGTTTCATAAATGACAAGTATGACAAATCTCGCCACCGCATAGTACTACATTCAATTGATTACGACGCAAATAAAAAATAAATTCATGAACAGCGACGGATGACGATTGTGCGGGCGATGACTGTTTGGAGTGCTTAAAAATGTATGTAATGAGTTATCAGTATTCTTAACTGTTTATTTTTATTCTATTAAAGAATTATGAAAATTCCTTGGGCTAAAAAATACACTCTCGACGATTTGAATTATGCTTTCAAAGACCAAAAATCTTTACGCGAGTCGGTTAAAATTTTGATTGTCGATGACCAACCTCTGTCTTTTATAGATTCGCTAAGGTCCTTCGGGTATAATGTAACCAAGAAAGACAAATGGGATAATTTTCTTGATGCAGAGCCTTATGATGTTATTGTCAGCGATATTAAAGGCGTGGCAGACAAATTCGGTACTGTAAGGGGCGAGGGCGCTTTTATTCTCCACCATATACAGCGCGATTACCCTTCAAAGGGATGTTTGGTTTATACATCTGCCGCTTTGAGTTCGGAATACATTGCGATGTGCCATGGCTTAAAACTAATTGAAAAAAATGACGATGTAAATGATTGGATTAATAGCCTTGACGAGGTCATTGCCGAAATTAAAGACCCGAAAAGAATTTGGTATAAAATAGAGCGTATTCTTGAGGGCTATTCAAACCTTTCAAGAGCTTACATCAGACAGGTCGAAAACAACTATGTCAAAGCCTTGGTCAAAAAGAATGGCAACATGGATATATTTGGAGAGACCACAATTATAAACAAGTTTGACCTCAATATCCTAACACATTTGGCAGAAGCTGCTTCGAAGATTCTCCCTATTTTGTCGATACAATGAAGTAATGACTATGTCCGGTTCAAATAAACGTTTCACCCCAATACAAAAGGCCGTCAATCGCTGGAAAGTCGACAATGGCTATGAACGGAGACTTCAGGATTTTAAGATTCGCGAACAAAAAATTATTGAGAAAGAACAAAAGATTCAAAATCTGTTCAACTTAGTCGAAGATTTTGCTCATGAAATCAATGAGTACAATCGTCGAATACGCAATTTTTCTTCAACTCTGAAGGATGACCTCTTAATTCATACCATTAACAAACAGACTGTAAAATATATAAAGGGTATTGAATCCTTAACCGACCTCAGTTCTAACCGAGTCAAACTGTTTCAATACCAGATTGATGAAAACGCTATTGACATGTATGATATACAGTCGATTGACCTGTATAAAATCATGGAGAAACTTTATAAAAGTATCAATGACTCATCGCCTAACAACGAATGGCGACCTGTCGAGATTCGCGGAAAACTATCCGGGCTTGTCAGATCAAAAAAAGTACTTTTCATCGGCTTATACATACTGTTGGACAATGCTTTGAAATATACATCGCGTGATAAAAAAATCTATGTGGATTTCAAAGAAACTCAAAAAGAGATAAAACTAAGTGTTGAGAATTGGGGCCCCGTTATAGATAAGGAAGAACAAAGTCGAATTTTCGAAAGAGGTTTTCGAGGTAAGAATGCTAAAAATATGCGGCCAAATCATGGTTCAGGAATTGGTCTCCACACCGCATCTGAAATTTTCGAAGTATGCGGGGTTGAAGTAAAGACCATATTCGGTCAGAACACTATCAGATATAACAATCTCCCCTATTCTCAGTTTATCATAGAGCTAACGTTCAAAAACCTGGTCAAAAGACCAAACTTTATCAAATTATAAAACAAATAATTATCAATTACTTTATTTATAAAAATAATGACCATGCGCAGGAAGACGATAGTGCGGGCGGTGACGGTGGGGCAGTCGCTGGGGTTTCACTGGTGGGTGGGACCGGCGGTGCGGCAGTGGGGCTTTGAAGCCGTGTCAGTATCGGCGCCGGGAGGTGAGGCTGAAAAGCTTGCCGAAGAGAAAGGCTTTAACCGCGTGGTAACTATTCCTATGGAACGTCATATTGCACCGCTCAGGGACCTGCGCGCGCTGTGGCAGCTGTGGCGGCTGTTCCGCCGCGAGCGTCCCGCGATGGTACACTCGATG
>OGOU01001058.1_pt1 | contig 22386 bp, 24 predicted proteins | sample 1552721 | NCBI WGS metagenome assembly OGOU01 (sample SAMEA2580176, study PRJEB22360) | human gut metagenome | biome: human gut; feature: human-associated habitat; material: faeces | place: Denmark | collected 2008/2010
TTTATCAATCAAAAATTGAGGGCTGTCGCAAATCTTATTCATTTGCAACAGCCCCCTTGATGATTTTTTATATCAGGCAATATATCAGCCGGACACAACGAACTTAGCACCGAAATCAATTATCAATAAGCCCGAACTTCAGGTTTACATAAAGGACTTTGGAAAGCAAAAGGATGATTATTGCTTTTGTGCCGAGGTTGATAACAGAGTTGTCGGAGCAGTTTGGGTACGCAACATTAACGGATATGGCAATGTTGATAATGATACCGTCGAATTTGCTATCTCGGTTTTTGACGAATATCAAAAAATGGGTATCGGCACTGCGCTGATGAACAAGATGCTTGAACATCTGAAAGAACTGAATTATCAAAAAGCCTCTCTTGCTGTTCAAAAGGAAAACTACGCTGTCCGAATGTATATTAATGTCGGCTTTGAAATCGCCTGCGAAAACGAGCAGGAATATATTATGGTACATAGGTTAGGTAACGGAAATGACAAATAAAGATATATTTGAAATCGCATTACAACAGTCGGCGTATGACTGCAACTGCGAAACAAAAGATTTTTTAGCTGAACACAACATTGTATCGATATCCAAAGCAAACCCCAAAGCGAGGAAATATATTCCTTTGCCGTTTGAGTGTGACCTCGTTTCATACGGCAATAATATAGTTGCTCAAACGAGCGAAAGAACGAAAGCTGTTGTTACAGAATATATTAACAAATACCTTGCGTACCGTTGCTTTGAAACACCGAATATCTATATTCTGAACGAACTGCTTGCACCGTTCAATTTGAAGGTCTGCTTTATGGCAGAGTATTTTCTGCCTGATGTTACCAAGTTGAAAGAGCTTGATTGCGGATATGAACTGCGTGTTTTGCAGAAACAGGATTTTGCAGATTTGTATTCGGAGCAGTGGAGCAACGTCTGACATTTGACGATAGAGAAAGAGATGTTTTGGCGGTTGGTGCATATGATGACGACAAACTGATAGGGTTTGCAGGATGTTCTGCCGATTGCGAAATGATGTATCAAATTGGTGTTGATGTACTTCCCGAGTACAGACGAAAAGGTGTTGCTTCTGCCCTGACAAGCAAATTATCTCTTGAAATCTTAAAGCTCGGCAAGGTGCCTTTCTATTGCGCCGCTTGGTCTAATATCAAATCGGTACGCAATGCAATCAAAAGCGGCTTCTATCCTGCGTGGGTGGAAGTAACTGCCAGAGAAATCGATTTTGTAAACAATATAAATAAGTGAAACAGTAAGGAGAAAATTTAATGCGATACGGCTCAATTTATTTGGTGGTTAAGGATTTTAATAAATCTCTTGATTTTTATGAAAAGCTCTTGGATATGAAGGTTAGTGCAATAAACGGAGAACGCTTTGCAGTTTTTAATAACGACGGCTTGAATATTTGCCTTTTTAACGGCTATTATGATGCCGAACATCCCGAACAAAAGGAAACAAAAGGCGAATTATATCCGATATATGATGATTCAGTAGCTATCGTAAACAGCGAAAACAACAGAAAAGTATTTATCAATTTAGGTGTGCCTGATTTACAGGAAGAATACGATAGAATTGTTAATTTAGGAATTGCAAACGAATTAACACCTATAAGGTATCTGAATGTATTTTCTCCTTACTGGTATTTTACGTTTATGGATCCTGATGGAAACCCTATTGAGATAACAGGAGGATATGGAGAGGATTGATTGAATGGAAAATATAAAAGAAGTTTATGATTTTTACAATAACGGTGCTGAAATTGACCGTCTTGAGCGTGGTTTAGGCATAGTAGAGTTTTATCGTTCGAAGGAGATTATTTCAAAGTACATAACCGAGAAAAGTACAATTTACGATATAGGCGGAGGTATCGGTAAATACACTGAGTGGCTTGCGAAACAGGGACACGATGTTACGCTGATTGAGCTTGCACCGGCAGCGGTTGATTACGCAAAGAAAAATATGAAAACGCACTATACAGCAGAAGTCGGCGACGCAAGAGAAATAAACAAGCCTGACGAGAGTGCAGATGTTGTTTTGCTTATGGGACCGCTGTATCACCTGCAAAACGAATCCGACAGAGAAAAAACATTAAGAGAAGCGTACCGTCTACTGAAAAAAGGCGGTCTGCTTATTGCAGCTGGTATATCAAAATTTAGTTCTGCAACTTGGACGCTGTCTGTTTACGGCAATGGTTGCGACTTTATTGATGACGATATTTATATGAATATGCTCAAACTTGAGCTTACAACAGGAAAACACAACCGCCCGAAGGAATATCCTTTTATAATCGCTAATGCTTATTTCCATACCATTGACGGTTTGAGAAATGAAGTAAGAAAAAGCGGATTTAGGATTGTTGAAAATCACGCTGTTGAAGGTTGCATATGGATAACACCTAAGCTTGATGAAAAGTGGCAGGATACAGAGAACAGAAAAAGACTGCTCGATATTATCCATACAACCGAACACGAAGAAACACTGATAGGATTAAGCCCTCACTTCTTGGTAGTCGGAAGAAAATAATTATTTAAATAAAAAAGGAAGATTAGTATGCCTCATTGGAATCCGATTCAATATGAGAGATTTATAAAAGACAGGACACAACCAGCTATTGATTTAGCAAACAGACTTGAAACGCTCAATCCAGATAACATACTTGATTTAGGTTGCGGCCCAGGTAACAGCACAAAAGTTTTGAAAGATAAATTTCCAAATTCACATATAATCGGCGCTGATAACTCTGAAGATATGTAAAAAAAGGCAATGGAATTATACCCTTATATAGAGTTTATCAAACTTGATGCAAACGGTGATTTGAATGAGATAAGCGATAAGTTTGATATAGTTTTTTCAAATGCCTGTATACAATGTCTGCCAAATCACCGAGAGCTTTTGCCAAAACTGATGACGCTGTTAAAACCGAACGGAATCCTTGCAATTCAAATACCTATGCAACAGGAACACCCAGTTCATATTATCATAAATGAGCTTGCAAAAACTGAAAAATGGAGTAGTAAAATCATTTCAAGGCAGTACAATAACCTCAAAACAGATGAATACTTTGATGTGCTTTCGGATATTTCAAATAGCTTTGAAATATGGGAAACAACCTATTGCCACCGTATGCCAAGCTACGAGAGTATTATAGAATGGTACAAAGGTACAGGCTTAAGACCGTACCTCGAACAGCTTTCGGAATCAGAAGCTAATGAGTTTATAGATGATGTATATATAGAATTGCAACAACGGTATCAAGTGCAGAAGAATGGTGAGATTCTGTTCCGTTTTCCGAGATTGTTTTTTATGGTAAAGAACAATTGTTGATTTTTTGTAAGGAATTGTATTCTCGTTCATCACAAAACTTTTATAAATTATTATAGCCATCCTTTATACACATTAATGTTGACGAAAATTTTTATGACTAATAAAAAACGATAAAATGCTTGAATATTCAAGAGAATTGCTCTCATATGTTCCTGATATACCAGAAAATAGAAAATCAATATTTTTAAATGAACTCATTATAGCATTAACAATACCCTCAAATCATAAATCAAGAGGAATATTTAATCCTACTCCGAGTACATTTATAGCTAATTGCATATGGAAAATAATGAAAACATATTCTCAAGATGAAGCTGAACAAAGAATCATAGAGTTAATCAACTCTTATTCATCGGACGAATTATCAATTGTAGTTGATTTAGTACTTCAAATAGAATATTCTTATGGACGAATAGGTAAAGATATTGATTATAACTATAGAATAATTTCGGAAGAACAGCTAAGTAATTTGGAAAGAATAATAATAGATAAACTAATAGAATCTTCTAAAACTCTAAATCTATTTGACTTAACATATTTTTATCCTACATACATCTTATGGCGTAATATTGATAAGAATTCATTAGACATTTATGTTGAAAAAGAACTTAGGATACCTTCTAATATTCCAAAATATCTTAAAATAACGGCAAATCATTGGAGTTCGGGACAAGGTAATGGATGGAGCTTTCAAAAAGATAATTTTGAAGGCGTTTTAAGCGACGAAGATGCCTATAATAGCATTGTATCACTCAAATCTACTCAAGTATTTTCAGAACTAGATGATAATGCAAAGAAATTGGCTATCGCTTATTGTTTGTGGTATGAAAGAAAAGATGAAAAACTGAATAGAGTTGACGAAGATGAAGTAAATAAATATCTTAGTGAATGGGAATATGAAACACAATGAATTCCGTTTTTGTTAATAAAAGTAAGATATTCAACTAACATAAAGTTAGTCAGAAGATTGTAGTCAAAACGTTATTATGATATATTGTATGAATTAAAAGTGGAACTTAAATATTCTTACACCGAAGTGGTGTAAGCATCAGGTCCATATGAATGCAAATTCATGCAGGTTCAAGTCCTGTTATCCGCACCATTAAGTACGCTATTTTTTATACAAAGTTAGCGTACTTATTATTTGTTTAAATTTTATACGTTTGTACTCATAGGGGCATTGTTCACAAATATAACCGATTTAGTTATCAAAATTATTAAAAAATACGTAAATCTGTAATGTGTTTATTTCCTCAAGTACATTCTAACAAATTTTACATAGCTTTCCTATAAGTCACTTTCGTTTAATTTTGTGCCTTGTAGCGAAACTGAAGGGAATGGTCATAATTATGAATAAGAAAATCGTATCTACTTTACTTATCCTTGCAATTTCTTTATCGCTCACGGCGTGTGCAAATACACCGGCAAAAAATGATGCGAGTGATACCGGTTCCAACTCAATTACTTCTGATTTTTCTGAAAGTTCTCAAAATGTTGATTCATTTGACAGCAGTGCGACCACTGAAGAACGTACAAGTTTTTGGCTTGCCAGCCAAAAGTGGGACGAGGCACAGCGTGACAGTTTTGAAGGTGTGCTTTTCAACAGCAATGCTGTTCTTCCTATTGATATAACGGCTATTGACAGCTATGGTGCTCCTTATCTCTACTACGGATATGGAGATTACGATGGCACATTTTCCTGCGATACCATCAGTGAAATTGCAGAGAGTGACAGAATATTGCAACAAACTGATGACGTAAACAGTAATTTTGCCAAGGTATTTACAGAAATCAACCCCACAGGAGAAATCAACATAGAGTTGTTTAACTTCTCTGATAAGGACATTACTGTAAAAGAATGTATTGATAATGGTTGGTGGTCAATCAATAACACTAAATCCGGTCTTTGTATTCCTGACGACTTACAAATGGAACATTATTGGAAGCAAGTGGATAGTGAAAAACCTGACCATACAGATTATTTGAGTGCAGTAATCGAAAAATTCGGAACACCTCATTATGTTTGGTCACAACGTAGCAGCAAAGATGAATTTTATAATATTTTAAATTCAGAGCAAGGAACATTGTATTATGCTTTAGTATATGAATATCAGGATTATGTTATAAAAATAAATCTGCTTGACAAATGCGTAGACAGCGAAATCAGAGCTGAGATTTTATCTTTTTCATATTTTCCAAAAGAAATGTGGCAGCAGTACAAGACAGAAGTCGTTGATCCTCACGGAGAGATGTTCACAATAAAATAACTCTTATATTCACGATTTTATTAATGAATTTTAACCCTTGTATTGGACGGTTATAGCCGTCCAATACATTTTCTCTAAAATCAGCGAAAATCGCTTAGTGGTTGTTTATTACCACTGAATTTTATTTTTGCTTACTCATAATTACAAAATGTAAAGACTGTACACTTTTTTTAGATGTGCGCAGTCTTTTTGTTTTGTCTGGAATTTTTTGGTTATGAAGTATTTTTCTTCATTTTGAAGAAGATAAAACCTTTCAGAGCTTATTTCTCCCTCAATAGACTTAATATCAAAATAAAAGTTCAATAACATTGTACATATGAGTACAGCACGGCATAAGATAATAGAAATCGCTGTCGCCTTCAGTACCTATTCAAAGATGATTTTCTTTTTACAATCTCTATTATATAAGAGAAACCATTTTGTAATGTGATGAGTATTGCGTTAAATAAAAATAGATTTCGTAGAAACAAAAATGCAGTATCGCCCTTGTAATGAAGAGCAATACTGCATTTATTTTTAAGAAAATCAAAAATCAGAATTTAATTTTTTCAGTAATGTACTCGCTGAGCTTATCAATAGCAATTCTCTCCTGAGCCATTGTGTCACGGTCACGAACTGTTACGCAGCCGTCCTTAACTGAGTCAAAATCGTATGTGATGCAGAAAGGTGTACCGATTTCGTCCTGTCTTCTGTAGCGCTTGCCGATTGAGCCTGCGTCATCGTAATCAACCATAAAGTCCTTCGCAAGCATATCGTAAACTTCCTGTGCTTTGTCATTGAGCTTTTTAGAAAGCGGAAGCACAGTAGCCTTAAACGGTGCAAGGGCAGGGTGAAGGTGAAGCACAACTCTTGTGTCCTTCTCGTCAATAACTTCCTCGTCATAAGCCTCAACCATAATTGCAAGGAACAAACGCTCAACTCCGAGTGAGGGCTCAATTACATAAGGAATGTATTTTTCGTTTGTCTGCGGGTCAAAGTATTCAAGTGACTTTCCGCTTGTATTCATATGCTGTGTAAGGTCATAGTCGGTTCTGTCTGCAACGCCCCAAAGCTCGCCCCAGCCGAACGGGAAGAGGTATTCAAAGTCGGTAGTAGCCTTTGAGTAGAAGCAAAGCTCTTCTTTTGCGTGGTCACGCAGTCTGAGATTTTCAGCCTTCATACCAAGTGAGTAGAGCCAGTCACGGCAGAAGCCTCTCCAGTATTCAAACCACTCAAGGTCAGTGCCGGGCTTGCAGAAAAATTCAAGCTCCATTTGCTCAAATTCACGAACACGGAAAATAAAGTTTCCGGGAGTGATTTCATTTCTGAATGATTTGCCAATCTGAGCAACGCCAAAAGGAACCTTTTTACGGCTTGTTCTCTGAATGTTTGCAAAGTTTACAAATATACCCTGAGCTGTTTCGGGGCGGAGATAAATCTCGTTTTTGCTGTCCTCTGTAACACCCTGAAAGGTTTTGAACATCAGGTTAAACTGGCGAATGTCGGTAAAGTTGTGCTTGCCGCATTCAGGGCAGGGAATCTGCTTTTCATTAATATATTCAGTCATTTTTTCGTTTGACCAGCCGCTTACGTTTGTGCCGTCAAAATCCTCAATCAGATTATCTGCACGGTGACGGGTTTTACATTCCTTGCAGTCCATAAGCGGGTCTGAAAAACCGCCGAGATGTCCCGATGCAACCCAAGTCTGCGGATTCATAAGTATTGCAGAATCAAGGCCGACATTGTACTTGTTTTCCTGCACAAACTTTTTAAGCCAAGCCTGCTTTATGTTGTTTTTTAAAGCCATACCGAGAGGGCCGTAATCCCAGGTATTAGCCAGTCCGCCGTAAATTTCGGAGCCGGGATATACAAAGCCTCTGCCCTTACAAAGGGCAACAATTTTGTCCATGGTTTTTTGTGAATTTTCCATATCTGTAACCTCGTTTCAAATATCTACAAAAACTTATAATAAATATACTACAAATTACATCTTATGTCAAATAAAAAAGCATAGGAAATGCTATGATTGTGTATTATAAAATTTTGTAAAAAAATTTTTATTATTTTACCTAAAATGCTTGCATTTCATTTATAATTAGTGTATAATATTTATACTCAATGATTATGAGTAAATAAAAGGAGGAATTAATTAATGAGAAAGACATCAAAAGTTCTCAGCTTGGCTCTTGCAGGATTAATGACAGTTTCTGCGTCAGCTGCAACTGCTTTTACTGCGTTTGCTGCTGAACCTGCAGACACAAATGTTTATTTTGAAGTGCCAACAGAAATTTGGGCTGACGCTGTGGAAAAAACACCGGTAAATAAGCTCAAAGTATATGCTCACAGTTATAGTGTAAACAATAGTGACCCTGAGTATAAAGAAAAAACATGGCAGACTAAAGGCGAACAGTGTAAATATGTTTCAGACAATATCTTTTCATATGATATTGATGCAAAAATGAAAACATCACTTAAAGACGGCGCTGATTATGTAATGATTTTCTCTATTGTCGGAGATAAGAGCTACCAGACCTGTAACGTAACTATGGGTAAGCCTTGCTACGGTGATACAATCGTTGTAACAGGTGAAACCTATGAAAACTCTGTTGACTCACAGAAAAAGGACTACAAGTCAGTATGGAAAAACGAGGCAAATGCTGCTGTTTACGGTCCTAAGCTTGAGATTACTTCAACCGGCCGTGTAGTTGGTGAGAAGATTCCGACATGCATTACACCTGAGGAAATGGTTGCAGAATTTATTCACTCTTACGGTGTAACCAACGCTTCACTTCTTAGCCCTGAGTCAGTACAGGCTACCTGTGACAATGAATTTGTTAAGGCTGACCATCAGAAGGTTTACAATTTATATGTAGAGAAGTACGCTGAGGAGCTTGCAGATATTGAAAATTATCCTAACACAGCTACTGCTGAGGCTGTAGCTGAATATCTCGGCGTTTCTCCTGAGCCGGTAGATCCAACAGATCCGGAGCCTACAGATCCTACACCTGCAGGCACAACATATGTCGTAGCTGGTACAGATAACCTTTGCGGCGTTGCTTGGACAGGCTCACCTGCTGACGCACCTGCAAATGTTATGACAGACAACGGTGACGGTACATACACTAAGGTATTTAACGATGTACAGCCTGCTGAGGGTGTACAGTTTAAGGTTGTAGAGAACACAGCAGATGGCGAGCAGAACTGGATTGGCGACGAAACTGGCAACAATGTAACATTTAATATCACATCAGCTTGCGATGTTACAGTAACATTTGATTCTGCTACACAGAAGATTACAGTAACAGGCGATGGCGTAGAATTCGTTACAGAGCTTGAAATCACAAGCATCAATGCAGTTGGCAACGGCGATCCTGAAGATGAGGGCGGCTGGCTTAACGGTGTTGCATGGGATCCATCAGCTAATGAAATGACACAGGTTTCTGACAAGGTTTATGAAATTACATTTACAAATGTAACTGCATATGACAACTATCAGGTTAAGTTTGCAGCAAACGGTGCTTGGACAGACAGCTGGGGCAGCAAAGAAGAAAACTTCATAGCAGAGTCAGGTGTAGAATTTGACGCTACATACAACGGCGAGAATATCACAATTAATGTTCCTTATGAGATTGCTGATGTAACACTCAGACTTGATCTTACAAACTTTGATTATGCAACAAAGACAGGTGCTGTTGCTACAGTAACAGTTAAGGATATGACTCCTACTTATCCTGTTTACATTGTTGGCGATGTAAACAACGATAAGGTAATTGACGCAAATGATGTAACAGCTCTTCAGATGTATGTTGCAAAATATACATTTGATTATGAAGTAATGGAAGGTGTTGCTGATGTTGACGGCAACGGCAAGGTAAATGTACTTGATGTAACAGCTCTTCAGAAGTATCTTGCAGGCGGTTATACAAATGTAGGCAATGCAGGCAAAGATCTTGCAGACGTATTGAATGGTAAAGATGCTGCATAATTATTGTATCTTAATTTAATATCTAAACTCAAAACAGGCGACAGCAATTTGCTGCCGCTTGTTTTCTATTGAGTAGAGAAATATTATTTATTAAAATTAACTCATTGAGGTCTACAATATACAAGAACTATATTTTTTATAATTAGCTTGATTTTATTTGAGATTTAAGCTATACTTTTAGTAAATGATTAAAAGCAGGGTGATATTTTGGCTGATAATAATGCTACTTTTCAGAATGATATTAACGATGACGGCGCATTGATTGCGCTTACAGACGAAACCGGCAAAGAGGTTATTTTTGAGATTCTCGGTGTTATAGATTATGATAACGATGAATTTGCCGTACTTATTGAAAACCGTTCGGATGCTGATGAGGTTGTTATTTTTAAAATTCAATCTCTCGACGATGAGAACGAGGAGTTTGTAAGTATTGAAGATGAGGAGCTTTTAAATAAGGTATTTGAGCTTTTCAAAAAACAATATGACGGATATATGAAATTTGAATAATTTTAAACTGAGGAGCAACGCTCCTCTTTTTATGTAGGTATATTTTTATAAAAATGCTTTGAAATGTTTTTCGTTTTTTGGAGGTGTATTGTGGATTTATTAAAAGACAACATAAAAAAGCTGTATTTTCGTTATCTTTTTCCATCGCTCGGAAGCGCAGTTGTCGCCTCTGTTTATCTTATGACCGATGCTGTTGTAATCGGAAAGGGAATAGGCGATAATGCGCTTGCGGCGTTAAATATTACCACTCCGATTATCAGTTTTATGTTCTCAATCGGAATATTGTTTGGCATAGGCGGCTCGGTAATTTTCAGTGTGCATAAGGGTACGGGAGATACTCAAAAGGCAAACAGGTGTTTTACTTCTGCTTTTATCGGGGCAGCAGCAATGGCTTTAATTGTTTTTGTGCTGAGCAATATTTTTGACAGGCAGATTCTGAGCTGTATGGGCGCAAAAGGAGAGCTTTTTGACTATGCTTACGACTATGTAAGGGTTTATTACTATTTTGCAATTCCAAGCTCATTGCTTCACTTTTTCTCGGCGTTTGTCAGGAGTGACAAAGACCCTAACAGAGCAATGGCTGCAGTCATTGCAGGCGGCACAGTAAATGTGGTTTTTGACATTATACTTGTTTATCCCGCACAAATGGGAATGGCAGGTGCGGCTATTGCCTCGGTGTCGGGCATTTCAATTCAATTTTTAGTTTGCCTGACTCATTTTCTGTCAAAGAAAAATACAATTTCCTTTGCAAAGCCTAAAAATTTCTTAAAAAATCTGTTTAATACAGTTAAAAGCGGATTATCGGGATTTATTACGGAGCTGTCAAATGCGGTTATAATTTTTGTATTTAACTATCAGCTTTTGATTTACTGTTCCAATACAGAGCTGGCTGTTTACGGAGTGCTTGCTAACTGCGCAATTTTGTTTAATGCATTGTTTACGGGAGTCGGACAGGCTGTACAGCCATTGTCTGCATTTAATTTCGGAGCAGGAAAAATGGAACGAATCGCAAGGCTGCGAAAGATTGCCTATACCACGGTTATACTTATGGGAGTTTTGTTTGGGTTATCCGGCATTATTTTTCCGGAAGCAGTTGCGTCTTGCTTTATAGATCTTACCGCCGCCACAAGAGCGGTAACAAGGTCGGCGTTGCCCGTGTACTTTACTGCATTTTTTGCTATGGGAATAAATGTTATGTCAACCTATTATTTCCAGTCCTTGATGAAGGGCGGATATTCCCTCACTGTATCAATGCTGCGAAATATTATTATAAGTTCGTCATTATTGCTGTTATTGCCGATGATATTCGGCGGAGAGGCAATTTGGTTTGCTATTCCGATTACAGAAATTATAGTTGCTGCTGTTTGCTTTATTATGCTTAAAACGAATAATAAAGCTGCTAAGATTTCATAAATTTATTGGAGGAAATATGGATTATTCAGAGATATTATCACAGGAGTTTCAAATAAAAGAGGAGTATGCGCAGAATGTAATTTCTTTGCTTGACGATGGCAACACCATTCCTTTTATTGCACGCTACCGCAAAGAAATGCACGGTTCAATGGACGATCAGCTAATCAGAGCTTTTAGTGAAAAGCTTGAATATCTGCGTTCTCTTGATAAGCGCAGAGAGGAAATCCGCACGCTCATTGACAGTCAGGAAAAGCTGACAGATGAAATTAACCTTGCGCTTGATAATGCGCAGACTCTCAGTGAGCTTGAGGACATTTACAGACCGTACAGACCAAAGAGAAAAACAAGGGCTTCCGTTGCCAAGGAAAAAGGTCTTGAGCCGCTGGCAGGGCTTATTTTAAAGCAGGACAAGGACTGCAATCCGTCCGCAGAGGCTCAGGCTTATATTGATGAAGAAAAGGGCGTTGCAAACACAGATGAGGCTTTGCAGGGCGCAATGGATATTATAGCAGAGCTTGTTTCCGACAATGCAGAAATCCGCAAGCGTGTGAGAAACTTAACCAATATGTACGGCGTTATTTCCTCAACTGCCGTTGACTCGGAAAAAGACAGCGTTTACAGACAGTATTATGACTATAAAGAGCCTGTTAAAAAGATAGCCGACCACCGTTTGCTTGCCGTAAACAGGGGAGAGAAGGAGGGCTTTTTAAAGGTTTCTGTAGAAATGGACAGCGAAAAGCCTCTTAATTCAATTAATTCTGTAATGATTACAAATCCCTCCTCAGTATGCGCTGATGTGGTAAAAGCAGCTTGTGAGGACGCTTATGCCAGACTGATTTTCCCTTCAATAGAACGTGAAATCAGAAATGATTTGACCGAAACTGCCTGCGAAAATTCAATGAAGGTTTTCGGTGTAAATCTGCGCCAGCTTCTGATGCAGTCGCCTGTTAAGGGTAAAACCGTATTGGGGCTTGACCCCGGATATAGAACAGGCTGTAAGGTTGCCGTTGTTGACGGAACAGGCAAGGTGCTTGATACCGCCGTTATTTATCCTACTCACTCGGAGGCTAAGGTAAAGGAGTCAAAGCAAAAGCTTTTGCAGCTTATTAAAAAGCACAATGTAGATATTATTTCAATCGGAAACGGCACGGCAAGCAAGGAAACCGAAATGTTTGCCGCAGATACAATTAAAGAGGCCGATCATCCGGTTTATTATATGGTAGTGAGGCGGGAGCCTCTGTTTACTCAGCCTCAAAGCTTGCGGCAAACGAGCTTCCTCAGCTTGACCTGACGCTTAGAAGCGCTGTTTCTATTGCAAGACGTCTTCAGGACCCGCTTGCGGAGCTTGTAAAAATTGAGCCAAAGGCAATCGGCGTTGGACAGTATCAGCACGATATGCCGCAGAAAAAGCTCGGGGAAACACTTGACGGCGTTGTAGAGAGCTGTGTAAACTCAGTTGGAGCAGATTTAAATACAGCCTCACCTGCCTTGCTCTCAAGAATTTCAGGACTTAACAGCACTGTTTGTAATAATATTGTTGCTTATCGTGAGGAAAACGGCGCATTTAGTTCCCGTACGGAATTAAAGAAAGTGCCAAAGCTCGGACCTAAGGCTTTTGAACAGTGCGCAGGATTTTTGAGAGTGCCTGAAAGCAAAAATCCCTTTGATAATACAGGAGTTCATCCTGAAAGCTACAGCAGTGCAAAAGAGCTGCTCTCAATTCTTGAATATTCTGACAAAGAAATAAAAAAGGGCAAATTCTCCGATTTACAGAGCCGTGTTGCTGCAAAGGGAACAAAAAACCTTGCCGAAACCTTGAAAATCGGTCTGCCTACGCTTGACGATATTGTAAAGGAGCTTTCAAAGCCCGGCAGAGATCCCCGTGATGAGCTGCCTGCTCCAATGCTTCGTTCGGATATTCTTGACATTAAGGACTTAAAGCCCGATATGGTGTTAAAGGGTACGGTGAGAAATGTTATCGACTTCGGTGCATTTATTGACATCGGAGTGCATCAGGACGGACTCGTACATATTTCACAGATTTGCGATAAATACATCAAGCATCCGTCAGAGGTTCTCAAGGTAGGAGATGTTGTTGAGGTGAAAATCCTCAGCGTTGAGCCTGAGAAAAACAGAATCAGCCTTACAATGAGGTTTTGATTTTAAATAATTACAGAAAACCGAATATGTGTATCAAAACAAGCGACAGTTATCTTGCCGCTTGTTTTGCTTTAAACAGAAATATTAAATCTGTTGAACTGCTATTATTTTTTCAGGAAAGATATTTATGTAATATAATTAAAGCAAAATTGTTGACACGATGTTACTTTTGATTATATAATTTTTATGGTGATAAGATGATAAGGGTTGCATTTTGTGATGATGAAGCAAAAATTTTAGAGGATTTGTCTGCCAAAATAATAAAAGAATTTAAAAAGCTTAATTGTGAAATTGATTTATATACAACAGAAAACTCAATCGATCTACTTGAATACTTAAAAACCTCTCCTGTTGATATTCTGTTTCTGGATATTGATATGCCTACAATCAGCGGTATGGATATTGCAGAAACTCTGCTCAACAGTGAAGTGAAAACACTTCTCGTATTTGTCACAGGTCAGGATGCGCTTGTATATAAATCCTTTAAATATCATCCTTTTGGATTTATAAGAAAGACATATTTTGATGAAGAAATTACAGGAGTGGTAAAAGGCTTAGTTGAGGAAATACAAAAAAGCTCTGATACTTTTTTATTCAAAACCAATGACGGCCTAAACAGAATCAAGCTCAAGGATATTCTGTATTTTGAATCTGAATCAAATTATCTGAATTTGCATACAGCAAATACTGTTTACAAATTTAGAAGCACTATTTCGACAACCGAGAAGGAGCTTTCGGCAAAGGGATTTATCCGCATCCATAAAGGCTTTCTTGTGAATCAGAAGCATATCTTTTCGGTTAAATCCGAGAATATAGTTCTCAGCAACAGTGTTGTGCTTCCAATAGGCAGAACAAACAGAGAATTAATAAAAGTCCGCATAATGAGGTATATGAGATGATTGGAAAATATAAAAGGCTCAAGCAGGATTTTGAAATTCTTGAAAAGGAATATTCAAGAGAGGTTGCAAAAAATCTTGATTTACAGTATGAATATGATAATCTTAAAGCTGATTATACAAACGAAAGTGCTCAGCGTGCTGAGATTGAGCAGCTTCACGAAAACACTCGAAGGCTAAAGCACGATATGAAAAATCATATTATGGTGGCTGTATCGTATCTTAACAACGGAGAGCTTGAACAGGCAAAGGATTATCTTTCGGACGTGCTGGATAATCTGAATAAAACCTACTCCTACATTCAGACGGGCAACTCTGTAATGAATTACATTATAAATTCCAAGCTTGAAAATGCGCATAATAAGGGAATCAGATTTAAGGTGGAAATTGAAAACCTGCCTTTTGAAAAAATGGGCAGTGTTGATTTTTCCGCACTGCTTTCAAATATACTCGATAATGCGGTTGAAGCAAGTGAAAAGGCAAATGATAAGTTTATCTATGTTGCAATTCTCAAAAAGCGAGCCTACGATACTATTCTCGTAAAAAACAGGATTGAAGCCTCGGTTATCAAAACAAATCCCGAGCTTAAATCCGACAAAAGCAATAACGAACAACACGGCTACGGTATGAAGCAGATAAAGACAATAGCCGAGAAATATGATGGTATAGTTGACATTTATGAAGAAGATAATATGTTCTGCGTGAATGTGATGATACCGAGCTAAAGCAGACTGTTTCAGGCGAAGCAGTCTTTTTTATTGGAATTAGTTTGCTTTTTGTCACAGCACAGAGGCAGTTTATCCCACCGGTATTGTAATTTGTCGGTAAATGTTTATTATTAAATCAGGTGAAGAAAATGATTATAGCAAAAAATCTGTGTAAGGAATTTAACAATAATATCAAAGCCGTAAATGATGTTTCATTTCATATAAAGCAGGGTGAAACAGTCGGACTTATAGGCGCAAACGGAGCAGGTAAAACAACGCTTATAAAGCTTATTTCAGGTCTGTTAAAGCCAGACAGCGGATTTGTGAGAATTTTTGATGAAAATCCGCTTCAAAGAAAGGCTAAAAACAGACCGTTTATGGGCGTAGTATCAGGTCAGCGAGCCTCAGGTGCTTATGATAACGGCAGGGGTGCAAATACGGCAGCCTTGCAGGAGGATTTAACTGTTGAACTGAATATGGAGCTTGTAAAGGCAATTTACAGAATTTCCAATGAAAGCTATAATAAAAAGCTTTCTGAGCTAAAGGACGCTCTTGGTTTGAATTCTTTTATGAAATACCGTGTTGACCAGCTTTCATTAGGACAGCGTATGCGTGCAGAAATAGCCGTAGTACTGATTTTTGAGCCTGAGCTTCTTATACTTGACGAACCGTTTATCGGAGTTGACCTGATAGCGAAGGAATCAATAAGGCAAATTCTTCAAAAGCTTTCTAAAGAAAAGAAAACTACAATAATTCTCACCACCCACAATGTAGAAGAAATTGAAAAAATCTGCGAACGTGTAATTTTAATAGACAAAGGGAGTATTGTTTTTAACGGGAGTTTTGACCGTATTAAGTATTCTCACGCAAGCATCAATTCGCTGAGCGCAAAGCTCACAGATAAGGTTCCCGATATGCAGGATTTGCCTGTGACAAAATATATGATAGAAAATGGGAAAATCACCTTATGGTATGACAGCAGGGTAATCAGCACCAAGGATTTAACCTCAAACATTTTATCTCAGTGTAGGGTTAAGGATTTACTGATAAGAAAGCCTACTGTTGAAGAAATTATGAGAAATATATACGAGGAGAAATCAGTATGAGTAAAACTATTATTGATGTTCAGAACATAAGCAAAACCTTTAAAATTACAAAGAGAAAAACAGGATTTACGGGTGCGTTGGCAAACATATTTCATCCCGAACACGAGTACAAAAAGGCTGTAGATAACATCAGCTTTAATATAAAAGAGGGTGAAATGGTAGGCTTTATCGGCCCTAACGGAGCGGGGAAGTCAACTACCGTAAAAATGCTCTCGGGTATTCTGTATCCTGACAGCGGCAGCATAAATATCGCAGGATATATTCCTCATAAACAGCGTAAGGAATATGTAGCAAATATAGGTGTAGTGTTTGGTCAGAAATCTCAGATTTCTTGGGATTTGTCACCTATGGACAGCTACGAGGTAATTAAGCATATTTACAAAATTCCCGACAAAAAATACAAAGAGAATATTGAACGTTTTACAGAGCTTCTTGATATGCAGAAATTTATCAATCAGCCGGTTCGACAGCTTTCGCTCGGACAGCGAATGAGAGCAGATATTGCAGCGGCACTTCTGCACTCTCCTAAAATAGTTTTCTTTGATGAACCTACAATCGGAATTGATGTTGTAGGCAAGGAGAAAATCCGCAGCTTTATAAAATCTCTTAATAAAACCGATAATATTACTATGATTTTCACAACTCACGATATGCAGGATATTGAAAAGACCTGTGAACGCCTGATAATTATTGATGACGGAAAAAAGCTTTATGACGGAAGCCTTGAATCAATAAAAAGAAATTATGTTTCGTCACGAATCATTGAAGCCGAGTTTGAAGATTTGCCCGAAAAAATTGACATTCCAAACGTTACAGTCAGCGATGTTGATAAAAATAAAATGAAAAAGCTCGTCACATTTGATACAGGTAAAACAAGTATAAATACTTTGATGAGCACTCTGCTGAATAATTACAATATCAAGGATATTTCAATAAAAGAGCCTGAAATTGATGCGATAATAAGTGATATATATCAGGGAAAAATTATTGTTAATTAAGTTAGGAGGTGTAGGATGAGTACATATATACAATTTGCCGCAATTAAATTCAGGAATAATATGGCTTACCGTTTTGAGTATATAATGGGTATTCTTAATACTGTTCTTAATTTTCTGGTGTATTGGTGCATTTACAAAGCACTATACGGCGACGCAAACGAGATTGACGGAATTACCTTTTCAATGGTAACCACCAATTTTATAATTTCACTCGGTCTTTCAAATGCTTTTTCAAAAAATGAAATGTTTTTGCAGGATAAAATAAAGCAGGGGACAATAGCAAATGAGCTTCTTAAGCCTGTTAATTTTAAACTGAGAATGTTGTTTGAGGATTTGGGTGACGGATTTTTTAAAGTAGTTTTCAATTTTCTGCCTGCTGTGATAATTTCAATGCTTTTTACGGAAATGATGCCGCCTGCCGGAATTTTTGGCTTTGTTTTCTGCCTCGTCAGTGTATTGGAATCTGAGAAAATTTGCAGGGTATCCGATTAGTATTTATAATAAATTTATACAGTCACTGCTAATTTTTGTAGTGCCGTTTGCATTTGTCAATTACTTTCCTGCACAATTCCTGCTGCGTAAGGCTGATATGGCGGCATATCCCGAATGGATTATGTATATTTCGCCGTTTGTTGGAATCATACTTTATACCCTCGCTTACTTTTTCTGGAAGTTTAGTATGAGGTATTATAAGAGCACCGGTAATTAATGTTTGTAAAGCAAAAAGGCATACACTCTAACTTCTTAGAAAGAGTGTATGCCAAATTTTTATTTTATAATTTCATATTTCAAACGCTTTATCATACATCACTATGCCGTTTATAGGCTTTGACTTATCATTTAGCTGTACAGCCATAAAATACTCATCATTGACCTCGAATGGAGCTTTTATGTTATACTCACTTGCGGGAATATATCCGAATCTATGATAGTATCTGTTGTCGCCTAAAACCACACAATAATCATACTTCAATTCTTTGGCTATTCTATGCCCCTCGGTTACGAGTTTTGAGCCAATGCCTTGATTTTGATATTCGGGCAAAACCGCAAGTGGCGCAAGCGCCAACTCGGTGTCATTTCCGACCCTAATCTTTGTAAACATAGCATAGCCAATAATTTTGTTTTCCATAACTGCAACTAACGCAAGCTGCGGAATAAATGAAGCGCTGCTTCTCAGAGCGGTAACTAAATCCTGCTCGTTTCCGTCGCAATGTTCTGCCGCTTCAAAAGCTGTCTTTACGATTTCATATACACGGCTATAGTCGCCTGCATTTTCCTGCCTTATTTCTAACATAATTATACCTCTTAATGTGATAATTGACTATTTAAAACAAATTAAATCGCTGCTTGTGTCGTTTGCGTTTTGTCTGCAACTTCATTTTTACTATAATTGAGTACAAAATATTGTAACTAATTTCATAATATAAGATGCAAAAAACTCAGTAAACAAGCCACTTTTCAGAAGTTTGCCAATTTACTGAGTTTAAATGTTTGGCGGAGAGAAGGGGATTCGAACCCCTGGTACGGGGAAACCCGTACACATGATTTCCAATCATGCTCCTTCGGCCAGCTCGGACATCTCTCCAAAGACAATGGATATTATATCAAAAACTCAGCCAAAAATCAAGACTTTTTTCAAAAATTATGAAATAACTGTTGAAAATATAAAATCTTTTATAATCTCATATTGTGATTTCTAAAAATATTTTCCCGAATACAAAATTTTGTACAGGCAAAATTACTTACTCCACTGAATATTTATAAGTAAGATGCAGTATGCGTTTAGTTTTGAATCAGGGGTGAATTGTTTATGATGGAATTAATCAACTTTTTGGGGCAGTACCTTTGCTTTTTTATTCTTCATATATGCGGTAACGGGTCTTTTCCAAAGCCACTTTCGGAGAAAGAGGAGTATGATTATCTCGTGAGAAGTGCCAACGGAGATATTGAAGCGAGAAACAAGCTTGTGGAACATAACCTCAGGCTTGTGGCACATATTATAAAAAAATATTACGGAAATCAAAATGAGCAGGACGATTTGGTTTCCATTGGAACTATAGGGTTGATTAAGGCTATTAATACCTATGATTTGTCAAAAAAAATCAAGCTCTCAAGCTATGCCTCAAGGTGTATAGAAAATGAGGTGCTTATGCATTTTAGAAACGCAAAGAAAAGTGCACAGGATATTTCTTTGAATGAAACTATTGACAGTGATAAAGACGGCAATCCGCTTACTTTGATTGATATAATGGCTGCTGATGATAATATCCTAGATAAAATAGATTTTGATTTAAACAGCAAAAAGCTTGGGCAATTTATTAACGAAGAGCTTTCACCACGGGAAAAAATGATTATTGTTATGCGGTACGGGCTTGACGGAGAAGAACCGCTGACACAGAAAAAAATTGCTCAAAAGCTAAATATTTCACGTTCCTATGTAAGCCGTATCGAAACCAAAGCACTTAATCTTCTAAGAAAGCGCTTTGACAACAGCTCAAATTTATGAGCAATATAATATAATAATCCAGAGAAAAAAGCGACCGTGTTAAGGCCGCCTTTTTCATATGCTGTTCACTATATTTTTCATTTCTTCTTTTGAAGAAGCACTATGAGCTTTTTCAAGCAAATTCTCTTTTTCAATTTTTTCCATTTGAGAAAACTTTTTTAATGCCTCTTCATTCTTAGCAAGCGCATTTATAAAGCCTAAAGGCATATCTTCATACATAATCATCACCGCTAATATTATAGCCGGAATTGAAGTTAATATTCAATCCCGGCTATGGTGAATTTGTATTTATATGTTAATGGCAGTGACAATCGTCGCAGTCGCCTATATCTCCTATGATTGGAGTTGGGTCAATGCCGATTCTTTTGTAGTAATCAGCAACAGCAGATTTGATTGCCTGTTCAGCAAGCACAGAGCAGTGTACCTTTACAGGCGGAAGTCCGTCAAGAGCCTCCATAACAGCTTTGTTTGTGAGCTTTAAAGCTTCTTCAATGCTTTTTCCCTTTATAAGCTCGGTAGCCATACTGCTTGTAGCAATAGCAGCACCGCAGCCAAAGGTTTTGAACTTAACATCAACAATGGTGTCGCCCTCAACCTTAATATACATTTTCATAATGTCGCCGCATTTTGGATTGCCCACCTCGCCGATGCCGTCTGCATCGGGAATTTCACCAACATTACGGGGATTGGCAAAATGATCCATTACCTTTTCTGAATAAGCCATATTTAAGCCTCCTGTGATTTATTAAGAGCTTCCTGCTTTTTGATTTTTTCCCAGAGTGGGGACATATTTCTTAAATACTCAACAATCTGCGGAATAACCTCAAGCATATAATCTACATCTTCATCTGTAAGCTCATCCGAGAATGAAAGACGCATACTTCCGTGTGCAATTTCGTGCGGCAGACCGATTGCAAGAAGAACGTGGCTTGGGTCAAGGCTGCCTGAGGTGCAGGCTGAACCCGACGAAGCCGAAATTCCGTTCATATCAAGCCTTAAAAGCAGGCTTTCGCCCTCAATGCCCTCAAAGCACATATTAACATTGCCCGGCAAACGGTGAACTCTGTCACCGTTAATTCTTGAACGCTCAATTTTTAAAAGCCCGTCAATCAGCCTGTCACGCATTTTAGCAAGCTTTGCATTCCTTGCGTCCATACCGTCTATAGCTTCCTGAAGCGCAGCGTCAAGCCCAACAACACCGGCAACATTCTCTGTGCCCGCTCTTTTATTTCTTTCCTGAGCACCGCCGTCAATTAAATTTTCTGTGCGAATACCCTTTTTAATATAGAGCAAACCTATGCCTTTTGGACCGTGCAGTTTATGAGCGGTCATTGAAAGCATATCAATATTCTGCTTCTGAACATTTATCCTTACATATCCGGCAGCCTGTACTGCGTCGGTATGGAAAATAACCTTGTGTTTTCTGCAAATTGCGCCGATTTCGGTAATAGGCTGGATTGTACCGATTTCATTGTTTGCATACATAATTGATACGATAGCCGTATCCTCTCTGATTGCGTTTTCTACATCCTCGGGATGAACAATGCCGTTTTCATATACATCGAGGTAAGTAACCTCAAAGCCCTCTTTTTCAAGGCTCTGACAGGTGTGAAGAATAGCGTGATGCTCAAACTTTGATGTAATAATGTGCTTTTTTCCTTTGGCTTTAAGCGCTCTGCATACGCCTTTAAGCGCCCAGTTGTCAGACTCGCTGCCGCCGGAAGTAAAATAAATTTCACCAGCACTTGCAGCGCCAAGGTTTTTAGCAATATTTTCTCTTGAATTTTCAAGTATTTCCTTGGCTTTGCCGCCTATACGATAAAGACTTGAAGGATTTCCGTAGTACTCTGTGAGAACCGGCATCATTTTTTCAAGCACGGTAGGCGATATAGCTGTTGTAGCGGAGTTGTCTGCATAAATGTATCTCATACTTGATAATCTCCAATCTATAAAATCCAATCTATATAATAAAATCAGTCACTAAGACCTCTGAAACTTGCGTGACTCGTCAACTGCCAAACGGTCACAACGCTCGTTTTCCGGATGTCCTGCGTGACCTTTTACCCATACAACATCAACATTGTGAATTTCGCAAAGAGAAAGCAGCTTGTCCCAAAGCTCGGGGTTAAGTGCCTTTTCTTTTTTATTGCGCATCCAACCGTTTGCTTTCCACTTTTTAGCCCAGCCGAGCTTTAAGGCGTTGCAAACATATTGAGAATCGCTGTACAAGGTTACATTACAAGGCTCCTTGAGGAGAGAAAGCGCACCGATTACTGCGCTGATTTCCATTCGGTTGTTTGTAGTGACAGCTTCTCCGCCCGAAACTTCCTTTTCGTGCCCGTTATACCTGAGAATAGCGCCCCAACCGCCGGGACCGGGGTTGCCGCTGCAAGCTCCGTCTGTAAAAATTTCAACTTGTTTCATTTGCAATTCTCCTTAGCTGATGTTCAGAATATATTATAATACGCAGAATTACCAAATGCAACCATATTTTATGTTTATTTTTATATTTTTATTTATTATAAACC
>OGOU01001066.1_pt1 | contig 22327 bp, 15 predicted proteins | sample 1552721 | NCBI WGS metagenome assembly OGOU01 (sample SAMEA2580176, study PRJEB22360) | human gut metagenome | biome: human gut; feature: human-associated habitat; material: faeces | place: Denmark | collected 2008/2010
CTCAGTCGGTAGAGCATCGGTCTCCAAAACCGAGTGTCGGGAGTTCGAGTCTCTCATCCCGTGCAAAAAAATATTAAGAATGAAAAAACTCAAACTACTTACAAATATCGAGGAGTCTTATGACGAACTGCGTTATAAGACTTCTTGGCCCTCAAAGAAACAGCTCATCAAGTCTGCTGTAATCGTCATGGTTGCTTCCGTTGTGATCGCCCTGATCATTTTTGCCATGGACCAGATTGTCTCCAACCTGATGAAACTGATTTATTCTTTTGGTAACTAACCCCATTAAGTGCAGAGTTCAATGTCAGATACAAAAAGAGGATGGTACGTGCTTCGTGCCATCTCGGGCAAAGAAGCCAAGGTCAAAGAACTGCTTGACGGAGCAATCCGCAACTCGGACCTGGGCGACCATGTCTTTCAGGTATTGATTCCCACCGAAAAGGTGCTGACCGTACGCGGTGGCAAAAAAGTCGTCAAAGAGCGCAACCTCTTCTCAGGTTACGTCTTTATCGAAGCCGAGCTTACGGGCGAAGTTATCCACGAGTTGACCAACACGACAAACGTCATCGACTTTCTTCGCGGACGCGAAAAAGGCTCGGCACCCGAGCGGCTTCGCGAAAGTGAGGTAATCCGCATGCTCGGAACAGCCGACGAATTTGCCGATGCCACAGACGGCGATGTCAACGATTACATGGTCGGCGAGACCGTGAAGATAATCGACTCGGCATGCGCCTTCTCGGGATTCACCGGCATTATCGAAGAGGTCAACAAAGAAAAGAAAAAGCTCAAAGTTTCGGTCAAGATCTTCGGACGCAAGACGCCGATGAAACTCGACAATTCGCAAGTAGAACGCGAGTGACGCCCCGACAGCGCCCGTACGGTTGGTTACGAAGCCGTGCAGGCCTGAAGTGTGTCGCGCGCACAAACATTTTAATTATCAAAGTTTAAAACAATGGCTAAAGAAATTGCTGGACAGATCAAACTGCAAATAAAAGGTGGCGCCGCAAACCCCTCACCTCCTGTTGGTCCCGCTCTCGGTTCCAAAGGTATCAATATCATGGAGTTTTGCAAGCAATTCAACGCCCGCACCCAGGACAAAGCCGGAAAGGTACTTCCTGTAGTCATCACGTACTATTCGGACAAATCTTTCGACTTCATAGTCAAGACACCTCCTGTTGCAATACAGCTCAAGGAAGCCGCCAAAATCAAAAGTGGCTCGGCACAGCCCAACCGCAACAAGGTAGCACAGGTCAACTGGGAGCAGGTCCGCGAAATCGCCGCTGACAAAATGCCCGATTTGAACTGCTTTACTATCGAATCGGCTATGCGTATGGTTGCCGGTACGGCCAGAAGTATGGGTATCACCGTAACAGGCGAATTCCCCGTTCAATAACTATTAAAATTCAATCAAAATGAGTAAACTTACAAAAAACCAAAAGTTAGCTTTATCGAAGATTGAAGCCGGGAAATCCTATACATTGGCTGAAGCCGCCGAGAAGGTGAAAGAAATCACCTACACCAAGTTCGATGCATCGCTCGACATCGACGTACGTCTCGGCGTCGATCCCCGCAAGGCTAACCAGATGGTCCGTGGCGTTGTCACCCTGCCCAACGGCACCGGTAAGACAGTCCGCGTACTTGTACTCTGCAACCCCGATCAGGAAGCTGCCGCCAAGGCAGCCGGTGCCGACTATGTCGGTCTTGACGAATATATCGAAAAAATCAAAGGCGGATGGACCGACGTTGACGTCATCATCACCCAGCCTATGATTATGGGTAAAATCGGTGCCCTGGGCCGTATTCTCGGTCCCCGCGGCCTGATGCCTAACCCCAAGTCAGGCACAGTCACCATGGACGTTGCCAAAGCTGTCGAAGAAGTCAAAAAAGGCAAAATCGACTTCAAAGTCGACAAGAACGGCATCGTTCACTCGTCGATTGGCAAAGTCTCTTTCACTGCCGAGCAGATGGTACAGAACGCAGGCGAGTTTATCAACACCCTGATTAAACTCAAACCCGCAACCGCCAAAGGCACATACATCAAGAGCGTATATCTTTCGAGCACAATGAGTCCCGGCGTCAAAGTCGACCCCAAATCAGTTGACGCTTAATCTTTAAAACCTGTTTACGACAATGAAAAAAGAAGACAAGGGATTAGTAATCGAAAAGATTGCCCAGACCATCAAACAATACAACGGATTCTACCTGGTTGAGACCGCCGGACTTGACGCAGAAAAGACCTCGCAGCTCCGCCGTGCCTGCTTCGGCAAGGACGTGAAGCTCATGGTCGTCAAGAACACCCTGCTGCACAAAGCCCTCGAATCGCTCGAAGGCGACTACAGCGAGCTTTATCCCGCACTCAAAGGCTCAACATCGCTCATGTGCACCAACGTGGGCAACGCACCCGCCAAACTTCTCAAAGACTTTGTTAAGAAAGGCGACACTCTTCCCGCGCTCAAAGGCGCATACGTCGAAGAGACTGTATACCTGGGCGCCGACCAGCTCGACGCACTTGCCGCTATCAAGAGCAAACACGAACTTATCGCCGACGTTGTCGCACTGCTTCAGTCGCCTGCCAAGAACGTTATTTCTGCTCTGCAGTCCGGTGGTAACAAGCTCCACGGCATCCTTGAGACTCTCTCAAACAAAGAATAAAATCAAACCGAAAAAATCAAAACAAATAAATATTTACTACAATGGCAGATATCAAAGCTTTTGCTGAACAACTTGTTAACCTCACCGTTAAAGAAGTAAACGAACTCGCCCAGATTCTCAAAGACGAGTATGGCATCGAACCCGCCGCTGCAGCTGTTGCAGTCGCTGCCGCTCCCGGCGCCGCCGGCGAAGCCGCTGAAGAAAAAACCAACTTTGACGTTATCCTCAAAGCTCCCGGCGCTGCCAAGCTTCAGGTTGTCAAACTCGTCAAAGAACTCACCGGTCTTGGCCTGAAAGAAGCCAAAGAACTCGTTGACAATGCTCCCTCGCCCGTCAAAGAAGGCGCAGCCAAAGCTGAAGCCGAAGACCTCAAGAAAAAACTCGAAGAGGCCGGCGCTGAAGTTGAGCTTAAATAATATTGCCTGATTGTCAGGTACTTAGGTTAAGAATCCCCGAAAGGGTTGATTCTTAACCTTTTGTGTCTATCTATTAAGCGGGCGCAGACTGAGTCTCCGGGCTACCTCTTATACACCCCAATATTACCGGTTATACACCATCATTATTACCGGCAATATTACCGGTTCTACGACCCATAATTACCCGCAAAAGAAAACTCCGCGCAGACTCCCGCCCATCAGGCCTCGATGGCCTTTTCCTAACCTAAGACACAACTCCCCCACCCCATCTCTTCTCTTACATTCTAAATTGAGTTCCCTTAAATATTTTAATTACAATAGATGTCAGCTCAATCCATCAAACCCCGTGTCAACTTCGCCTCGGTAAAGAATCCGCTGCCTTACCCCGACTTTCTTGAGGTGCAGCTCAAATCTTTCCAGGATTTCCTACAGCTCGACACACCCCCCGAAAAACGAAACAACGAAGGACTGTATAAAGTATTCGCCGAGAACTTCCCCATCGTAGACACACGCAACAGCTTTGTCCTCGAATTTCTCGACTACTACATCGACCCGCCACGCTACACCATCGAAGAGTGTCTCGAACGCGGCCTGACATACAGCGTCCCTCTCAAAGCCAAACTCAAACTATACTGCACCGACCCCGACCACGAAGATTTTGACACCGTAATACAGGATGTCTACCTCGGTCCCATTCCGTATATGACCGAAAAAGGTACATTCGTCATCAACGGCGCCGAACGTGTCGTAGTCTCGCAGCTCCACCGCTCGCCCGGTGTATTCTTCGGCCAGTCGACTCACGCCAACGGCACGAAGCTATACTCGGCGCGTATCATCCCCTTCCGCGGTTCGTGGATTGAGTTCGCTACCGACATCAACAACGTGATGTATGCCTACATCGACCGCAAGAAGAAACTCCCCGTCACCACCCTTCTGCGTGCTATCGGTCTCGAATCTGACAAAGACATCATCGAAACATTCGGTCTGGCCGAGGAACTCAAAGTCAACAAGACCAACCTTAAGAAAGCAATCGGCAAACGCCTCGCCGCCCGTGTCCTCAAAACTTGGGTCGAAGACTTTGCCGACGAAGAAACCGGCGAAGTAGTATCGATCGAACGCAACGACGTCATCATCGACCGCGAAACCGAACTCACCGCCGAAAATATCGAAGAAATCCTCGAATCGGGCGTACAGACCATCCTCGTCCACAAGGACGACGTCAACACTTCCGACTACTCCATCATCTTCAACACCCTGCAGAAAGATACCTCGAACTCCGAAAAAGAGGCTATCCAGTACATCTATCGCCAGCTGCGCAACGCCGAGCCGCCGGACGACGCTTCGGCTCGCGAGGTCATCACCAACCTCTTCTTCAGCGAAAAGCGCTACGACCTGGGCGAAGTCGGCCGCTACCGTATAAACAAAAAGCTGGGCCTGACAACATCGATGGACGTCAAGGTACTGACCCGCGAGGACATCATCGCCATCATCAAATACCTCATCGAACTTATCAACTCGAAAGCCGATGTCGACGACATCGACCACCTGTCCAACCGTCGCGTACGCACCGTCGGCGAACAGCTCTACAACCAGTTCGGCGTAGGTCTGGCACGCATGTCGCGCACCATCCGCGAGCGTATGAACGTCCGCGACAACGAGACATTCACCCCCATCGACCTCATCAACGCCAAAACAATATCGTCGGTCATCAACACATACTTCGGCACCAACGCACTGTCGCAGTTCATGGACCAGACCAACCCCCTGGCCGAAATCACCCACAAGCGACGTATGTCGGCCCTTGGCCCCGGCGGTCTGTCACGCGAGCGTGCCGGCTTCGAGGTCCGAGACGTACACTATACACACTACGGCCGACTCTGCCCTATCGAGACCCCCGAAGGTCCTAACATCGGCCTTATATCTTCGCTCTGCGTCTACGCTAAAATCAACGACCTCGGCTTCATCGAGACTCCCTACCGCAAAGTCGAGAACTCGCACGTCGACCTCAACAACGACGAAGTCATATACATGACCGCCGAAATCGAAGAAGGCAAAATCATAGCTCAGGGCAACGCACCGCTCAACCCCGACGGCAGCTTCATCCGCGACAAAGTCAAGGCCCGCCTCGACGCCGACTTCCCCGTCGTCGCTCCCGACCAGGTAGAACTTATGGACGTATCGCCCACACAGATAGCATCTATCGCCGCTTCGCTCATCCCGTTCCTCGAACATGACGACGCCAACCGCGCACTCATGGGCTCGAACATGATGCGCCAGGCTGTGCCTCTGATGCGCAGCGAGGCACCCATCGTCGGCACCGGCATCGAAGCCCAACTGGCACGCGACTCCCGCACACAGATTACAGCCGAAGACTCCGGTGTCATCGAATTTGTCGACGCAACCACAATACGCATCCGCTATGACCGCACACCCGACGAGGAATTCGTCTCGTTCGACGACGCCGTCAAAGAATATCATATTCCCAAGTGGCGCAAGACCAACCAATCGACCACCATCGACCTGCGCCCCATCTGCGTCAAGGGTCAGCGCGTCGAAAAAGGCGACATCCTCACCGAAGGCTATGCCACCGAAGGCGGCGAACTCGCCCTGGGCCGCAACCTCAAGGTTGCCTTCATGCCCTGGAAAGGATACAACTACGAGGACGCCATCGTGCTCAACGAGCGCGTTGTCCGCGAAGACCTCCTCACCTCCGTACATGTCGATGAATACTCGCTCGAAGTCCGCGAGACAAAACGCGGCATGGAAGAGCTCACGAGCGATATCCCCAACGTCAGCGAAGACGCCACCAAGGACCTCGACGACCGCGGCATCATCCGCGTCGGAGCTCACGTTGTCCCCGGCGACATCATGATTGGCAAAATCACGCCTAAAGGCGAGTCAGACCCCACGCCCGAAGAGAAACTCCTCCGCGCAATTTTCGGCGACAAAGCCGGCGACGTCAAAGACGCCTCGCTCAAGGCATCACCCTCGCTCAAGGGCGTTGTCATCGGCACCAACCTCTTCTCGCGTGCCACCAAAAAGAAAAAATCGAAAGCCGCTAACGCACAGCTGCCCATCCTCGACGAAGAATACGAAGAAAACCAGCAGGCTCTCAAGCAGATACTCCTCGGCAAGCTCCTCAAGCTCACCGAAGGCAAGACCTCGCAGGGCGTCCGCGACTTCCTCGGCACCGACATCATTCCCAAAGGCTCAAAATTCACGGCCGAAGCCCTCACCGACATCGACTTCGATACCGTCAACCTGTCCAAGTGGACCACTGACGCCCACCGCAACGAAATGATTCGCGCCACCATCGTCAACTACCTGCGTAAAGCCAAAGAGCTTGACGCTCAGCTCCGCCGCAAGAAGTTCGACATCTCAATAGGCGACGAACTTCCCTCGGGCATCATGCAGATAGCCAAAGTGTACATCGCCAAGAAACGCAAAATCTCGGTCGGCGACAAAATGGCAGGACGCCACGGCAACAAAGGTATCGTATCGCGCATCGTCCGTCAGGAAGACATGCCCTTCCTCGCCGACGGCACACCTGTCGACATCTGCCTCAACCCTCTGGGCGTGCCCTCGCGTATGAACCTCGGCCAGATTTTCGAGACCGTACTCGGCTGGGCCGGACGCGAACTCGGCGAGAAATTCTCCACGCCGATTTTCGACGGCGCATCGCTCGACGACCTCAACGCCTGGACCGACAAAGCCGGTCTGCCCCGCTACGGCAAGACATACCTCTATGACGGCGGCACCGGCGAACGTTTCGACCAGCCCGCTACCGTAGGTGTCATCTACATGCTCAAACTCGGCCACATGGTCGAAGACAAGATGCACGCACGCTCCATCGGCCCGTACTCGCTCATTACACAGCAGCCTCTCGGCGGTAAAGCTCAGTTCGGCGGTCAGCGCTTCGGCGAAATGGAAGTCTGGGCACTCGAAGCCTTCGGCGCCTCGCATGTCCTTCAGGAAATCCTCACCGTCAAGTCTGACGACGTCAACGGCCGCTCCAAAGCCTACGAAGCTATCGTCAAAGGCGACCCCATGCCTCAGGCCGGCATACCCGAGTCGCTGAATGTGCTCCTGCACGAGCTCCGCGGCCTCGGCCTCTCCATCCGTCTCGAACAGTGACATGACCCTGTCACTGTCAACGGCTTTCTCTCCTCATATTTTTCCCAAAAGTTAGAAAACGACACATCCAAATATGGCTTTTAGAAAAGACAACAAACAGAACAAAAGCTTCTCGAAAATCTCCATAGGCCTCGCCTCGCCCGAAGAGATTCTCGAGCAGTCGAGCGGCGAGGTCCTCAAACCCGAAACCATCAACTACCGCACATACAAGCCCGAGCGCGACGGCCTCTTCTGCGAGCGCATCTTCGGCCCCGTCAAGGACTACGAATGTCACTGCGGAAAATACAAACGCATCCGCTACAAAGGCATCGTCTGCGACCGTTGCGGCGTCGAAGTCACCGAGAAAAAAGTCCGCCGCGAACGCATGGGCCACATCAAGCTCGTCGTTCCCGTAGCTCACATCTGGTACTTCCGCTCGCTCCCCAATAAAATCGGATACCTTTTAGGACTCCCCTCCAAGAAGCTCGACTCCGTCATTTACTACGAACGCTACGTCGTTATCAATCCCGGTCAGGCCGAAGGCGTCGAACGCCTCGACCTGCTCAGCGAAGACGAATACTTCGAAATCCTCGACCGCCTGCCCGAAGGCAACCAGCAGCTCGAAGACGGCAACCCCGACAAATTCGTTGCCAAAATGGGCGCCGAAGCCATCTACGACCTTCTCGTCGACCTCGACCTCGACTCGCTGGCCAACCAGCTCCGCCATCAGGCAGACACCGACGGCTCGCAGCAGCGCAAAACCGAGGCCCTCAAACGTCTCCAGGTCGTCGAATCATTCCGCGCTTCACGCGGCCGCAACAAACCCGAGTGGATGATACTTCAGGCCGTTCCCGTCATCCCGCCCGAACTTCGTCCCTTGGTACCCCTCGACGGCGGACGCTTCGCAACTTCCGACCTCAACGACCTTTACCGCCGCGTCATCATCCGCAACAACCGTCTCAAACGCCTCATCGAAATCAAGGCTCCCGACGTCATCCTCCGCAACGAAAAACGCATGCTTCAGGAAGCCGTAGATTCGCTCCTTGACAACTCGCGCAAGAGCTCGGCTGTCAAATCCGACGCCAACCGTCCCCTTAAGTCGCTGTCCGACTCGCTCAAAGGCAAACAAGGCCGCTTCCGTCAGAACCTCCTCGGCAAACGTGTCGACTACTCGGCACGCTCGGTCATCGTCGTCGGTCCCGAACTGAAAATGCACGAATGTGGCATCCCCAAAAACATGGCCGCCGAACTGTACAAACCCTTCATCATACGCAAACTCATCGAGCGCGGCATCGTCAAAACCGTCAAATCGGCCAAAAAGATTGTCGACCGCAAAGAACCCGTCGTTTGGGACATCCTCGAGTACGTCATGAAAGGTCACCCCGTACTGCTCAACCGCGCCCCGACACTTCACCGCCTCGGCATCCAGGCCTTCCAGCCCAAACTCATCGAAGGCAAGGCAATCCAGCTCCACCCACTGGCATGTACCGCATTCAACGCCGACTTCGACGGCGACCAGATGGCCGTACACCTCCCACTGGGCAACGAAGCTATCCTCGAAGCCCAGATGCTCATGCTCGGCGCTCACAACATCCTCAACCCCGCCAACGGCGCTCCTATCACCGTGCCCTCGCAGGACATGGTACTCGGTCTGTACTACATTACCAAGCTCCGCCCCGGCGACAAAGGCGAAGGCACCATATTCTACGGTCCCGAAGAAGCCCAGATTGCACATAACGAAGGCAAGGTTACGCTGCACGCCCCCGTAACCGTCATGGTCGACGACGTCGACAAAGACGGCAACCACATACAGCATCTTGTCGAAAACACATCTGTCGGCCGCATCCTCTTCAACGAATACGTCCCCAAGGAAATCGGATACGTCAACGAAATCATCTCCAAAAAGTCCCTGCGCACCATCATCGCACGTGTCATCAAGCACTGCGGTATTCCCCGCTCGGCACAGTTCCTCGACGATATCAAGAACCTCGGTTACTACATGGCATTCAAAGGCGGTCTGTCGTTCAACCTTGGTGACGTCATCATCCCCGAAGAAAAGAAAACCATCGTCGCCGAAGGCTACGCTCAGGTCGAAGATGTCATGAACAACTACTCAATGGGCGTCATCACCAACACCGAGCGCTACAACCAGATTATTGATATCTGGACACACGTCAACTCACGCCTCACCGACGTGCTCATGAAACAGATGACCGAAGCCAACAAGGGCTTCAACCCAATTTTCATGATGCTCGACTCAGGCGCCCGTGGTTCGAAAGACCAGATTCGTCAGCTCGCCGGCATGCGTGGCCTTATGGCTAAACCTCAGAAAGCCGGTGCCGAAGGCGGTCAGATTATCGAGAACCCTATTCTTGCCAACTTCAAGGAAGGCCTCTCGGTGCTCGAATACTTCATCTCGACCCACGGCGCACGAAAAGGTCTGGCCGATACCGCCCTCAAGACCGCTGACGCCGGTTACCTGACACGTCGTCTCGTCGACGTGGCTCACGACGTCATCATCACCGAAGAAGACTGCGGCACACTCCGCGGCATCGTCTGCACCGAAATCAAGAACAACGACGAAGTCGTCGCCTCGCTCGGCGAGCGCATCCTCGGCCGCGTCTCGGTACATGATGTCATCGACCCCACCACAGGCGAAGTCATCGTCGCCGCCGGCGAAGAAATCAACGACGCAGCAGCCGACCGCATCAACGCATCGCCCATCGAGAGCGTCGAAATCCGCTCGGTACTCACCTGCGAAAGCAAAAAAGGCGTCTGCGCCAAGTGCTACGGCCGCAACCTCGCCAACAACCGCCTGGTACAGCGCGGCGAAGCTGTCGGCGTCATCGCCGCACAGTCCATCGGCGAACCCGGTACACAGCTCACCCTCCGTACATTCCACGTCGGTGGTGTCGCCTCCAACATCGCAGCCGTCAACTCCATCACCTCACGCTACGAAGGTAAACTCGAAATCGACGAACTCCGCACCGTCACCACTTCCGAAATCGCTCCCAACGGCAAACCCGTCGAAGTTGTCGTCAGCCGTATCGCCGAAATGCGCATCATGGACCCCAACACCGGCATGATGCTCACCAACGCCAACATCCCCTACGGCTCGAAACTCTTCTTCAACTCGGGCGACACCGTGACCAAAGGCGACGTCATTTGCGAATGGGACCCCTTCAACGCCGTCATCGTCTGCGAAGTCGGCGGACGCATCGAGTACCAGAACCTCATCGAAAACGTCACATACCGTATCGATGTCGACGAGCAATCCGGACTCGAAGACAAGATTATCATCGAGTCCAAAGACCGCACCAAAGTTCCCGAAGCCAATATCGTCGACGCCAACGGTCAGATACTCAAGACATACTCGCTGCCCGTGGGCGCTCACCTAATGTACGACCAGGACGCAGAAATCAAGACCGGCGACATCGTCATCAAGATTCCGCGCGCATCCGGCTCGGTCGGCGATATCACCGGTGGTCTTCCCCGTGTCACCGAGTTGTTCGAAGCACGCAACCCGTCCAACCCCGCGGTCGTCAGCGAAATCGACGGCGAAGTCACCTTTGGCAAAGTCAAACGCGGTAACCGCGAAATTGCCGTTACGTCAAAGCTCGGCGAAGTCAAGAAATACCTCGTGCCTCTGTCAAAACAGATTCTTGTCCAGGACAACGACTACGTCCGCGCCGGCGACAAACTCTCGGACGGTGCCATCACACCCGCCGACATCCTCAACATTCTCGGCCCGACAGCCGTTCAGGAGTATATCGTCAACGGTGTTCAGGACGTCTACCGCATGCAGGGCGTTAAAATCAACGACAAGCATTTCGAGGTCATCGTGCGACAGATGATGCGCAAAGTACGCATCCTCGACCCCGGCGACACCGGATTCCTCGAAGACCAGATTGTCGACAAACGCGACTTCATGGACGAAAACGACCGCATTTGGGGCAAAAAAGTCGTCACCGAAGCCGGTGACAGCGAAAACGTCCAGCCCGGTCAGATAATAACCGCCCGTAAGCTTCGCGATGAAAATTCGGCACTCAAACGCCGTGACCTCCGCACCGTCACTGTCCGCGATGCCATGCCCGCGACCTCCGAGCAGATTCTCCAGGGCATCACACGCGCTGCTCTCCAGACATCGTCGTTCATCTCGGCTGCATCCTTCCAGGAAACAACCAAGGTGCTCAACGAAGCCGCCATCAACGGCAAGACCGACACTCTCGAAGGTATGAAAGAGAACGTCATCTGCGGGCACCTTATTCCTGCCGGCACCGGCCTGCGCATTTACGACCGTCTCGTTGTCGGTTCGACCGACGACACCCCCGAAGAAGCCGCCGAGGACACTCCCGAAAACGGCGATTTATATGCACTCGACACCGAGATTCCCTCGCTCGATTAATACCGAAAGTACATTATTCCTATAAACTAATGAGTTTGTGCCTGACGGATTAACATCCCAATGACACAAACTCATTATTTTAAACCTTGCGTTAACCTAAAGGAATTTAAGCCCTAAGATTTACGCAAGGATCAGGGTATCAGCCAACTATTCTAATTACTGCTAAGGAAAACGATGAATTGAAGGGCAGACTGAGGGCGGTATCTTTCATAGTTCAGCGATTGTCATCCGAGGCGCTTATGCCTATGGCAAATTGTTTGAGAACATCCATTGCCGAATGAGAAGCATATTCTTTGGGAGTCTGCATATAAACGATGCAAGTATATCGGGGATTGTCGGCGGGAAAATAACCGGCGACCCACGAGCACAGAGTTGACCGGTCATAGTAGTCACCGATTTTGGCGTAATCGGTTGCGGTTTTAGCTGCGATATCGACATAAGCGTTTCGGAGATATTTCGCGGTGCCCAATTGTCCGGATACAGATTCACGGAGACACTCACGCAAAGCCGAGGCGGTTGACGGCGAGCACAGGACAGTAGTGTCGGTACGACCTCCGTTGGCGATTGCATCATATAGGCGAAGCATTTCCAGGGGGCTTGACGATACATCGATTCCGACAGCCTGACGGGCAGCCCGCTCCCTGTCGGCGTCCGTGCCATAATTCATATTGTCCGTAGCCAAACGGGCAATCACGGTATTGGTCGAAGATGCAAAAGCCTTCATGACGCTTAGCGAATCGCTAAAATTATGAGTATCACGCAAACCACAGTAAGGACTGCTTTCGAAAAGTTTGTCTACCGAGCTCAGACGGCCTTCTTCCAATGCGATCATCACGGTCAGCGGATACATAAGAGATTTCAGCTCGAAGTTCATGTCCGCCACATCGTTGATGCAATAGTCCGAATCACAGCACATGCCATCGTCCGGAGCAAGAGGTTCTACATTCTTCAAATAGGAATCGGCTATGATTTTACCGCTGCCGGTTTCGGTGACGAGGGCTACGCCAAGTCTGGCTTTATGTTTTTGCGTAGCATCTTCCATTGCTTTATTCAAGATTATATTTGCCTTTTCGTTGAGGTCGTAATTAAAGGGCCAAGCCTTCTGACAGAAAATACTTGAGCCGAGGATTAATCCCATTGCCAAAAATGAATATTTTTTCATAGCCATAAAATTTTGAGAAATTAAATGTTTGATGTCAGAATATTGCAGATGAGCCGTAGGTTAAACCATGAGCGACGGTTACTTACGCGCATCAGTCGGATTGAAGTAATACCCGGCGGCGCAGTGGGTGTACATTTCACTCAGGCTTGGCACATATTTCACTCTGTCGTGGCGGTCATATTCGACATATCTTCCTCCGGAGCCAACGTGGTGTGCCTTATAGGCCCGTCCGTCCGAAGGTACATAAAGTTTGTAAATCATATTCTCACCGTCGAAATTTGAATACAGTACACACATCGTACAGTCTTGATGTACGGATTTATAATTTTTCTGGATACCCGTACATGCCTGAACTTTTCCGACATAGGTCCATTGTGTGGAAGTTGACGTCTCGTCGGGTGCGGCGTTGGATACCAGGGCGAATAACGAAATCATTACGGCTAAAAGGGAAATTCTTAATGTTTTCATAAAAAAGAGATTTATAAGTTAGATTCTGTGAGAAGTAAGAATTTTAACAAATAGTCTTACGGACATGCGTTAAATGCTAATCGTATCCACTTCTTAAGTTTTTGATTACCGCAAATTTATATCAGACACATACCCCGGTGATATAAAAAATTCTGCATTGACTGTAAAAAAATGGTCAATGCAGAATTTTTAGTTAAGAAACGAGGACTGATATAAGCCAGACAGGGCAATGGGTATCGGCGAATTATTCAAACTCGATTTCTACTATAATATTAGAATAGTTGACATAGCGTCCGCCTTCGAAGGTCACTTCGCCACCCATATATGTATTAAGGTAGGGAAGTACCTGGCAGGCGATGTGGTATTTGCCGTTAGGCAGGACTATCGAGTCAGACTTGCCTTTTTCGAGATCCATTGCGCCACTTTCTTTGTCGCCGCTCAGGTACAATTTGATGTGATAGTTCGATTCGTTTTCGACAACGACATTCGAGACCGAGTCGCCGGTAAATTCCTCAAGATGGAAAGGCGAAAAATCCGATGGTAACGTGGCTTGTATTTCCTTGACAATATTATCGACAGGTATTTTTCGGGCTTCACGGACATGCTTGCCGTCGGGATACAGTGCGATGTATTTGTTATAAATATCCGGGAGGTTGTATTCGAGTGCCGTGGCCCAAGCGCCTTCGTCAGTGCCGAACCCGATGGTGTCGTTAAGGTCGAATACATCATACGCCATCTCGGCGCTGTCGTCAACTTGTGAGGCGTCGCGTTTGCAAGCTCCGGTGATTAGTAATGCGGCAACCGCGGCTATGTGCAAAAGTGCTGTCTTTTTCATTAGTAGTAATTTTTATGGTGGAGAATTGATTCTTAGGCATTTGATTTGCGCCGTGGTAAATTTATCAATGTTTGGACGATATGTTTATAATAAAATCGGCACATCTTATGAAAAAATCGTTGTATTGCCGAAAATATCAGTCTCCGGGGCGAAGTTTAACGCAAAATCCATTCGGGGTTGTCGTATTCGATGTCTATGTCGTGAGGATGTTTGCTGAAGCGGTTGCGTAATGCGCTTGGCGTCTCACCGAAAATCACGCGGAAGCATTTGGTAAAATAAGCCGGCGACGTGAATCCCGTGCGATAAGTAATCTCGCTGATGGTATAGGACGGATGAGTGAGGAGTAGTTCGCGTGCACGCTGCAGGCGCAAACGGCGCATAAGTTCGACAGGAGTATAGTTGGTAAGCGTTTTCAGTTTGCGATAGAACTGCGAGTGACCAAGCCCCATCTCAGCGGCAATTTCTTCGACACTCAGAGCAGAATCGCCCATCCGTTCGGTAAAAATTTCGACAAAGCGTTCGTAGAATTTGTTTTCGGGGTCGTCCAAAGCGCTTATGTCTGATTTGCTTCCGGCAGAGGCAGTGTCTTTGTGTGGGACGTATACCGAGTTTTCCCAAAGGTTGAGAATTCGGCGACGGTTTTGGGTGAGGCTGCGGCACTGAGATTTTAGGACTTGTGCGCTGAAGGGCTTTGCGAGATATCCGTCGGCTCCGCAGTCGAATCCTTCGCTGCGCTGCTCGTCGAGTCCGCATGCAGTGACCAAAAGTATCGGAATATGCGAGGTAAGCATTTCGTCTTTGAGTCTGCGGCATAGCTCATAGCCGTCCATTTCCGGCATCATGACATCGCTGATAATCAGATCGGGGACGAGACGCGTAGCCATGGCCATGCCTTCGTAGCCGTTGCGCGCACGGTGTACTTCAAATTCGTCGCCCATAATACCTGAAATCAGCGCCAGCATATCGTTGTTATCGTCGACAACGAGCAGACGGGGCATGGCGTCAGAATTTTCCCCGTAAGCGATTTTAATATGCCCTGATTCTTCGGGTGTAGCAATATGGGCTTCGGCTGCCGTTCCGTTGCTTCGATAAACAGTCTCAGGCATTTCGGCATGTACCGATGCCGTTTCAGTTGTGGTCTCGGAAGGTATATATACTGTAAATTCCGAGCCTCGGCCTTTTTCGCTATGCACCTCGATACGTCCATTGTGCATGCTCACAAAAACATTAGTGAGGGCCAGCCCGATTCCCGAACCATTGGGGTGCTCCTTGTCTACCTGATAGAAATTATCGAAAATGCGGCAGCAGTCCTCTTTGCTGATGCCGATGCCGGTATCGGTGACTCGGAGTACAAGCATGCCGACGTCGATAAAGCAGCTGACGCCGACTTTGCCGTTGGCAGGCGTGTATTTTATGGCATTGGATATTAGATTGTAGGCGATGCGCTCCATCATGTTGCGGTCAAGACTGAGCATCGGCATTCCGGAAGCAATATCGGTGCTGAGGCGGATATCTTTGTGTCGCGCAGCACTTTCGAACGATGCTACCCACTCTGCAAGCAAAGATGCTATGTCAATCATGCTACGGCGCAGGACAAGTTTCCCATTGTCATATTTGCGAAAGTCGAGGATGTCGCAGACCAGACGTGTCAGGATATTGACGTTGCGTACCGCCATTGTTGCCAGATTGCGCTGATTGGCCGTAAGATTACGGTCTTCGGCGAGCATTGACAGCGGCTCGGCTATCAAGGTCAGGGGAGTGCGCAGGTCGTGTGACACATTGGTAAAGAATGACAGCTTGGACTGAGTGGCCTTTTCGAGCTGACGGTTCTTGGCTTCGAGTTCTTCGCTCTTGGCCTTGAGTAATATCTGATTAGCCCTTCGTTCACGGTTGGCGTTGAACAAAAAAATCATTGCGGCAAAAACCAGAATGACCAGAAATATCAGCAAAATGACCAACCAGTCGAAATAGTATAACTTGTCGGAATTCTTAATCAATATATGCATATATTCGGCCGCGCTGTTCGGAATCATGAATTTATAGTAATCTTTGTAAGATTCCGTGTCGGCGTCTTCACTGTCCTCGGATGTATTCACCGCGCTTTCGTCTGTGGCCGAAATCGCAGAATCACCACTGACAATATTCACCGAGTCGACCGTGGCTGTATAGTCTGTTCCGTAGTAATCTTCACGGCTGGCGGGCCCGGCGACAATCGTGAACTCAGGCGCGGGCGACAACGAACAAAAGCTGCAAAGCAGCGTTGCAGCAAGGATAAAGTATAGCAGAATTTTCATTGCATACACATTGTTGCAAGAAATTTTATAAATGATGGAAAAGACACAGAAACAAGCTCTTAGCCTAATGGGACAAAGATAGTGAAATATTTTCAGAAATCATGTATATGTGCGCAGATGCAGCGTTTGCCGGTGTTTTTCACAGGCATTTAGCCATTACTTTTAGTGGTCGGGATGTACGCACGTACACCTGAAAAATGGGACGTGCAATAAAATTTGAGTTTGAGAGGGATATTTTGTATCTTTGCACTGCATTTTGCGCCGGTCATAACGGCGCACGACAATCTCCTTATTGTCAGAGTGCTGTGAGTCCGAATCCTGAAAAGATTCAAAACTCATTCTACTTATAATAAATATAAATAATGCAGCTGAAAATGCGGTAACGACCGCCATGCTGCCAAACTACATAAACAATGTTCAGAACTAATACCTGTGGCGAACTCCGCCTCAATAACGTCGGTGAGAAAGTTACACTCGCCGGTTGGGTTCAGCGCGTCCGCAGAATGGGAGGCATGACCTTTGTCGACCTCCGCGATCGCTACGGAATGACCCAAGTTGTATTCAACGTCGAGCACGACAAAGACCTCAACGAAGCCGCCGAACGCCTCGGTCGCGAATTTGTCCTTCAGGTCGAAGGCGTAGTCTCCGAACGCGAGTCCAAGAACCCCAAGATGCCTACCGGCGACATCGAAATCATCGCAGACAAGCTTCGCATACTCAATCCCTCTGAGGTGCCTCCTTTCACCATCGAGGACGAAAGCGACGGCGGCGACGACCTGCGCATGCGCTACCGCTATCTCGACCTGCGACGCGCTTGCGTTCGCAAAAATCTCGAACTGCGTCACCGCATGGCTTTCGAAGTTCGCCGTTATCTCGACTCTAAAGGCTTCCTCGAAATAGAGACTCCGATGCTCGTCGGCTCTACGCCCGAAGGTGCACGCGACTTCGTCGTCCCCTCGCGCATGAACCCCGGTCAGTTCTATGCCCTGCCCCAGAGTCCGCAGACCCTCAAGCAACTGCTTATGGTCGCCGGTATGGACCGTTACTTCCAGATTGTCAAATGCTTCCGAGACGAAGACCTCCGCGCCGACCGTCAGCCCGAATTCACCCAGATTGACTGCGAAATGAGCTTCGTCGAGCAGGAAGACATCATAAAGCTGTTCGAAGGCATGGCCAAACACCTGTTCAAGACCATACGCGGCATCGAAATCACCGAAGACTTCCCCCGCATGACTTGGGCCGACGCCATGAAATATTACGGCTCTGACAAGCCCGACACCCGCTTCGGCATGAAGTTTGTCGAACTTATGGACATTCTCAAGGGCTACGGATTCAGCGTATTTGACAACGCCGCATACATAGGCGGTATCTGCGCCAAAGGTGCCGCTTCTTACACACGCAAACAACTTGACGGTCTCACCGAATTTGTCAAACGCCCGCAGATTGGTGCCAAAGGCATGGTCTACGCACGCGTTCAGCCTGACGGTAGCGTCAAATCGTCTGTCGACAAGTTCTACTCGCAGCAAGTCCTTCAGCAGATGGCTCAGGCCATGGATGCCGAACCCGGCGACCTCATACTTATACTCAGCGGCGATGACGCCATGCGCACACGTAAGCAACTCTCCGAACTCCGTCTCGAAATGGGACGCCAGCTCGGACTCCGCGACAAAGACAAATTCTCCTGCCTCTGGGTCGTCGACTTCCCCATGTTCGAGTGGAGCGACGAAGAACAGCGCCTCATGGCCATGCATCATCCTTTCACACACCCCAAAGACGAAGATATTCCACTGCTCGACAGCGACCCCGCTGCCGTACGCGCCGACGCATACGACATGGTCATCAACGGCGTCGAAGTCGGCGGCGGCTCTATTCGTATCCACGACAGCAAACTCCAGGCCAAGATGTTCGAGATTCTCGGCTTTACGCCTGAGAAAGCGCAGGAGCAGTTCGGCTTCCTGATGAACGCCTTCAAGTACGGCGCACCACCTCACGGAGGTCTCGCCTACGGTCTTGACCGCTGGGTTTCGCTCTTTGCCGGACTCGACTCGATTCGCGACTGCATCGCCTTCCCCAAAAACAACTCGGGCCGCGACGTCATGCTCGACGCTCCCGCACCTCTTGACCAAAAACAACTCGACGAACTCGACCTGCGCGTCGTCGTTCCCGAAACCGACAAAGCCGACTAATAATGCTCGTACGCGACATCATTGCCGCTATCGAAGACTTCGCGCCGTGCTCGCTGCAGGAAAGCTGGGACAACACCGGCCTGCAGCTGGGCAGCCGCGATCAGCTTTGCACCGGCGTACTGCTCTGTGTCGACTGCACGCCCGCTGTCGTTGCCGAAGCCGTAGAGCGCGGCTGCAACCTCATAGTAAGCCACCACCCGCTTATCTTCAAAGGGCTGCGCAGCATCACCGGCGCCACTTCTGTCGAACAGGCAGTCATCGCCGCACTGCGCCACGGCATCAGCATATATTCCTCGCACACGGCCCTCGACAGCACCGCACACGGCGTCAGCTACGAGATTGCCCGCCGCATGGGCATTACCGGCTCGCGCCCTCTCGTGCCACACGACGACAATCCCCACGTCGGTCTCGGTGCTATCGGCATGCTTGACACACAGCTCACTCCCCGACAGCTTATCAGCCGCGTCAAGGAAGTATTCGGCTCGCCTGTCGTCCGACACAGCGCTATTGCCGACCCTCATGCCGGCTTAACACAGGTAGCACTATGCGGCGGCTCGGGTGGCGAATTCATCCCTCGCGCAATCGCCGCCGGAGCTCAGGCTTACATCAACTCCGACACCCGATACCACGACTTCGTAGACCTCGGACCCAAGATTCTTATCATCGACATAGGCCACTTCGAAAGCGAACAGCTAACAAAAGATATTTTTTATCACGTTATTACGCAAAAATTCGCTAACTTTGCAGTCTGTAAGTCCACCTCCGAACAAAATCCCATAAAATACGCATAGACAAGATTATGGCTAACGACAAAAAAAACGAACAAGTCCTTTCGGTCGAACAGCGCCTCAAGTCGCTCTACCGCCTGCAGACTATACTCAGCGAAATCGACCGCATCAAAACCATACGCGGCGAACTTCCCCTCGAAGTCAAAGACCTTGAGGACAACATCGCCGGCCTGAACACCCGCATCGACAACTATACACGCGAAATAGCCGAACTTGAAGACTCTCTCGCTGCAGAGAAAACCAAAATCACCAATTGCCAGGCTCTTATCTCGCGATACAAAGAACAGCTCGACAACGTCCGTAACAACCGCGAATATGACCTGCTGTCAAAAGAAATCGAATTCCAGGACCTCGAAATCCAGCTCTGCGAAAAACACATCAACGACTACACACGCGCTATCGAAAACAAACGCGCCGACATTGATGTCACCCAAGAGCGTCTGGCCGACAACGAGCACATCCTCGTCGAAAAGAAAAACGAACTCAACGAAATCGTTTCCGAAACCCGCGACCAGGAAGACAAACTCCGCGACCAGGCCAAAGCCCTCGAGCCCGAAATCGACGAGCGCACACTCACAGCCTTCAAGCGCATTCGCAAAAACGCCCGCAACGGCCTGGGCATCGTCTATGTCCAGCGCAACGCCTGCGGCGGCTGCTTCAACCGCATCCCGCCCCAAAAGCAGATGGAAATCAAGATGCACAAAAAAATTATCGTCTGCGAATACTGCGGACGCATCATGATTGACCCCGACCTGGCCGGCGTCACCCCCGCCGAAGCCTAAACCCCTCGCGCAACCATCCCCCACACCATCACAAAGCGCCGTCTTCCACCCCGAAGACGGCGCTTTGCCATTACAATGCCAAGACTATCTTTCACAGCGACACCGCTTTGCCATCCAATGCCTAAACTGCCATCCCTACCCAACCTTCCCGCGCCTGTCCGACCCACATGCAAGCAGAACATATCCATAGCCGGATGACGGCCTCTACGCCCCCGTACCGCGTCTCAAAATATTCTACGAAAAGGTGCAAAGTTCGACGTGAACCCGACTTCAGCTGTTCAAGAAGTGGAACGACTCACCTGAAAGCAGTTTATCGGACAGCAATATTATTCAATAACCTGCATGCTACCGTTGATGATATAGACTCCGGGGGCAAGTGATTTCAAATCCTTGGCATTGGTAAGGATTTTTTTACCGTTCATGTCGTAGACGTTGTATCGTTCGTTACCTTGGGCACTTACATCGTCAACACCGCTGTCTGAGATGTTTTTGAGATTATAAGACAGCGTGCCCAGTCCAATTTTAGCGGCATAGTCAACAGTATGTGTGCCATGACGGCTTTCGATGCGCTGAATCAGAGGCGCATTATTGTCACCGGTCGAAGGAACGTGGTTGTAAACCAAATCAAGACAAGCGCGATCAAGAGCCACAGGGTCTAACGACGCAAGAATGCCGACATCTTTCATCTCGGGAGCCGCAGGATGACCATCGCAGTCACAGTCGACCGAAAGATTGTTCATCACATTAATATAAACGATACCTTTTTTGCCTTTTCTGATTGAGATAAAATTGAAAGATAAAATTGGGATTTTGTGGATTTTTCACGAAAGGATGCGGGGTTTTGTTTTGTCAGTCAAAAAATTATGATTATCTTTGCGGCGCTAATAGCGGACGGCACACGGCTGGCTGGCTTGGTCCCTTAGGGGCGATGCCGCTGTCGCGTAAATAATCGACCGTTAGCCGGGAACCACGGTCCCTTAGACCATAGGCCCGACGATTGTTTTTATCAACCATATTTTTTTAATTTTTTTAATGTCAGAACTTAAAAACACCCCTATCGAAGATTTCGACTGGGATGCCTACGAAAAAGGCGAAACCGTTGGTGAGAAATCACGCGAAGAACTCACCAAAACTTATGACGAATCGCTCAACACCGTCAAAGACAAGGATGTAATCGAAGGTACCATCATCGCTCTCAACAAACGCGAGGCTGTGGTCAACATCGGATACAAGAGCGACGGCATAATCCCGATGAACGAATTCCGCTACAACCCCGATATCAAGGTCGGTGACGTTGTTGAAGTTTTCATCGAAAATCAGGAAGACAAAAAGGGTCAGCTCATCCTCTCGCACCGCAAAGCCCGCGCTTCGCGCTCGTGGGAGCGTATCAATGCCGCCCTCGCTAACGACGAAATCATCAAGGGCTTCATCAAATGCCGCACCAAAGGTGGCATGATTGTCGACGTCTTCGGCATCGAAGCCTTCCTGCCCGGCTCGCAGATTGATGTCAAACCTATCCGCGACTATGACGTTTACGTGGGCAAGACCATGGAATTCAAAGTTGTCAAAATCAACGAAGAATTCAAAAACGTTGTCGTTTCGCACAAGGCTCTTATCGAAGCTGAGCTCGAACAGCAGAAAAAAGAAATCATCTCGAAACTCGAAGTCGGACAGGTACTCGAAGGCACTGTCAAGAACATCACTTCGTACGGTGTATTCATCGACCTTGGCGGCGTAGACGGCCTCATCCACATCACCGACCTCAGCTGGGGACGCGTTTCGCATCCTTCGGAAGTTGTCTCGCTGGACCAGAAACTCAACGTCGTCATCCTCAACTTCGACAACGAGAAAAAACGTATCGCCCTGGGCCTCAAGCAGCTTCAGCCCCATCCATGGGATGCTCTCGACCCCAACCTCAAAGTCGGCGACCACGTCAAAGGCAAAGTTGTTGTCATGGCCGACTACGGTGCTTTCCTCGAGATTGCTCCCGGTGTCGAAGGTCTTATCCATGTCAGCGAAATGTCTTGGAGCCAGCACCTGCGCTCGGCTCAGGAGTTCATGAAAGTCGGCGACGAAGTCGAAGCTGTCGTCCTCACTCTCGACCGCGAAGACCGCAAGATGTCGCTTGGCATCAAACAGCTCAAAAATGACCCCTGGCAGGACATCGAAGTCAAGTATCCTCTCGGCTCCCCCCCCACAGACCACAACCCCACCACTGTCGAAGAG
>OGOU01001074.1_pt1 | contig 22164 bp, 22 predicted proteins | sample 1552721 | NCBI WGS metagenome assembly OGOU01 (sample SAMEA2580176, study PRJEB22360) | human gut metagenome | biome: human gut; feature: human-associated habitat; material: faeces | place: Denmark | collected 2008/2010
GCAATTATCGGCAGTCTTATGTCACAGAATGGCGGCAATGCAGATTTTATCAATGTTTTTGACCTTGACAGCGAAAAATGCGATATTATGAGCAAAAAGGGCATTAACATAAAGGCTTCTGTCGCTGAGGTTATGCTTGACAGCAATATAATTGTTCTTGCAGTAAAACCGCAGAACTATCCTGAGGTGCTTGAGGAGTTAAAGTCGCAGGTAACTAAGGACAAGGTATTTGTTTCTATTGCGGCAGGTATTTCAATTTCCTATGTTCAAAATCTTCTTAACTGCAAATGCCCTGTAGTAAGAGTTATGCCGAATACTCCGCTTTTGCTCGGCAAGGGCGCTTCTGCTCTTTGTCCGTCTGAAAATATCTCTGATGAGGACAAAGAAATTGTTTATAATATGTTTGCAGGCAGCGGTGTATGCGAATATATCAGCGAGGAGCATATGAATGAAATAATTTCCGTAAACGGAAGCAGCCCTGCTTATATTTATCTCTTTGCAAAAGCAATGGCTGACTATGCCGCAGAATGTGGAATTGAATATGACAAAGCAATGAACCTCATCTGCGCTACCCTTGAGGGTTCGGCAAAAATGCTCAGGGAGAGCGGCGACAGTGCAGATACCCTCATTAAGAAAGTAAGCTCAAAGGGCGGCACTACAATAGCTGCGCTCGACTGCCTTGACAGTCTTGGATTTTATGACGCTGTTAAAAAGGGTATGGCTGCCTGCACAAAAAGAGCAGAGGAGCTTGGAAAGTAAGAGCTTTATTTAACCGAAACGTTATAAGCATACCGGCAAAACATTCAGCATATTTTTATTAAGGATAATTATATGGAGGAATGTTTTGTGAAAGGCTTTATATTTTCGTTAAAAAGAAATACAAAATTAATCCGTTCAGGCAGAGTTTCATTTTCACCTCAGAATATAAAATATTACATAAAGAGATACGGAATTTATGTGTTTTTTATTGCAATGCTGATTGTCGGACTTGCCTGCGGAACAGTATATGCCATATCTGCGGACACAGATATGCTGAGTTCACTTGATTTTTTATTTTTTACAAATCTTGAGGCAAGGCTTTCGCAAAATGTGTTCAGTACCTTTTGCGCCTGCTTTGCTTCTGATTTTATATTTTTGTTTGCAATATTATTGCTCGGACTTACCCCATGGGGAATCCCCGTAATGCCATTTATCGCTGTTTTAAAAGGATTTGGCACGGGAATTACCGCAGGTTATCTGTTTTCGGTACATTCAACAAGGGGAATTGTCTTTTATCTGTTTGTTCTGCTGCCCGGAACGTTTTTGTTCTGTATGGCGCTGATTTTATTTGCTGCTGCTGCCTTTACTTCATCGAAAAATATGTTTTTTCGGATTGTTACAGGCAAAAAGGAGTGCAGCCATTCGCACAGGTATATATCAGACTTTCTTTCAAAGGGAGTGAGCTGCCTTATACTTGCTTTTCTTTCGGCAGTGCTTGATGCTGCACTGTGGGGAGTTTTTGCGGGAAATTTTAACTTTTAACCTTTGGAGGTCAAACAATGGCAGGAAAAAAAGCAAAGTTTGCTTTAGCTGACTTTTTCAGTAATTTATTTTATAATTTCGGTAAAATCATTTTTGTCAATCTTTTGTTTGCCGTACCGTTTTCGTTGTTGACTGCGGCTTTTTATTTTCTTGACAGCGCATTAAAGCTTGACGGATATTTTATCCTTTTTCTTGCCATAATTCCGCTTTCACCGTTTTTTGCAGGCGTAACCCTTGTTACCGCAAGGCTTGCAAGGGGCGATGAAAATTTAAAGGTTTTTGACGTGTTTAAAGAGGGAATAAAAAATAACTGGAAAAGATTTTTGATTCACGGTGCAGTCGCTTATCCTGCGGTCATATTCAGCTATTTTTCAATCAGGCTTTACAGCATGCTTATATCAATGCCTGACACCGGTTCGTTTTTCCATGTAATGATGTATATCTTCCTCATCATTTCAATTATTATTGCGGTTGCATTTCTTTTTATATTCTATTATTTGCCGGCAATGACTGTAACATTCGATTTATCGCTAAAAAATATTTATAAAAACAGCGCATTGATGTCATTTGGTGAATTAAAGCACAATATTATAGCTACATTCGGAATTTTTGTGATTTTTCTGTTTTGTGCTACTGTTTTGTTATTTGTAGGTAATGCAAACAGTAGTACAGCTCTTATTATCACCACAGCCGTACTTATGATTGTGCTCGTTCCTGCGCTTGTATCCTATGTAATCAATGCATCGGTTTATCCCGGAATGTACAACCTTATGACAGAAAAGGCAAAGCGTACTAAGCAAATTGATAAAAAGATTGAAAACCGCCGCAAAGGACAGTTTATTGACGAAGAAGAAACATATAACCCTGTTGAGGAGTTTTTGGATCTCGATGTTGAAGAAGCCAAGGACGGCGACGAGTATATTTTTTATAACGGAAAAATGGTAAAGAGAAGCGTAATTATTAAGATGAAAAAAGAACGAGAGAAAGCAGAGGCTAAGTCAGATGAAAGCTAAACACGCTGAAAAGAAAACTTCAATCACAATCAGTCTAAGGTTATTTATAGGAATAATCGTACTTTTTGTACTCATAATTGTCGCAGTAACTTATTATTCGGTATATAGAGAGCTTAATACAGGCAATAATAATTCTGCTGCTGCATCTGCAGCTGCAACTGCGGCAGAAACAAATGATATTTCTGCCTCTGAGTCCTCGCAGAATACACCTCGGGAAGAAACCTCAGAGCCTACTTTTGCAGCAACAGAAGCAACACAGCCCGAATCAACTGCGACCGAGCCTGCAACAAAAGCGACAACTTCAGAAGGCAGTACAGAAAGTGCAGTCAAGCTTACCTCGTTCTCTGCTGAAATGTATCCGTACAAAGCATTTGACAACGTAGGCAAGCGTGACGCTTCAGTAAAGGAGGTTTTCGGCACGGGATATGGCGGCGAGGGCATTACCTTTGACGAAAATGGCTTGTTTTCAGATAATATAACTCAGTCCGAATCTAACTACGGAATCTATACTGTTTCTGACGGTACAATCAAATTGAGCTATTCAAACGATAAAACCAAAACCGCTGAAATTATTTCATATAAAAACAATGTGCCGAGTGAAATGAAAATTGATTATGTTGGCTATGACGTGTATTTTAAAATCGGAAGTGCTGAGTAATGAGTAAGAGCAAAAAATCTAATAAGAAAAATAAAACATCTGTATCCGTAAATAAAAAGAATAAAGCTAACCGAAAAAAAGCAATTATTTCAGCTGTTGCACTTCCGGTGCTTGTTGTGGTAATCGGTTCTCTGATTTTTTCAATGAAAGACAATTCGGGTGAGCTTGTAAATACCAGGTGGATTTCTACAAGTGCGGTAAATGCAAGCGGTGATGAAGTTGAAATGGCTGAGGTTTACAATTCGGTGTACTCCACATATCAAGGCTCGCTTTCGTTCAGAGATGATAACACCTTTTCTCTCTGGCTAACTCCCGGCGCAGTAGAGGATGGCACTCATACAGGAAAATATTCGATTGAGGATGATACAATTTCAGCCTCTTTTGATGACGGAGAAACAAATACAAGCTTTTATATTCACAGAAAAGACGGAAAAATTGAGTATATTTCCCTATATTATGAGGATTACGAGGTATATTTTACCTCTGAAAATTAAATTTTGTAAAGTAAAACGGTCTGATGAAGTTTCAGACCGTTTTGTAATTCAATGTAATTATGTTATCATTATTCTGATAAAGAAAAATCAATTATTTTTTCAGCGCACTTTATTCCGTCAACGGCGGCTGAGATGATACCGCCTGCATATCCTGCGCCCTCGCCGCAGGGATAAAGTCCCGATATGGCGATGCTCTGCAAATCCTGATTTCTTAATATTCTGATAGGGGAGGAGCTTCTGGTTTCAACTCCTGTGAGGATTGCATCGCCGTAAGCAAAGCCGTTGAGCTTTTTATCCATCTGAACAATAGCCTCACGCATTGAGTCAACCACAAAATCAGGCAGGCAATCGTCAAGGCTTGACGGGGTGTAGTCGGGACAGATAGAGGGCGTTATCTCGCCGACAGCAGTGGATTTTTTCTTTTGCAGAAAATCACATACACGTTGAACAGGTGCGTTAAAGCTCTCACCGCCTGCAATAAAAGCACGGTGCTCAAGCTCTCGCTGAAAATACATTCCTGCAAGGGCATTGTCAGACGTAAAATCAGACGGAGTAACGCCAACGAGCAAAGCAGCATTTGAATTTTCTTCATTTCGTGCGAACTCGCTCATTCCGTTTGTGCAAAGCCTGCCCTCTTCGCTTGAAGCGTTTACTACCTTGCCGCCGGGACACATACAAAATGTGTAAACTCCTCTGCCGTTTTCAAGGTGAACGTTCGTCTTGTAGCTTGCCGCTCCCAGAGCCTTGTTGCCTGCAAATTTTCCGTACTGCGATTTGTCTATCATTTCCCTGCGGTGCTCAATTCTTGCACCCACGGAAAATGCCTTTGCTTCAATCGGCACGGATTTTTGACTGAGCATTTCAAAGGTATCTCTTGCACTGTGACCTATGGCAAGGATTACAGCGTTTGTTTCTATGGTTTCTTTAATGCTGTTATGCTCAATTTCAATGCTTACAAGCCTGTTGTCACTTATGGAAAAATCTGTCAGCTTTGTTTCAAACATCACTCTGCCGCCTAGGCTGATAATTTCATTTCGTATATTTTTTACGGTAGGTCTTAGTCTGTCTGTACCGATATGCGGCTTTGCATTGTAGAGGATTTCCTCAGGCGCACCGTGATTAACAAATTCCGTCAGCACCTTGCGCTGTCGAATATCCTTTGTTCCCGTGGTAAGCTTGCCGTCCGAAAATGTGCCTGCGCCGCCCTCTCCAAACTGAACATTGCTTACTGTATCCAGAATTCCGCTTTTCCAAAAACGGGTTACGTCCTCTGTTCTGGAATCAACATCTCGTCCTCGTTCAATTAAAATGGGCTTTGCTCCGCTTTGAGCAAGTATAAGTGCGGCAAAAAGTCCCGCAGGGCCTGCACCAACCACAACGGGGCTTACAGAACCCTTGAATTTTTTTACGTTATATTCATATTTATCTACGATTTCAGCGTGTTTGCATTTTTTGCATACCTTTTCCTCGCTTACAAAAAGCTCTGCGTCTATAGTGGCAAGGAAAAATATGTTGTCCTTTTTTCTTGCGTCAATCGAACGCTTGAAAACAGTACAGCTTTTAAAGAATTTTTTATCAACATTAATCAGCTTTGCCGCCTTGCTTAAAACTGTTTCGCTTGTGTAATCAAGGGGCAGATGAATATTACTTATTCTAATCATAGGTTTTCTCCTACTATAATTCCGCCTGCAAAAGCAAAATGCAAATTAAATCCGCCGCAGTCGCCGCAAACATCAAGCGCTTCGCCGCAGATAAAAAGGTTTTTAACGATTCGGCTTTCAAATGTATTGCTGTCAACCTCAGTACCGCTCACTCCGCCGAGCATTACCTGAGCCTTTGAAAAATCCTTTGGCTGCCTGCACTCAAATTTCCAATCGAGAATTAAAGCGGCAAGAGCCTTTAGCTCTCTTTCGCTCAGCTTTTTACAGCTTTCGGAAAGAGGCTTGTTTGTAATGCTTTTTATCAGAGCCGCTCCGATTTTTTTGTTTACAAATCCAGTAAAAAATTCCTCAATCGGCTCGTTTGAGAATAATTTTTTTCTTTCATTGAGCAGATTAAATATTTCTATATAGGAATAATTGCGAGCAAGATTAACCGAAATTACAGGATTTTTAACCTTTGGAAGCAAAGGAGTAAGATTAAAAATGCAGATTCCCGACAGAGCACTGTCCGTAAACTGAACCTCGCCGACCTCGCTTTTTACCGCTTTGTTTTTGTCATATAATGTGACCTCGGCTTTGGCACGGATTCCTTTCAGGCTTTTGATGTGTTCGCTTTTCACCTGAATAGGGCAGAGTGCAGGGTAAAGGTCGGTTATTTTATGTCCGAGATTTTTAAGTAAATCAAGTCCAAGACCTGTTCCTCCCGAAGTGGGCGCAGCCTTGCCGCCGCAGGATAGTATAAGCTTTTTGGATGTAAAATTGCCGCCTGTGGTTTTAATATTAAAAAAACCGCTTTTTTTGCGGATAAGCTCAACCTTACAGTCGCAGATTATCTGAATTTTCAGCCTTTTGATTTCCATTAGCAGCACATCAAGAACTGCGCTTGCCTGCCTGCAAAACGGATACACAAGTCCGTTTTCTTCTGCCGAGCAGACAAGTCCAAGGGTTGAAAAGAAATCCATCAGCTTTTCGGCTGAATATTTTTTTAAAGTATTAGAAACATCAAAGCTGCCGTGATAATATTTTTCAGCCACATTAGTATTTGTGAGGTTGCAGCGTCCGTTGCCGGTTACCAAGATCTTTTTGCCTGCTCTGCTCTGAGCTTCTAAAACTGCAATTTTTAAATCCCGATTTTTGCGTTTGGCGCTTATTGCGGCGGCAAGACCGGACGCCCCTGCCCCCACAACTATTAAATCATAATCAAAATTATTCAAAAGTAATCATCCTAAAAATTAAGGCAGCGATTGCTGCCATCAAACTGTTGATAAATTATTTTACAACAGCATAATAACTAAAAAGTTTTCGCTTGCCTTTTTAAGAGTATTTTTCAGTAAGGCGAAAAAATCTAAGAAGTTTTCGCCCGCCTTTTTCAAAAGGGCAGCCGGTGGGCTGCACATTTTCGAGCAGACAGTCTTGCTTATAACAACCTTAAAATGCCCGAAAATCACTCTCGTTAAGGAAATAGCTTTTTTCAGTTAGTACCATATAAAAGCGATTTTCGGGCATAAAAAGTTTTGAATTTAAACCAGACTATCCGCTCGGATAAGTGCAGCCCACTGACTGCTGCTTACTTTGGAGCAAAAATAGCACTCAGACCTCCGAAAAGTCCCATACTTGCGAGTCCCATAATAATGCCGGCAAGCAGAACGCCGAGCATAACTGCAATTACGCTTGACTTAAAGTCCATATCGAGCATACTTGCCGCAAGCGTACCCGTCCAGGCACCTGTGCCGGGGAGGGGAATACCTACGAAAAGCAGGAGCGCAAAGAAAAGTCCTTTGCCGGCTTTTGCCTGTAGCTTTTTGCCGCCCTTTTCGCCTTTTTCAAGACAGAATCTAAAAAATTTGCCGATGAATTTTTTATCGCTGCCCCATACAAGCACTTTTCTTGCAAAGAAATATATGAACGGAACAGGGAGCATATTGCCTAAGATAGCAAGGACATATACCCAGAATAAATTTAGCTGCATTCCAACGCCGAAAGGAACAGCACCTCTAAGCTCAATAAGAGGAACCATAGATATTAAAAATACTAAGATATAATTTAACAAAACAATACTCCTTCCAATTATAATCACTAAATTAGTATAACAGATATGGTGTTTTATTGCAATTAAATTTTTATATAAAAAATAACTGCTTTTTGATTTCTTTTTTACATACAGTTAAAACATAGCCGAACTGCCGCCGGCTGATTGACATATTGTGTAGTATTGTGTAGAATAATACAAGGTGATTCAATGAAAACATATAGCTGCAATATAAAGGTTAAGGTCTTATTAATAATACTTACGGCGGTGGCTGTGCTCTCCGCTTTTATACATTCATCTATGCCAGGCAATGTTTCGGAGGATGAAAGCGGAAGCGTCTTATTGCTTTTGCAAAGAATAATTGATTTTTTAGGCATAAATGTTGAAATTACCGAGTATGCAGTGCGGAAAACGGCGCATTTTTGCGAGTACACCGTAATTGGCGCAATGATGATGTCGTGCGCATTTTCTTTTAATAAGCTCAAGCCGTATAAATATAGTATTAATCTGATGTTTTGCGGGCTTTTAACTGCAGTATGCGATGAAACAATCCAGCTCGGCGTTGACGGCAGAGCCGGAATGGTTACCGATGTACTGCTTGATTTTTCTGGTGTTATTTTCGGTATGCTTATAATGCTTGCGGTATTTTTAATATACGGAAAACGCTTTAGAAGTAAGAATAAGGAAAAAGAATAAACGGAAAGGATATTGGAATGAATGGAAAACATTAAGGAAAACAAAATGGGCACAATGCCTATGACAAAGCTGATACTGAGTATGTCGCTTCCCGCTATATTTTCAATGACGATTATGGCTATGTACAATGTTGTTGACAGTGTATTTATCGGTCAGTACAGTCAGGAGGGACTCAACGCTACCTCCCTTGCATATCCGTTACAGATGCTGCTCATTGCAGTTGCTGTGGGAACAGGCGTAGGCATAAATTCACTTGTTTCAAGACGGCTCGGTGAAAATAATATTAACGAGGCAAATGAAGTCGCCACTCACGGAATACTGCTAAGCTTTTTTAGCTATGCAATATTTCTTGTGCTCGGTCTTGCAATTTCAAGGCCGTTTATGATGCTTTATTCATCAAACGAAAAAATCATTGAGTACGGCACTCAGTATCTTACGGTTGTGCTCTGCTTTTCGCTTTTTTCAATAATTCAGGTTACTATTGAAAAAACCTTACAGGCAACGGGCAATATGATTTATCCAATGCTGTTTCAGCTTACGGGTGCGGTGGTGAATCTGATTTGCGATCCGCTTTTAATTTTTGGCATAGGGCCTTTTCCTGAGCTGGGAGTTATGGGGGCGGCTGTCGCAACAGTATTCGGTCAGTTCTGCGGAATGCTTTTTGCGGTACTTATAATCATATTTAAATCGCACATTATCAAGATTTCTTTTAAAAATTTCAAGTTTAATTTTAATACCGTAAAGAATATATATGCAGTCGGCTTTCCGTCAATAATTATGCAGTCAATCGGTTCGGTTATGATAGTAGGACTCAACGGAATCCTTGCCGCTTCCGAGGCTTCGGTAACGGTTCTCGGAGTGTATTACAAATTGCAGAGCTTTGTGTTTATGCCTTGCTTCGGACTTAATCAGGGCGTTATGCCGATTATCGGTTATAACTACGGTGCAGGTAATTACAAGCGTATGTATTCGGCGCTCAAGCGTGGTATTATAATAGCTGTAATTATTATGACTCTCGGCGTGATTGCAATGTGGACAATCCCAGAGCTGCTTATATCTATGTTCGGCGGTACTGAGGAGCTGATGAATATCGGCGTGCCTGCATTCAGAATAATAAGCACCTGCTTTATTCCTGCGGCGGTCGGCATACTTTTTACCGCATTTTTTCAGGCTACAGGCAAGGGTATCAGAAGTCTTATTATGTCGGTTGCCCGTCAGCTCGTCTTAATTTTGCCGCTCGCTTATGTTTTCTCCAAGCTTATAGGTCTTTCAAGCGTATGGTACGCTTTTCCGATTGCAGAAATAGGTTCACTCCTTATTGCCGTTTTATTCTTTGTAAATCTTGCAAAGGGTGAATTTAAAGTGAAAGGTTAATTTTGTCCGCCTCAGTGCATATATTGCATTGAGGTGGTTGTTTTGACTGAAGAAAAAAACACAAATGAAATTACATACGACGACGGCTGGCAGAATGTATCATATCCGGAGTATTCAGCTGCTGTTGAGGATGAAGAAAGAGAAAAAGATGATGACGAAAACTTACTGCCGCCAAAAGCGCCCTTAAAACCTCATAAAACTCAGATTCTTGTGACTGTACAGCTTGTTATCTGCGTAATAATTGCAATAGCGGCGCTTCTGATAAAAGCCGTCGGCGGAGATTTTTATAAATCCGTAAGAGAATGGTATTATACAGAGCTTAACAAGTCGATTATTGCGGAGAGCAACGGTGACGGTTACAGTCTGGACGAGATTTTCGGCACGGCGTCGGACGATGAAGTTTAAAATATTTAATATAAAATTCTGCATTTCTTACACACTTCTTTGTCTGCTTGCCGTCTGTATAATTTTAGATATTTTCAGCGGATTTTTAATGTGCTGCTTTGCTGTAATTATTCACGAGTCAGGGCATTTGATTATGATGATGTTTTTTGGCTGCAAACCAAAGAAAATTACGATTTCTCTTTTTGATATAGCCATAAATGACGAAAGCCGACAGCAGAGAAGTGATTTGCAGAATTTTTTTATAATTTTTTTCGGGCCTTTTGCTAATTTCATTTGTTTTATTCTGCTTTTTCTGCTATACTTATGTGGTGGAGCAGATTTTTTGAAATTTGCTTATGTCAACCTTTCTTTGTGCCTGCTGAATATGCTGCCTGTAATGTCCTTTGACGGAGGACAGCTGTTGTATATTTTGTTGAGCCGCAGGTTTGGATGTCAGACTGGAGAAAGAGCATTAAATATAATAACCTTTATCACCGTATTTCCGGTAGCAGTGTTGGGATTTATAATTCTTTTTAATTCAAATTATAATTTCTCACTGCTGTTTGTATGCGGATATATTATACTTTCATTAGTTTTAAAAAATAACAGGTATTTCTGACGGAGGTAATACAATGGTCAGCAAGGAAGTTGAAAAGCTCCTGCTTAAGGTTCAGAAGCCGGGCAGATATGTGGGCGGAGAGCTTAACGCAGTAGTGAAAAATAAAAAGGATATTGACGTGAGGTTTGCTTTTTGCTTTCCCGATACCTACGAGGTGGGAATGTCGCACCTCGGTATGAAAATTCTCTACAGTCAGTTTAACTCGGTTCCGTATATTTGGTGCGAAAGGGTTTTTGCGCCGTGGATAGATATGGAGGAGGAAATGATTAAGAATAATATTCCTCTCTATGCCCTTGAAAGCGGAGATCCGGTGTCTGAATTTGACTTTATAGGCTTTACCTTGCAATATGAGCTGAGCTTTACAAATGTGCTTAATATGCTTAAGCTTTCAGGCGTGCCGATAAAATCTGCTGACCGCTGCGGATTGAAGCAGATTGTTGTTGCAGGAGGCCCTTGTGCCTGCAATGCCGAGCCGATTGCCGACTTTATAGACCTTTTCTTTATCGGTGAGGGTGAAGAGGTTGACCTTGAGGTTATGCAGCTGTATAGAAAATGCAGGGACGAGGGAAAATCAAGAGAAGAGTTTTTAATTGAGTGCGCTCAGATTGAGGGTGTGTATGTCCCCTCGCTCTATGACGTGGAATACAACGCTGACGGCACAATAAGCCGCTATATTCCTAAGCATAACGCTCCTGCCGTTATTCACAAGCGCCTTATGAAAAATATGGACGAAAGCTTTTATCCCGACAATTTTGTTGTTCCGTCCGTTGAAATTGTTCATGATAGGGCGGTGCAGGAGATTTTCCGAGGCTGTATCAGAGGCTGCCGCTTTTGTCAGGCAGGCTTTATTTACCGTCCGGTAAGGGAAAAATCTCCCGATGTAATCAATAAGCAGTGCAGAGCATTGTGTGAAAATACAGGCTATGACGAGGTTTCGCTTTCGTCACTCAGCTCAAGCGACTATTCACAGATAGTTCCTCTGCTTGATAAGCTCACAGAGTGGAGCAAGGACGAAAAGGTAAGCATTTCTCTGCCGTCCTTACGAGTTGACGGTTTTACCGACGACATTATGAATAAAATTAAAACCGTGCGCAAGAGCGGACTTACCTTTGCACCCGAGGCGGGAAGTCAGCGTTTGCGTGATGTAATAAATAAAAATGTTCAGTACGATGAGCTTATGCAGACCTGCGCCACAGCTTTTGCGGGCGGCTGGACTACCGTTAAGCTCTACTTTATGATTGGTTTGCCTACAGAAACAATGGACGATGTAAAGGCTATTGCGGATTTGGGACAGGCTGTGGTTGACACCTACTACAAATGCCCCTCAAAGCCTAAGGGCAAGTCGGTAAGGGTGACCGTTTCTGCGTCATCATTTGTGCCAAAGCCTTTTACCCCGTTCCAGTGGGAGCCGCAGGACACAATTCCTGTACTCCACAAAAAGCAGGAGCATATCAAGGAGTCTATCACAACCCGTAAAATTCAGTTTAATTACCACGATGCCGATACAAGCTATCTTGAAGCCGTGTTTGCCCGTGGCGACAGAAAGCTCTGTAAGGCTATGGAGCTTGCCTGTGAAAGAGGCTTCCATTTTGACGGCTGGAACGATTGCTTTGATTTGCAGAAATGGCTCGATATTTTTGAGGAATGTGGAATTGACCCTGCATTTTATGCAAACCGCAGGCGTTCGTTTGATGAGGTTCTGCCATGGGACCACATTGATTACGGGGTAACAAAGGAATACCTCATCAAGGAATGTAAGAAAGCATATGAGGATACAACCACACCGCATTGCCGACTGAAATGCAATAACTGCGGTGCAGCAAAATACGGGGAGGGTGTCTGCTTTGAAAAACGCAAGAGTATGGTTTAAAAAGGATAACGAATGTCGCTATATATCACATCTTGATTTAAACCGCTGTATGCTTAGAGCATTGCACAAGAGCAAAGCGCCGATATGGCATACCGAGGGCTTTAATCCGCACCCGTTTGCAACATTTCCTCTGCCTTTATCCTTGGGTTTTCGTGGAATAAATGAGTGTATGGATATTAAGCTGGTTGAAGATATTTCTGATAAAGAATTAATAAATAATCTTAATTCCTGTCTGCCGCAGGGGATAAGAGTATTTGGCGTTACAGAGCCTATTATGAAAGCAGGAAAAATTGCCTACGCTGAGTTTAATATAAAATTAAGCTGTGACACTCTAAACTCTCGTCAGATATATACAGCATTAAATGAGCTTTTAAACAGCGAAGAAATAATGATTGAAAAAAAGTCAAAGTCGGGTTATAAGACCGTTGATTTGAAAAAAAGTATATTTAAGTATGAGTTAATCGAAAAGTTTGACTTTGCAGAGCTTAATATCATTCTTTCGGCAGGCAGTACCGATAACGCAAATCCTAATCTGGTTATTGCCGCTTTGCAAAATGCGGTCGGTGCAGAAATATATGCGGACATAACAAGAGAAGATTTATATAATTCCGATATGGAATTATTCAGATAAGGCGGATTTGTACGGAGAGAAAATTCCGTGAAAAATTTGTAAACTTTCACAGATTATTGTAGTTTTATTCATAATTTCATCACAAGAGTAGACTATTATATAATCACAATAAAGTTAATGAGTTGCTTTCATAGATTTTCCTCTTCTAAATTTCTAAATTGCGCGGTGACCGACTTATGTCGGTCATTTTGCATTTTACGGGGAAGTGTAAATATGAAGTATTATTCCTTAAACGAATATTTGATTGATACTTTCGGAGAAAAGGTGTATAAAATTTCCCTTGACGGAGGTATGACCTGCCCTAACCGTGACGGTAAAATTGACACACGGGGCTGTATATTTTGCAGCAGGGGCGGCTCGGGTGAGTTTTCAGCCAGCCGCAGTCACAGCATATCCGAGCAGATATCGGAGGCTAAGGAGAGAATAAGCAAAAAGACAAGCTGTAAAAAATTCATTGCTTATTTTCAGCCGTTCACAAATACTTATGCGCCCGTTGAATATCTTGAAAAAATATATACTCAGGCAATAGAGCCTGATGAAATCGTTGCGCTGTCAGTGGCAACCCGCCCCGACTGTCTGCCTGACGAAACAGTTGACCTGCTCTCACGTCTTAATAAAATAAAGCCTGTCTGGGTGGAGCTTGGCTTGCAGACCATACACAAAAGCACAGCGGACTACATTCGCAGAGGTTATGATTTGAGTGTGTATGACGATGCGGTAAACAGGCTTCGCAAAGAGAGAATAAACGTTATCACTCATATAATAATAGGCTTGCCGGGTGAAACCGAGGAAATGATGGTGCAGACCGCAAAATACGCAGGCGAGCGCTCAGACGGAGTAAAGCTGCAGCTTCTGCACATTTTAAAGCATACAGACCTCTGCGACGAATACCTGAAAGGAAGGGTAAAAACCCTCACGCTTGAGGAATATTCGGATATTTTATGCAAATGCCTGAGAGTGATTCCAAAAACAACAGTAATTCACAGGCTTACAGGTGACGGCGATAAAAAGCTGCTTGTTGCTCCGATGTGGAGCGCCGATAAAAAGCGTGTGCTCAATACCATTAACAAGGCAATAGCCGAAGCCGAGGATTGGCAGCCGGTGGGTTGCACTTATCCGAATGGATAGTATTATAAAGGAATAAACTCTTGTGCCCGACAACTGCCGAGAATTTTTCTATAAAGCATAAACAAAAACCATTGCCTTCCTGAGGGCAATGGTTTTTATCATATCTATGGCGGACAGATTATATAATAAGCCTGTCGATTTTAGTTTAGGAGATAGATGTATAGGTTAAGGTATCCTGCAAATGTGACCCACAGTAAATACGGAATCATCAGATATCCGGCGGGTTTGGAAATCCTGAAAAAAAGAATCATAGTTATTAATATCAGTATCCAAAGAATGCTTAGCCAGACAAAAGAGAATAAATATGCCTCTAAATTAAAGAAGAAGATAGGCCAGAAAAAATTAAACACAAGCTGTATTCCATATACGGTTAAGGCGGCACGGTTTGGCTTCGCAGATGTAAGAACAAGGTATGAAGCAATTCCCATAAGCGTGTATAATATAGTCCACGCTATCGGAAACAGCCATCCCGGAGGAGAAAGTGTTGGTTTATTAAGAGTCTGAAAGGTATCCATAGAACCTCGTGTCAAAAGAGCAGACAGACCACCTACCGCAAGAGGCAGTACAATACATAAAAACAATTTTTTCCACTGAATTTTCAAATAATCACCTCATTCAAAATATTATATGATATTAGTTACTACTATATACACTAAATTTTGAAAAAGAATTAGATGAATTATAGCTCCTATTTTGATTAATCAATAGCGGAGGTTATGAAAGTAAAAATTTAAGAGGGTAAGACGTTTCATTTTTTATATATTTAAGTATCAGAATCAAGCCACGATGACAGAAAATTCAAGGAACCCGCAGGATTTTCAGTGCCCTTTTCAAGCAGAGAAATTAAGCCGAGAATTGTATCTTCAATCTCTTTTTCGTCAGAAGGGTACAAAGTGTTATCAAGCTTTACGGAAATAACTATCAATACTATTTCAGCAAGCGCTGCCGGGCGGTCAAAATGAATTTCTCCTATTTCTATCCCTTGCTTGATAATTTCTGTAAGCTCAGGTTTTAACTCCTGAATAAGATGTCTGAGATATTTTTGATGTATCAAAGCACTTTCCTGAGCACTTGTCAGCTTTGAAGGGGTGTTATAAGACAGAAAAGCTAACGAGGAGTTCCTACAGGTCTGAAAAATCATAGCCATTCGGGTGAACGGCGAAACATTGGTTTGCTTAGCCAGATTTTTTGCGGTATTTATCGGCTTTTCGTAGTTTCTTTCAATCAATGCCTCCAATATCGCATCCTTAGACGGAAAATAATAATAAACACTGCCCTTGCCGATTCCTGCCTTCTGGGCAATTTCACTTACGGATATTGAAACCATATCTTTGTCAAAAAGCAACTCCTGTAATGCATCAAGTATTTTTTCATACTTACTTTTATTAGCCATAATGAGTCCTCCACGTATAATGATTTTTTATACACCCGATTGTTTACATTATAAAGCCTACATTTGTTGAATAATTACTTTAAATTGTACTACGATCACATTTAAAATTCAACAATAAAAATTTATATAAATAGTTTTAAAAAATATTGACTAACGGTCGAAAAGATGTTATTTTATATATAAATAATATCGACCATCAGTCGAAAACAGGAGGAAAATATAATGACTTACGCAGAATTTTTTTCAGAAATCAAAACAAAGTTTATGAACGCCGATGTAAGCGATATTAATGAGCATCTTGCATTTCAGTTCAACATAACAGGGGAGGGTGAGGGCGCATTTTATGTTGAGGTTAAAGACGGAGAGCTAAAAATTGAACCTTATGAATATTATGACCGTGACGCTGCGTTTACTTGCAGTGCCAATACTCTCAGAAAAATTTCCGACGGCGAGCTTGACCCGATTCTCGCTTTTACCCTGCAAAAGCTAAAGGTTGACGGCAGCATTGAAAAAGCTCTACGCTTTAAAGAGATAGTTGACAGCAGAAAAGGTAAGCTTTAATTTTATTTTAAGCAGGTATAACTATGAATATTTTAATTACAGGCATTGCTGTCGGAGCAGCTGCTGTTGTGACTGCATCTGCCGTTGAGTGCGCATATTTTTACCGCCGCACTATGAAGCGGAGCAAAGCTTTAACCGAGAACACTATAAAAATGGCTGGTACGGACTGGAATCAATATAAACCTTTTATCAACAAAAGAAAAGAGTATTTATTTGCTCAGCCGCACAACGATATTTATATTAAATCAAATGACGGGCTGAAGCTTCACGCAACTTATTTTCCCGTTGGTAATCAAAAGAAGATTGTCATTTGCTTTCACGGATACACAAGCCAAGGTACGAAGGACTATATTGCACTTTCTGACTATTATTTAAAAAAAGGCTACAGTATGCTTTTAGTTGACGAAAGAGCGCACGGTGAAAGTGAGGGCGAATACATAGGCTTTGGATGTCTTGACAGATTTGATGCTCTGTGCTGGATTAATTACATAATCGAAAATAACGGCAGCGATGTTCATATACTTTTGCACGGAATATCTATGGGTGGAGCAACAGTGCTTATGACAAGTGGACTTGAGCTTCCCGAACAGGTTAAAGGCATAATTTCAGACTGTGGCTTTACTTCGCCTAAATATGTATTCACGCATGTTCTTAACTCTCTTTACCATCTGCCGTCATTCCCTGTTATCCCCGTAGCAGATAAAATGAATAAAATAAGAGCAGGTTACGGTATGGATGAATGTAATGCAGCAAGAGAAGTTCAGAAAGCAAAAGTACCTATTCTTCTTATTCACGGCGATGCAGACACCTTTGTACCGTGCAGTATGTGTGATGAAATCTATGAAAACTGCGCATCACCAAAGCAGAAATTAATTGTGAAGGGTGCTGCTCATGCTGAAAGCTATTACAAGGATACAGTCACATACGAAAAGGCTTTAAATAAATTTATCGGAGAGGTAATAAAATGAAAACTTACAAAGGCCACAAGGTATATCCGCTTACTGCGGCACAAAAATTTCATAACTTTTATCAGAATTTCTGTCCTAAAAAGCAGGTTGTAAATATTGGTACAAGCCTTACTATTGAAACCGAAATTAACTTTGACTCGCTCAGCCAGGCAATTTACAAGGCTTACGAGCGCTGTGAGGCAATGAGAGTCAGATTTATAAAGGACTCCGACGGCGAAATGTTTCAATATGTTGCCGATAAAGAAGACAGAGATATTGAGTTTTGCGATTTTTCTGACAAAACAATGGAAGAAGCAGAGGCTACTATGAAAGGCTGGACTGCTGTACCCTTTGAAAATAACGATAACCCAATGAATAGAATTGTTATGATTAAAATGTCCGATGGCTACAGCGGGGTTTATTTTCTTGCTGACCACAAGATAATGGACGCTCAGTCGCTTATCTGCTTTTTAAAGGATATTATAGAAATTTATTGCAATGCAAATTATGAAAATATTCCTTATCCGAAAAATATGTCTTCTTATGTTGAACAGCTTGAAAAAGACCTAGCATATGAGGCAGGCTGCAAGGCTAAGGACAGGGACACTGAATTTTTTAAAAACCTGATTGAATCCTCTGAGCCAATTTACAATGGCATTGACGGCAGAAAAAAGCTTGAGGACGAAAGAAAAAGAAGCGGCAATCCCAATGCCCGTTCAGCCGTTAATATTTCCGATTCGGTGGAATCTGCGCTTGATATTTTCCATCTTGAGGAAGAGCCGACAACCCGACTTATCAGCTTTTGTGAGAAATATCATATATCGCTTTCCTGTTTACTGCTCACGGGACTTCATATTTATTTTCACAAGATGAACGACTGCGAGGATGTGACAATGAACACCGCCATTGCCCGCAGAGCAGCCTTGAAAGAGAAAAAGTGCGGCGGAACAAGAATACACTCATTCCCAATTCGTTCTATAATTCCCGAGAACAAAACTTTTTTTGAAGCAATATTTTATATTCGTGACCTGCAAAATGACCTTTTCCGTCATGCAAATTACGATCCTGTTTCCTACTTTGCATACCGCAGTCAGTATTATAAGACCGCACCGGGCACTACATACGAGCCCATGTCGCTTACATATCAACCAATGTCATTAAGGTCAAGCGGACTTGAAAAGTTAGGTGATATTCATTACAAAACTAAATGGTACGAAAACGGCGCTACTGTTCAGGGTATGTACCTGACTGTAAGCCATCGCCCCGACGATAACGGACTGGACTTTAGCTTTGAGCATCAGATTAAGGCTGTTTCAAGAGAACAGCTCGAATATCTGTACTATTACCTTTGCAAAATTATGTTTAAGGGCACGGAAAATCCCGATTTATCTATAGGCGACATTATGAAGCTGATTTAACGGAGGAAAAAATATGTTTGAAAAATTAGTTGAAATTATCTGCAATTATGTTGAAGTTGAGCCGGATGAGGTTATTGAAGAATCAAGATTTATGGAAGACCTTGGTTTTACTTCATTTGATTTTATGAGTATGCTCGGTGAAATTGAAGAGGAATTTGATATTGAAATCGACCAGCAAAAGGCGGTTGATATACGCACTGTCGGAGAAGCCGCTGAATATATCAAACAATTAACAGAAGCTAACTAACAGGAGGCAGTTATGGTTTGCAGCACAATTCGTGATATTTTAGTTCAGTCCGAGCAAAAATACGGCAATGAAGATGTTATAAGATATAAAATCAAAAAAGATGAAATCACCTCACGCTCATTTACTCAGCTAAAAAATGACAGCGAGAGCTTTTCCTGCACACTTAAAGCCATCGGCGAACAGGGTGCCCACATTGCATTAACCGGAGCAACAACCTATGAATGGATTGTTTCATATTTTGGAATCGTTGACAGCGGAAGTGTTGCAGTTCCGCTTGATGTTTCACTTCCTGCAGGCGAGCTCTGTGATTTGATTAACCGTTCTGATTCAACAGTGCTGATACTTGACGAAATACGCAAGGATGTTGCAGAAATTGCAAAGCAGAGCTGTCCTAAGCTAAAGTATATAATTTATATGCAAAAGGAAAAAAGCAACGGCAATATTCTCTCATTTTATCAATTAATCAATGAAAACAAGGGCTCATTTGAGTTTAATCCCGAGCCTGGGGCTCTCTGTACTATTATGTTCACCTCGGGAACAACAGGAAAAAGCAAGGGAGTTATGCTGACTCACCGCAATTTAGCCGACAATGCAACAGCTCTTGATATGAAAATCACCCCGAGAACAACAATTCTATCTGTACTTCCCATTCACCACGCATATTGTCTGAGTATGGATATTTTAAAAGGCATTTCACTGGGAAGCATAATCTGCATTAACGATTCAATAATGCGTGTTGCAAAAAATATTAAGCTTTTTAAGCCTGATATGATTTTAATGGTTCCACTTATGATAGAAACCATTGCAAAAAAATTAGAGGACGCCAAGGGATTACCACCTGAAATTGTTAAGGGGCAGGTTTTTGGACAGCAGTTACACACAATTTGCAGCGGCGGCGCATACTTAAATTCTGATATTATTGACCTTTTTGAAAGCTATGGAATTACTATTTTGCAGGGCTACGGAATGACTGAGTGCTCACCTGTTATCAGCACAAATCTTCCGTGGAAGATTAAGAAAAATTCCGTAGGCAAGCTTATGCCTAACTGTGAGGCAAAGGTAGTAGATGATGAAATTTTGGTAAAAGGGAGCAGCGTTATGAGCGGTTACTACAATATGCCTGATGAAACAAAAGAAGCTCTGAAAGACGGCTGGCTTGTGACAGGAGATTTGGGTTACGTTGATGAAGAAGGTTATATATTCCTAACTGGAAGAAAGAAAAATCTTATCATCACAAAAAACGGCGAAAATGTGTCACCTGAAGAAATCGAGAATAAAATAGGTTCAGCCCGTCTTGTGCAGGAAATACTTGTTCGTGAAAGCAATGCATTTATTGAAGCTATTATTTTTCCCGATTATGAATATGCGCAGAAAATGAAAATTACAGATATAAAATCCGAAATACAAAAAATTGTTGATGAGTACAACCTCAGTGTTCCTGTTTATAAAAAAGTATTCAGCCTTAAAATTCGTGAAACTGAATTTGAGAAAACCCAAACTAAAAAAATTAAGAGATTTTAAGATTAAATAAAATATTATTAATTCTAAAGGAGAATTTCAATATGACTTTTGAAATTCTCCTTTAACTGCTTTTATAGGAAATATTAATCAGCGTCTAACTCTATATATTTCTTAATGTAGGAATTGATTTTTTAAACAACTATATGATATAATTTTATAAAAGAAGATGGACGGAGGCAAATTGATGAAAAAGCATACTTTTGCCAATAATATGATATATTATTGCTTTTGCGGATTCAGCGGCGCTGTCATTGCCTGTATTGTATGGATGTTTTTAAAACTTATGAATCTTGGAATCGATTTGATTTGGAATACAATACCGTCAAATTTTGACTTTAAATATTATCCGCTTATAGTCTGTACAATAGGCGGAATTTTGATTGGAGTTTATCAAAAATTTGCTAATGCTGTCCCTGATGAGCTTCAGGAAGTAATTTTTAAGGTTAAAAGGGATAAATTTTATCCATATAATAAGGTTATTCTGCTCTGTATAGCTGCTCTTATTCCACTGATTTTCGGCGGCAGCATAGGCCCCGAAGCAGGACTTACGGGCGTAATAGTAGGTCTTTGCTACTGGGCGGGAAGTCATATGAAAGACGCAAAAAGCAAAATTCCCGAGCTTATGCAAACAGGAATAAGCGCTACCTTGTGCGCTATATTTTATGCTCCGATTTTCGGACTTTTTGCCGCAAATGAAGAACGCATTGACGAAAAGTACAGTAACAGTAATATTCAAACAAACAAGATAATTTCAAACATCGTGGCTGTTCTGTTTGCAACCGGAACAGTATTTCTGCTCAATTCGATTTTCGGGGGAAGCTCACAGCTGCCGAGAATCGGCGATTATAATATCACAAATACCGAACGGCTGTTGGGAATACCAATAGCACTGCTGGGCGCTGCAGCCGGATTATTATTTATTATATCGGAAAAAATTATAAAAAAGCTATTCGATAAAATACAGAGTCGCTTGGGATTTATTATCAGCACCACTATTGGAGGAATCGTTTTAGGCATATCGGGAACATTTTTGCCCCTTGTAATGTTTTCAGGGGAAGAGGGCATAGATGAGTTAAGCACTGATATTGCCGGATATGCACCTTGGATTTTGATAATAACGGGCTTGATCAAGCTTGTTATTACTAATGTCTGCATAAAATCCGGCTGGAAGGGCGGCCACTTTTTCCCGGTTATTTTCTGTGGAGTCAGTATCGGCTTTGGCTTTGCTTTGATTTTTGGACTGAGTGCCTCTTTTTGTGCCGCAGTTATCACATCTGCTCTCCTCGGCGTAACTATGAAAAAACCTCTTGCTGTAACTTTTCTTCTTCTCCTCTGTTTTGATGTCAGAATAATTCCTTGGATTCTGCTTGCATCTTTTATTGGTAGTGTAATATCGGCAAAAATCTTTCCCGATAAAAAGCACGATGAAAAGCAAAAGAATGGTAATGATACCTATTTGGCGACTGTTACCAAAAGTTGAGATGACCCCCTGTGATAATGACAAAATCCGATTGACAAACAACGAATATTATATTATAATATTATTCTGAAAGCGAATTTTAGAAATAAAATTTGCTTATATTCGGGGGTGTAAAGGCTTCGACGGGGAGCGTGAACCTCGGTAAGCGAGCAGTGGTGCGGAGAACCACTATAAAATCCGCAACTTTAAAAATAACTGACAAAAATACAGTTAGATTAGCAGCGTAAGCTGCTCGTTCCTGCACAGAGTACCACGGCTGTGTAAGGGGCGTCGATTAGTGGTAAATGTGAATGCGGCAGCGCTTCGAGCCGTGTCACACATCAGAAGCTACCAAACCGTATAACCCGTTGTCGGGTGCTGCGGTGAGGGAAGTTTAAAACGACAACTACGCTCGTAGAAAGCCTTGGCAAACACTTTTCGGACAGGGGTTCGATTCCCCTCATCTCCACCAAATAAGAACGCTAATTTTGATACAAAGTTAGCGTTCTTACTTTTTGCCCGAAAAGCCCTATTCTACAG
>OGOU01001088.1_pt1 | contig 21997 bp, 15 predicted proteins | sample 1552721 | NCBI WGS metagenome assembly OGOU01 (sample SAMEA2580176, study PRJEB22360) | human gut metagenome | biome: human gut; feature: human-associated habitat; material: faeces | place: Denmark | collected 2008/2010
GGGGCGGGGACAATCCCACGATTACGATACGGGTGGAGATTCCCACTTCGGCTATTTTCGATTTGAGCCGTCCCGCCCTTTTCGACGATTCCGAAGTCTTGCTGGCGTTGAGTGCCGGCGGGGATACTCTGGCCGAAATATGCCGGGAGTATGTGAGGCGGGATAGTGTGTCGGCAGGACAGGGAATCCGCGCTGTGGTCGTTTATTTGTATGATGCCGGCAATAAGAGTTTTAAAAGAGGGTTTATTGCGACGAACGGAGGAGGAGTAGATCATGACGGGAAAAATTACCAGGGAGCGTCAACGGGTCCTTTACAGCTTGTGTACCTTGTCGAAGGGGTTTGCTGCGGAGGGGGTAATTACGACGGAGTTCCCGTTGCCCGGTTGATCCCTCAAACCGTGGAAGATGTGGAAGGAAACCGCTATGGGATTGTAAAAGCCGGAAAACAATATTGGATGCGTGAGAATCTGCGAACATTGACTTATCATGACGGGAGCGCTATCGGGAGCAACGTTTCGTGGTATAAGGATGTAAATGTCGATGTTTCTTCATCCATTAAGCTAAAGAAAATGTTCGGGGCGAGCTATACCCGAACGGCAGTGCGGAACGAAACTCTGGCTCCTCAAGGCTGGCGGGCTGCGGAAGATGAGGATTGGATCACATTGGAGCGTTTCCTTAGGATGAGCGAAAGCGATTTATATTCTTCGTCTCCTTCGAGGGGGGAAGGAATCGGAGATTATTTAAAATCGGAAGGTGACGAATGGGCCGATCATGGAGCGGGATCGAATCTGACCGGATTGGCGATTACACCGGGAGGAGCCGGTAATAATGCCATTCAGGTTTATGCTTATTTGTGGTCGGTTTCTCCGAGTGGGGCGTATTGCCGGCTACTGAGCAACAGTTATTCTACCTTGCTGAGAAAAGAAGGGGATAGCAGAACATTTTTCAGTGTGCGCTGCGTGAGGGAAAATTGATTAAAAAATCCCTTTTCCCGGTCGTGCCGGGAAAAGGGAAGAATCATCGTGTGGGAAAAATGGGGTAAACCGGTCAGTCTTTTTTCACCCATACGGCTAATTTACCTCCGGATACGGGAAATTTACCGTTTCCCTGTTCGTCGATCGTAACTTCTTCTTTCCGGTTGCCGGTGATTTCGTGCCAGACTTCTCCTTTGTGCTGTTCTCCCACGTTCATCACTTTGTCTCCGTCTTCACCGTTCGAAAGCAGTACGGCAACGCCCGATCCCCGGTGTTTATCGTCGCCTGTGCGTGTGAATCCTACCGTATTGGGGTGGTCGAAATAATTATTTTGTTCCCCGTAAGCGTATTTCTTGCGCGCATCCAGTAGAATATCCAAAATCATCCGGTGAGGCGATTTCTTTCCTTTCACGCCATAATAGTCGCCGTAGAAAATACAGGGATACCCTTCTTTCATGAGCAGAATCAACCCGTAAGCAAGGGGTTTGAACCAATCTTTCACCTGTGATTCGAGGGAACTGTTTTTTTGAGAATCGTGGTTATCTACAAAAGTTACCGCTAATTCCGGATGATCGGTCACCAAGGTGTCGGTCAGCAACTGGCTCAGGTCGTAGTCCCTGCCTTTTTGGGATGCCTGAAACATATTGTAATGCAGGGGAACGTCGAACAGATCGACCTCGTATTCCACCTGGTTCAGATATTCATCCAGCGAATCTTTGTCGTTTTTCCAATATTCTCCTACGGCATAAAATTGTTGTCCCCGCTCGCTTCTTACCGCTTCGAGAAAATGTTTTATAAATTGGTCGTTGATGTGCTTGATTGCATCGAGGCGCATTCCGTCGAAGTTAAATTCTTTGGATACCCAGGTTCCCCACCGCTTCATTTCTTCCACCACTTCGGGGTGGTCGAAGTCGATATCGGCAAACATCAGGAAATCGTAATTTCCGTTTTCACCGTCAACGCCCTGGCTCCAGGCTTTGTTTTCGCCGACAATTTGGTAAATGCCTTTCTTGTCGTTGGCCTTGTTGTAATCCGTACCGGAAAAATGGTACCAATGCCATTGGAAATCGGAATATTTTCCTTTTCTGCCCGGAAAGTTGAAGCCTGTCCAGCCTTCTATTTCGTAAGGCTCGCTGACGTCTTCCTCTCTTTGGTCGGGATTGACTTCTTTGGCCATAAATTTTTCAGAGTAGTCGGCTCCTGCTTTGTGGTTCATCACGGCATCGAGATAGACATTGATCTGGTTTTTGTGCAGCTCTTCGATCATCTCCTGCAATTCCTGCCGCGTTCCGTATTTTGTCCGAACGGTTTCTTTTTGATTGAATTCGCCTAAGTCGTAGAGGTCGTACGTGCCATAGCCTTCGTCGTCCTGTTTCAGGGCTTTGTAGGCAGGCGGAATCCATACGGCCGTGACACCGATTTCATGCAGATGTGCGGCATCTGCTTTCAATTGTTTCCAAAGTTTCCCGTCGTTAGGTAAATTCCATTCAAAATATTGCATCATAACTCCGTTTTTCATAGCTTCATTTTTTAGTTTGTTTTTATTGAAACGGAATAGGTTGTACAGAAGGTTATAAATAAAACTATAAATTATGTCAAGACGATAAAACGTTTGCCGTATGCGGGAGATCGGAAGCGGGGGCTAAGGAGCGTAACCCATAGGCTTTCGTAACGTTATAAATAGATAATCCAAAAACGATAAAATACAATGGAACAAGAACAGATCTGGTGGAAAGAGGCGGTGGTTTACCAAATCTATCCCCGTAGTTTTCAGGATAGCGACGGTGACGGTGTCGGTGATTTGAAGGGAATTATTTCCCGGTTGAATTATATAAAAGGGCTGGGGGTGGATGTCGTTTGGCTGAATCCTATTTTTAAATCGCCCAATAAGGACAATGGGTATGACATTAGCGATTACCGTGCGATCATGCAGGAATGCGGCAGTATGAACGATTTCGACGAACTTTTGCGGCAGGTGCATGCGCGCGGGCTGAAACTGGTGCTCGATCTGGTGGTGAACCATACCAGCGACGAGCATCCCTGGTTTATCGAAGCACGGCAGTCGCGGGAAAATCCTTATTATGAATATTATCATTGGTGGCCGGAAGAAAAAGGTAAGCCTCCTTTTCGCCCCAGTTATTTCGAGGCAAGTGCCTGGCGTTATAACCGGAAAACCCATTCTTATTATTTGCATTATTTTTCCCGGGAACAGCCGGACCTGAATTGGGAAAATCCGAAAGTAAGGCAGGAAATTTACGATATGATGCGTTTTTGGCTGGATAAAGGGATCGACGGTTTCCGGATGGATTCCATTCCGCTGATCTCGAAAGATACTTCGTTTCCGAAGGTCGATAAAAGAAAATGGCCGGGAGTTTTCCCGTATTACGCTCACGGACCCCATTTGCACGATTACCTGCATGAAATGAACCGGGAAGTTTTGTCCCGCTATGATATTATGACGGTGGGGGAAGGCTCTGCGTTGAAAGCGGAAGATGTGACGCCGTTTGTCCGGCCGGAGCGGGAGGAATTGGATATGGTGTACGGTTTCGGTCCTTCGGAAGTGAGGAATTACACGCATCCGGATTCTCCGGATACAGGTATAGATTATAGCCTTTTGGCATTAAAGCGTATGTTTACGCAATGGGACCGGGAAGTGGCCGACGGCTGGCCTTCCATTTATCTGGGCAATCACGACCAGGCGCGTATGGTTTCCCGCTTCGGCAGTGATTTGCCGGAGTTCAGGGAAATATCGGCACGGTTGCTGGCCACCTTTTTATTGACCATGCGGGGAACTCCCTATTGGTATGCCGGGGATGAAATCGGCATGTCGAATGCCGGATTCAGGAAGATCGAGGATTATAACGATATCGCCACCCGCAATCAGTTTGCACGGCTGAAACGGGGAAAAGGAGATGTGGAGGCTTTTTTGGCAGAACAGGGACGGGTGTCGCGCGACAATGCCCGGACTCCTTTTCAATGGGATAACAAGTTGCATGCCGGGTTTACGACCGGAACGCCCTGGCTGAAGGTGAACGGTAATTATCCGAAAGTGAATGTTGCGGCGGAGGAAAGAGATCCCGGTTCCGTATTGAACTATTTTCGTAAATTGATTGCTTTCCGCAAGGCTAACCGGGGGTTGATCTATGGGGATTATAAACTGTTGGACGAGGACAATCTCTTTGTATATAGTTATTTGCGGGAAGGAGCGAGGCAGCGTTTTCTGATTATGCTGAATTTTACGCCTAAGCCTGCGGTTGCCCGGATCGGACTGGAGTCAGGCGATGCCCGGATCGTGGTGAACAATTATGGGCAGGAAGGGATGAGCTTGAAGGGAAAACAAGCGGAATTACGGCCTTTCGAGGCGATCGTATTGGATTTGCAGGCAGAAAAACGATGATCTGCCGGCGGTTTCCGTGCGGCGAAGGGTAAAATCATTTTTTCCTTCGCCGCATTATTTTGTCGCATTGCGGATTTTTCTAAATTTGCACCCCTTGTTTTTAGCGACGGGAGCACAGATCATGGAACTTATTATTTTTACTTTATCCTACGAGAAGAAATGGAATTGCTGGGTGGTGTATGCCAGTCCGGCAAAGGATGCCGGGGATTTTTTCCTGACTTCGGGAAGATATACCGGGGAGGAGGATATTGAGGTGCTTCCTGCTGTAAAGAAGATCGCTGCGATCATTCGTAAATACGATTCTTCGGCACTTTACCAGCAATTCGGCCGGAAGAAGTACAAAGACGAACGCCTGTTTTTGCAAAAGGTGGACGAAGATTATATCCGGATGCATATTCAGCCTTATATCGAAAAATATGTCGCCCAGGTGCTGGATGAGCTGACCGCTGCCGGATTGCCTTTGTTTATGCGGGGGAGCAGGCTGGACAATTTTTATAAGAACGAGCGTATTTTTTTGCAGCCGGGAAGACTCCGGGCATTGCTGAAATTCGAGCGTAACGGGGATTATACGCGTTATGTTTTGCGGCTGGCCGACGGGGAACGCGTTTTTTATCCGGGGGATTATGCGTTGAAGGTCCTGACCCGTTTTCCTTGCCGGATTCTTTTGGGGAGGCAGTTGTTCCGTTTTCAGGATGATTTCGACGGACAGAGGCTTTTACCGTTCTTACAAAAGCGCGAAGTGCTGATCCCTAAAGCAAAAGAGGCGGAGTATTTCCGGAAGTTCATTTTGAAAAATATCCGGCAGGAAGAGATTGAGGTGCAGGGATTCGAAGTGATCGTGAGGGAGGTGGAGAAAAGTGCGGAACTGTCGCTGGAACAGGAGGTGTTCGCCATGCCTGTGCTGGCATTGGAATTTTGTTACGGCAAGCAGCGTGTTCCGGCCTGGTCTGCCCGGAAAGTGCTGGTGGAGCTTTGTACGGAAGGAGATTCCTATGCTTTTTATAAAGTGGTCCGGGATACGGACTGGGAACGGCGGCAGGTTGAAAAATTGACGGCTTTGGGGCTTACGGAGCAGGGAGGGGGTTGTTTCCGGGTGAACGAGGTGGACAGGGAACTCTATGTGTCCGGCCGGGATACAACGGAAAACCGCCCGGAAATGGAGGAGGAAACCGTCCAGGCCTGGCAGCGAACGGTGGATTGGGTGCGGGAACACCGGCAGGAATTACAGCGCTTGGGTATCGGTTTTACTCAAAAATCTTTACGAAAGAAATTCTATACGGGAACTTGGGAGGTGGAATATTCCGAACAGGAAAGCCCGGACTGGTTTCAGTTGCGTGCCGAAGTGGTACTTTCCGACGGATGCCGTATCCCTTTGATCCGTTTCCGGGATTGTATCCTGAACGGAAGGCGGGAATATGTGCTGGAGGATGGAACGGTGTTCCTGATCCCCGAAGAATGGTTCGCCGCCTATTCCGATGTGCTTTTGTTCGCTCAGGCTAAAGGGAATGTATTGTTTTTGCATAAAAGCCAATATACTTTATTGAAGCAGCTCCCCGGTTTGCCCGTCCAAACCGGAGACGGCAGTCGGATCGATGGAGAAGTGGCTTTACCCGATGGGCTGAGGGCGGAGTTGCGCCCCTACCAGCGCGAAGGGTATGAGTGGCTATACGGGCTTTACCGTAACCGGCTGGGTGGTTGCCTGGCGGACGATATGGGATTGGGAAAGACGTTACAGACCATTGCCTTGTTATTGAAATACAAACAGGAAGGAGTTAGGAGGCCGGTATCCCGGCCTGTTGCGGAACCGGGTTTACAGTTAAATCTTTTTGAAACGGCGACGGAGCCGGAAAAAGCTCCGGAGGATTCCGGGAAACCGGAATTTCAAACGAATCTGGTGGTTGTGCCTGCCTCGTTGGTGCATAACTGGCGGAATGAGTTCAGGAAATTTGCTCCCCAGTTGAGTGTGACGATTTATGCCGGGCAAAACCGGCTGGAGTTGCGTCCTTATTTGCAGCGTTCGGATGTGGTGATCGTGACGTATCACACCTTACGCAACGATATCGATTATTTTTCCCGGCTGTCTTTCGGTTTTGTGGTCGCCGACGAAGCTCAGACTTTGAAAAATCCCGGCTCGCAGATACATCAGGCCGTGCTACGGGTCCGGGGAAAATGGTTTCTTGCGCTGTCCGGTACTCCTGTCGAAAATTCACTGAGCGACCTATGGGCGATAATGAATCTGGTAAACCGGAATCTGTTGGGGACGCATCATTTTTTTAAGGTGCATTTTATCCGCCCCATTCTGGCCGATGTCGGGGGACGGATGAGTGTGGCCCTGCGCAAGCTGATCGCACCTTATGTTTTGAGGCGTACGAAAGAGGAAGTGCTGGCAGAGCTGCCGGAACTGACTTCCGAACTGGTGATCTGCGAGCCGGAAGAGGGACAGCAAAAGATGTACGAGGAAGAGCAATCGCGTGTGAGGAATTATATTTTGGGAAAACGGGAAAGGCAGGAAGAATTGCGCAGCGATTTTATGGTGCTGAAAGCGTTGATCCGCCTGCGGCAGATCGCCAATCATCCGCGTCTGGTCGAGCCGGAGTATGCCGGGGAATCCGGAAAATTCCGGGAGGTATTCCGGATGCTGGGCGAAGTGATCGGGGCGGGGCATAAAGTGCTGGTATTTTCGTCGTTCGTAAAATACCTGAATCTGGTAGCCGGGGAAGTGGAACAAAGGGGATGGAACTATACGATGCTGACGGGTACGACTGCCGACCGCGAGCGGGAAATCCGGCGGTTTGCTTCCGATGCGGCCTGTCAGTTGTTTTTAATTTCGTTGAAAGCCGGAGGAGTGGGACTGAATCTGACGGAGGCCGATTATGTTTTTATCCTCGATCCGTGGTGGAATCTCGCAGCCGAGAATCAGGCCGTAAGCCGTGCCCACCGTATGGGACAAAAGCAGGCTGTCTTTGTGTATCGTTTTATTACCGCAGGAACTTTGGAAGAAAAAATACTGGCTATCCAGGAGCGTAAACAGCGTTTGGCGGATGCTGTCGTCGGAGTTTCGGCCACTGTGCCGCTGAACGATGAGGAATTGCTGGAAGCGTTGAGTTGAGAGGAATGGTATTCTTGTTTTTTCGTATTCCGGGAGATGGGGGATTTTGTTCTATCGGGTGTGGGAGTGTGCTGTTTTGGTTTCTTCAGAAAAAAAGAGTATCTTTACGGAATTATTGATTTAAGCAGGCTGAGAGAGCCATATATTTGATGACATTTGAAAATTTGAATTTGATAAAGCCCATTCTTGAGGCTTTACAACAGGAGGGGTATGAAACACCGACGCCGATTCAGGCGAAAGCAATTCCAATCGTTTTAGCAGGGAAAGATTTATTAGGTTGTGCACAGACAGGGACAGGGAAAACTGCCGCCTTTTCTATACCTATATTGCAGCATTTAACTAAGCGGGATGCGCCTGCCGGACGACGGGCGATCAAGGCGCTGGTGCTGACACCGACACGGGAACTCGCCATTCAGATCGGCGAAAGTTTCACGGCATACGGACGATATACAAAATTGAGACATACGGTTATTTTCGGCGGGGTTTCGCAGGTACCGCAAGTGGAGACGTTGAGAAAAGGGGTGGATATCTTGGTGGCGACGCCGGGACGTTTGCTCGATTTGATCGGGCAGAAGTTTGTCGATTTGCAGGCATTGGAATACTTTGTACTGGACGAGGCCGACCGGATGCTGGATATGGGATTTATTCACGATATTAAGCGGATTCTTCCCTTGTTGCCGAAACAAAGGCAGACCTTATTCTTTTCGGCGACTATGCCGCCTGAAATTGCCAAGCTTGCCGATTCCATGCTGTACCGGCCGGAGAAAGTGGCGGTAACGCCGCCGTCCTCGACGGTGGATATGATCGAGCAATCGGTTTATTTTGTGGAAAAAGAGGATAAAAAGAGTTTGCTGATCGAATTGTTGAAAAATCCGGATATCGGTTCCGCTTTGGTGTTTTCGCGTACAAAATACGGAGCGGATAAGATTGCCCGTTTTCTGAATAAGGCCGGAATTTCCGCCGATTCTATCCACGGCGAGAAGTCGCAGGGAGCGCGGCAGAAAGCCTTGACGAATTTTAAGGGACACCGGATCAAGGTACTGGTTGCGACGGATATTGCAGCCAGGGGGATCGACGTGGACGAGTTGAGCCATGTGTTCAATAACGATTTGCCGAATGTGCCCGAAACATACGTACACCGTATCGGGCGTACGGGACGCGCCGGACATAGCGGTGTGGCCGTTTCGTTTTGCAGTGCGGAGGAACGGCCTTTGCTGAAAGATATTCAAAAGCTGATCGGTAAAAGTATTCCCGTGGTGGAAGACCATGCTTTTGTTTCGGAGGCCGGTATGGCCGCTCAGAAAGAGGCCGAAGATAAAATGAAGGCTAAAGCCAGGGAAAACAAGCCGTTCCGGGGAAGCCGTTCCAACGGTGATTTTTGGAGGCGGCGGAAACGTGAGGCTGTTACCAAATAGAGCTGATAACAGGAACGTGTGGATATTTTAGTCATTTGATTTTTAGCCGGTTTGTATTTTCCGGATTCGATTTGAAAACGAAAGTATAACACTGAAAAAGTGTGACCGTATAAAAGTGAGGCAGTAGAATTTATATAGCCTGTTCTGGATGCGTTTCAGAGCAGGTTATTTCATTTTTTTCCTTATTTCCCGCCACAAAATGCCCGAAAAAATATTTTTGTGGTGCTGTTTTTTTTTAACTTTGCATGGCATGTAGAAAATGTATAAAACATGGTAGAAAACTATTCAGAGGATTCCATAAAGACGTTAGACTGGCAGGAACATATCCGTAGGCGTCCGGGTATGTATATTGGAAAATTGGGGGATGGGTCGGCTCCTGACGACGGTATTTATATTTTGGTGAAAGAGGTGGTGGATAACTCGATCGATGAGTTTGCCATGGGATGCGGTACGGAAATCAGGATCAAGGTGGAAGACCGGAAGGTGACGGTGAGGGATTTCGGCCGGGGGATTCCGTTGGGGAAACTGGTGGATGCCTCTTCCAAGATGAATACCGGTGCAAAGTACGATTCGGAAGCTTTCAAAAAGTCGGTAGGTTTGAACGGTGTGGGAATCAAGGCCGTAAATGCCCTGTCGGAAAGTTTCGAAATACAGTCTTTCCGCGACGGCGAAACTAAATATGTGCATTATAGCCAGGCCAAGATTCTCGAAGAGCACGATATCGAGCCGACTTCCGAGCCGAACGGTACGCAGGTGATTTTTTATGCCGATAAAGAAATTTTCGGTAATTACCATTACATTGCCGAATATCTGGAGGCGATGGTTAAGAATTATGTATTTCTGAATACGGGGCTGACGATCGTGTTCAACGGACATAAATATTTTTCGAAACGGGGTTTGTATGACCTGCTGATGGAAAATATGAACGGAGAAGGGCTTTATCCGGTGATCCACCTGAAAGGGGACGATATCGAGATGGCCATGACACACGGGCGGCAGTATGGAGAGGAATATTATTCGTTCGTGAACGGGCAGCACACTACCCAGGGGGGAACCCATTTAAATGCTTTCCGGGAAGCGATTGCCAAATGTATCCGTGATTTTTATAAAAAAGATTTCGATATAGCCGATATTCGCACTTCGATTATCGGAGCCATTAGCATCAAGGTGCAGGAGCCAGTGTTCGAGTCGCAGACAAAGACTAAATTAGGCTCGAAGGATATCGGGCCCGACGGACCTACGGTGAGGAACTTTATTATGGATTTCATTACCAAGGAGCTGGATAATTACCTGCACCGTAATCCGGATACGGCCGAATTGCTGTTGCGAAAGATCGTAGAGACGGAAAAAGAGCGCAAAGCGATGTCCGGCGTACAGAAAATTGCCCGTGAGCGTGCCAAGCAGGTCAGCCTGCATAACCGTAAATTGCGGGATTGCCGGGTGCATTTCAACTCCAGCCACGAGCAAAAGAATGAGTCGTCTATTTTTATTACCGAGGGAGATTCTGCGAGCGGTTCCATCACCAAATCACGGAACGTGAATACCCAGGCGGTGTTCAGCTTGAGAGGAAAGCCTTTAAATTCTTATGGATTGACGAAAAAGGTGGTGTATGAGAACGAGGAATTCAATCTTTTGCAGGCGGCTTTGAATATCGAGAACGGGTTGGAAGATTTGCGCTATAACAATGTGATTATCGCTACGGATGCCGATGTGGATGGAATGCATATCCGTTTGCTGTTGCTGACGTTTTTCCTGCAATTTTTCCCCGATCTGGTGAGGGGGGGGCATGTGTATATTCTGCAAACGCCTTTGTTCCGGGTGCGGAATAAAAAGGAAACCCGTTATTGCTATTCGGATCGTGAGCGGGAAGATGCCATAAAGAAATTAGGCCCGAAGCCGGAGATCACCCGGTTTAAAGGGCTGGGGGAAATTTCTCCGAACGAGTTCCAGCATTTTATCGGAAAAGACATCCGTCTGGAGCCGGTGCGTATTTCAAGAGGAGATTCGATCGATGAGGTGTTGAGTTATTATATGGGAAAAAATACCCCGGAACGTCAGGATTTTATTATCGATAACCTGTATATTGAAAAGGACGAATTGAGATAATTGTTGCAAAATTTAAAGTCGGATGGCAGAAGATATAATTGATATTGAAGATTTGAATATTGAGCCGGGAAAGGAACAGGAGGAGGAAGACGAGGTGACGGAAGTAAATGTGGGAGGACAGGAAGAACACGGGCATATCCGTTCGATCCAGCATCTATCGGGGATGTATGAAAAGTGGTTTTTGGATTATGCGTCGTATGTTATTTTAGAGCGTGCCGTACCTTATGTGAACGACGGGCTGAAACCCGTGCAGAGGCGTATTCTGCATTCTATGAGGGAACTGGACGACGGACGCTATAATAAGGTGGCGAACGTGATCGGTAATACCATGAAATACCACCCCCACGGGGATGCTTCTATCGGGGATGCCCTGGTGCAATTGGGACAGAAAGACTTGCTGGTGGATTGCCAGGGAAATTGGGGGAATATCCTTACCGGAGACTCTGCCGCCGCTCCCCGTTATATCGAAGCCCGCTTGTCGAAATTCGCTCTGGAGGTGGTGTTCAATCCGAAGACTACGATCTGGAAGCCTTCTTACGACGGACGAAACCGGGAGCCGGTTACTTTGCCGGTGAAGTTCCCGTTGCTGCTTGCGCAGGGGGTGGAAGGGATTGCCGTGGGACTGGCTTCGAAGATTTTGCCGCATAATTTTATCGAATTGATCGATGCCTGTATCGCTCACCTGAAACACGAGGATTTTGTTTTGTATCCCGATTTTCCGACCGGAGGGATGATCGACGTGGCGAAATATAACGACGGATTGAGGGGGGGGAATGTGAAAATCCGTGCCCGGATCGAGAAGGACAATAACAATAAGGTACTGAAAATTACCGAGATTCCTTACGGACGCACCACCTCTTCGCTGATAGACAGCGTTATCAAAGCAAACGATAAGGGGAAGATCAAGATAAAGAAAATCGACGATAACACGGCGGCGAATGTGGAAATCCTGATTCATTTGGCGCCGGGTGTTTCTTCCGATAAGACCATCGACGCCCTGTATGCTTTTACGGATTGCGAGTTGTCGATTTCACCGAATTCCTGTGTGATCGAGAACGACAAGCCGTGTTTTATGCCTATTTCCGATATTTTACGGCAGTCGGCCGACGATACCGTGAAATTGTTGCAGCTGGAATTGGAGATTCGTTTGGCAGAATTAAGGGAGGAGTGGCATTTTGCTTCTCTGGAAAGAATATTTATCGAGCAGAAAATTTATAAAGATAAGGAATACGAGGAGAGTGAATCGGGCGAGGCGGCTATTCCGCATGTGAGAAAGCGCCTGAAACCTTTTGTCGGGAATTTCTACCGGGAGGTGACGGACGAGGATATTTTGAAGTTGTTCGAGATCCGGATGAAGCGGATTTTTAAATTCGATTCGGAAGAAGCGGATAAGAAGATACAGAATCTGGAAAACGAAATCGAGCAGGTGAAGAATAATATCGAGCATATCATCGAATATACGATTGCTTATTATGAACGGATCCGTACCAAATTCGGTAAAGGCCGGGAACGGAAAACCGAAATCCGGAATTTCGAGAACATCGAAGCGGCTAAGGTGGTGATTGCCAATGAAAAGCTATATATAAACCGGGAAGAAGGGTTTATCGGGACGGCCTTGAAAAAGGACGAGTTCATTTGTGAATGTTCCGATATGGACGAGGTGATTATCTTTAAGAAAGACGGCAGTTATTACGTGACGAAGGTGGCGGATAAGATATTTGTAGGAAAAGATGTGCTGTATGTGAATGTATTCAAGAAAAACGATAAGCGCACGATCTACAATGTGGTGTACCGGGACGGACGTTACGGAGTGGCTTATGCGAAGCGGTTCAACGTGACGGGAGTAACCCGGGACAAGGTCTATAATCTGACGAAAGGAACCGCCGGTTCGCGGGTGCTTCATTTTTCGGCCAATCCGAACGGGGAGGCGGAAGTGATTAAGGTGTGCCTGAAGCCCAAACCCAGCCTGAAGAAGCTGGTTTTCGAGTATGATTTTGCCACTTTAGCCATTAAAGGGCGGGATTCGCAAGGGAATACGCTGTCGAAGAACGATATTCATAAGATCAGTGTGGTACAAAAAGGCGTGTCCACTTTGGGAGGCCGCAAGATATGGTTCGACGAGGATGTGTTCCGGCTGAATACCGACGAGCGGGGTAAATATCTGGGAGAATTCCAGGGAGAGGAACGTATTTTGGTGGTGAATAAGAACGGAACGTTTTATACTTCCGATTTCGATTTGGGCAATCATTATGACGACGGTTACCTGATTTTGGAAAAATACAATCCCGATACGGTGTGGTCGGCCGTCTTTTATGATGCAGAGCAGCAGTATTATTACCTGAAGCGTTTCCGTTTCGAAGATTCAGCTAAATTGAATTCGATTATCGGTGATACCGAAGGGTCGCGTTTGGTGTGCCTGAGCAGTGAACGGCATCCGCGTTTTGAGATCGTATTCGGCGGGCGTTATGAAAACCGTCCGGCGGAAGTGATCGTTGCCGATGAATTTATCGCCGAGAAATCTTATAAGGCGAGAGGGAAGCGGCTGACGACTTTTGAAGTGAAGGAAATCCGGGAAACCGAGCCTTTGCTAAAGGAAGAAGAGCAGGAGATCAACAATAATGTGGAGTTTGAGATTACCAATCCGGAAGATGTGGCGGAAGACGAACAGATGAAATTGGATTTTGAATAAAAATGCCGGTTCAGGTGGGGAAGACCGCGGAGAGGGACGGAGAACGAATCGATATATATAAATAAGAAGGGAGAGACAGGAGGGGGAAAGATAGACGAGAGCAAGGTATGAAATATTTTTTAGTAGGTTATATGGCTTGCGGAAAACCCCGCCGGGGTAAAAGCATGGCAGAAGAGCTGGGTATCCGTTTCATAGATTTGGATGCTTATATCGTAGATCGGGAAAAACGGACGATTCCGGAGATTTTTGCCGCTGTGGGAGAAGCCGGGTTTCGAAAACTGGAAACCAGATACCTGAAAGAAGTGTGCGAATTGTATAAGGATTTCGTATTATCGACCGGGGGCGGGACGCCTTGCTTCAACGATAATATGGAGTATATGAATGCGCAGGGGCATACTGTCTTTATAGATACGGACGTGGATACGATCACCGAACGGCTGATCCGGGGAAAGCACAAGCGCCCGATGGTGAGCCATCTTGCCGATGACGAGATACGCGATTTCGTGTGTAAGCACCGGGAACAGCGCATGCCTTTTTATAGCCTTGCCAAAGAACGAATGGAAAACAGAAACAATGAACCGATTAAATAGTATAAAGATGAGAACGATAGGTTTTATAGCATTAATACTGACGATTATGGCGACTTCATGCAACAGCGGGAACAATGAAAAGAAAATACAGACACAGGATGCGATAGAGAATATAATGTCGCGGAAAAGTGTGAGAAAATATTTGCCGAAGCCGGTAGAGAAAGAGAAGGTGCAGACTTTGCTGAAAGCCGGAATGGCTGCCCCCAGCGGTAAGGATATCCGTCCCTGGGAGTTTGTGGTTGTAACCGACCGCGCTGCGCTCGATTCTATGGCCGCCGCCCTGCCTTATGCCAAGATGCTGACCCATGCGCCTATGGCGATTGTGGTTTGCGGCGATACGACAAAATCGTCTTATTGGTATCTGGATTGCTCGGCAGCCACTCAAAATATATTGCTGGCTGCGGAAGCATTGGAATTAGGTGCAGTCTGGACGGCAGCTTACCCGTATGACGACCGTATGGCCGTGGTAAGCCGATACACCGCTTTGCCGGAGCATATCAAACCGCTTTGCGTGATCCCCGTGGGTTATCCCGCTATGCCTCATAGCCCGAAGGATAAGTGGGACGAAAGCAAAGTGCACGAAAACAAGTTTTGATTTCACGTGAAGAGAATAAAAAAGCGGGAAAGTCCGGAAAGGCTTTCCCGCTTTTGTTATGTTATGATGCAATGAGCTTTTCTAAACGGGCGATTCTTTTATGGGTGGCCGGGAAAAGTGCAAAGCGGATCGTTATGCCTTTTCTTTAAAAGCCCCTAAGCCGAACAGGGCGAAATCGTATCGGATCGGGTCGGCGGGATCGAATTCCCGGAGGCGTTCCGTGAGTTCCTGTACCGCCCGGCTATCGTTTTGATTGCGGGTGAGCAATCCCAGCTGCCTGCTGACATTGCCGGTATGCAGATCGAGCGGAATGAGCAGGGCGGATGCGGGAATTTCTTTCCACAGCCCGAAGTCGATGCCGCTCTGGTCGCTGCGGACCATCCAGCGCAGATACATATTGACGCGCTTGGCGGCAGAGCCTTTGCCGGTGTCGGCAATGTGGCGCAGTACCCGGTTTTCCGCCGGGAGTTCGGTGAATACGGCATGCCAGTGGCGTAAAACGGCGAACATATCGTGGGTTTCTTTCCAACCTGCTGTGAATACGGATTCCAAACCACCGTGATACCGGTAAATGTTCGATAGGGAACGGATGAAATAGCGGCAGTCGTAGGCATTGAAGGTACGGTGCTTGAAATGACAAAACCGCTCCAGATCGGATTCTCCGGCGTGACGGATGAAATCCGCCGGGGCATAGTCCATCAGTTGCATCAATTCCTTGCATTTTTTGATAATGGTGGGACGCTGTCCCCAGGCCAGAGAAGCTGCCAGAAATCCGGCAATTTCGATGTCCTCTTTTTCTTCGAACATTTTGGGAATTTGGATCGGATCGGTTTCGATGAAAAAATCCGATTTGCAATATTCCAGGTATTTCTCGTCCAGTAGTTGTTTGATTTCCGGCAAGTTCATAAAATTAAGGTTTATCGGTTTCCAGCGGGGTAAATTTGGTGGCCCGGAGCATTTCGCGTTTCCCGGGAGGGCCGGGCAGGCGTTTCAGGCTGAATCCCACTTGCCGGAGAGCTTGCTTGACAATGCCTTTCACACAATAGGTGACGAGTATGCCGCCGGGCTTCAAGGCGTCGGAAAACCGGCGGAATACTTCCGCAGTCCAGAGGTGCGGCTGAACATCGGGATTGAAAGCGTCGAAAAAGACAATATCGAATTCGGGCGGGAAATGAGTGTCCCGTAAATCCTGGCGGTGTTTGCAAAGGGAAAAGACGGGCGTAATCGCCGTGGGCGTTTCCCAGGGAGCTGCGTGTAAGCGGCTGAAATGTTCCGGACAGGGGTAGGGGATACATTCCGCATAGTTTAATTGTGCGGCCTCATCCGGTGTGAGCGGATATTTTTCAAGGCTGTGGTAAACCACAGGAATGTCCTGCGCTGTGGCATAGGCTAAAGTTAAGTAAGCATTCAGCCCCGTACCGAACCCGGCTTCGAGAATCCGTAAGGGAGCCGGGGAAACGGATACATTTTCCCGGTAATGTTCTATCCCCGCCCGGATGAAGATGTGCACAGATTCCTGTATCGCTCCGTGTATCGAATGGTAGTGCTCGTTCAGTTCCGGAACATAAAGCGTGGTGCTACCGTCTTCTGTCTGTATAAATCGGTGTGTCATAGAAGCAGAGACCCGGTTGTTCCGGGAGGGTTAGCAAAGTTCTTTCCGTAGCAGGTTTGTAAATTCGACGATGTCGCTTTCCGTTGTATCGAAAGAGCATACCCAGCGTACTTCCGAAGCATTTTCATCCCACACATAAAAGAAACATTCTTCCTGCAGCAGCTTGATCTTTTCTCTGGGGATGATAGCGAATATCTCATTGCCCTGTACCTCCTGGGTGATCTTCACGCCCGGAATGGTCGCGGCTTCTTTTGCCAGTCGCTGCGCCATGGCGTTTGCGTGGGCTGCGGTTTTCAGCCATAACCCGTTTTTCAGTACGGCTGAAAACTGGACGGCGATATATCGGCTTTTAGAGTGTAGCTGCATCAGTTGTTTGCGGATATATTTTACTTCTTTAGAAAAAGAGCTGTTGAAAAATATCACGGCTTCTCCGAACATCATTCCGTTTTTAGTACCTCCGAAACTGAGGACGTCTATCCCGACCCCGGCTGTCATTTCTGCGGGCGTACACCCCAAATAGGCGACGGCATTGGAAAGACGTGCTCCGTCCATGTGTACGAATAATCCGTGAGCATGGGCGAAATCGCAGATTTCCTTTAACTCGGCCAGCGTATAGGCTGTGCCCAGTTCCGTGCATTGAGTGATAGAAATGATTTTCGGCTGAGTATGGTGCTGGTCGCCGAAATGGTTCATGTGGTTTTGAATCAGCCCGACATTCAGTTTTCCGTCGAAAGTAGGGACGGTCAGCAGTTTGCATCCCGTTTGCTTTTCTATCGCTCCGCATTCGTCCACGTTGATATGGGCGGTTTCCGCGCATATCACGGAATTGTAAGAATGGGTGAAGGCGGACAGGCTGAGGATGTTTGCCCCCGTACCGTTGTAAACGAAATAGACATCTACATTTTCTCCGAAAATAGCTTTAAAATCCTGTTTCGCTTTTTCCGTATGGATATCTTCTCCGTAAGAATGCTGATGCCCGTAAGATGCTTCTTCCAATGCTTTGAACACTTCCGGCAGGACTCCGGAGAAATTGTCGCTTCCAAAACCACGAATCATAATATTACAATCAGATTAAAAGTTTATCATTCCCGTTTATGCCGGGAGCTTGAGCAAAGATAGTAAAAAAAGTCTGCAAAGGGTTTAGACTTTACAGACTTTATAGGAGTTACCTCCCTATGGAAGGGAGGGGAATTTATTACATCAGGAAGCTTAACAGGGTTCCCGCAGCTACGGCCGAGCCGATTACTCCCGATACGTTAGGAGCCATGGCGTGCATCAGCAGATAGTTGGTGGGATCGTTTTTCAATCCCATGTTCTGTACCACGCGGGCACTGTCGGGCACAGCCGAAACTCCGGCAGCTCCGATCATCGGGTTGATCGGGTTGTCTTTCGGCGATAACAGGTTCATCAGTTTACCTACCAGTACACCACCTGCCGTTGCGATAACGAATGAGAATGCTCCCAGAACGAAAATCTTGATCGAAGTCTCAGTCAGGAATACGTCGGCCTGTGTAGAAGCTCCTACGGTGATACCCAGCAGCATGGTGATAATATCGATCAATGCGTTGCTGGCGGTGTTGGCCAACCGGTTGGTTACCGTAGATTCTTTCAATAGGTTACCGAAGAATAACATTCCTAACAACGGCAGTGCCGAAGGCGCGATAAAGGCGGTCAGCAGCAAGCCGATAATAGGGAATAGCTGTTTCTCCAAACGGCTTACGGCACGCGGAGCACGCATCTTGATTTTCCGTTCTTTTTTGGTGGTCAGCAAATTGATTACAGGTGGCTGGATCACCGGAACCAATGCCATGTATGAATAGGCGGCAATGGCGATCGGTCCGATCAGGTTTTTTACCAACGTTCCGTCGGCCAGCATATTGACACCGTTAGCCAGTTTAGACGACAGGAAGATGGCGGTAGGACCGTCGGCTCCGCCGATAATACCGATCGCGGCAGCTTCGGGCGGGGCGAATCCTAACCAGAGAGCACCGAGGAAGGTGACGAAAATACCTAACTGGGCGGCTGCTCCCAAAAGCATTAACCGCGGGTTGGAAATCAGCGAGGAGAAGTCGGTCATTGCACCGATTCCCAGGAAGATCAAAGGCGGATACCAGCCGTTGATCACTCCGGAATACAGGATGTTCAATACCGATCCCGGCTCATAGATTCCTAATTTCAGGTTAAACGCTTCGCCCATATAGAAGGGAATGTTTCCGATGATGATACCCATCCCGATCGGGATCAGCAACATCGGTTCATAGTCGAACCGGATGGCAAGGTAGATAAACCCTAAAGCAACCAAAATCATCACCAGGTTTTTCCAGGTGGCGTTGGCGAATCCCGTAAATTCCCAGAAATTTTTCATTCCGGCAACGGCGTCGGAATTATGCACGGCGTTCATCGTAGGGCAGGAGAAATGCAGCATATTTTCTGCAAACCAGGCTTTTCTTTCACCTAAATTTACGGTGACATCGTGTGTCAGGTAGCCTCCGTTTCCGTTGGGGTCTAAATTCTGCTTGAATTCGGTGATTACTTTCGGGTTGTAGTTCATCACTACGGTATCGCCGTTCAGCGTCCATGTTCCCGTGTAACGCTGTTTGATAGAGTCCATGGTGAAAGTGCCGTCGTCCAAAAACGAATAGGTTTTGTAACGGTCAACCGTCCTGTCGGATACTCCGACAGCATTGGGGATATAGCCTCCGGTTTTATTGACCCACTTGCCATGGACAAGCTCTTCTTTTAAGCTGCGGTGCCCGGATGCCTGGCAATATTCATTGCCCATGACGAACAGGAACGACAGCAATATGAAAATAAGTTTGTTCATATCTTTGTATTTATGCAAGTTCTACTAAAGTATCTCCCTGTAAGATGGAGTCGCCCTCTTTGACATTGATCGTTTTTACTACACCGCCTTTTTCAGACACGATGTTGTTGTCCATTTTCATGGCTTCCATGATCATCAGGGAATCTCCTGCTTTTACCGTAGCGCCTACGGTAATATTAATTTTCTTGATTGTTCCGGGTAGCGGAGAACTTACTTTGTAGGCTTTTCCCGTATCTGCCGATTTCTTGATCTCACCTTCGCCCGGTTTGTTTACCACCGGTTTACGGGCCAGTACAGGAGTTTTTGTTTTTTTATCTTCTCCCTCTATTTCGACATCGTAGGAAGTTCCGTTTACGGCTACTTTTGCATTGTTTCCATCGAATTCACCGATTTCGACTTCGTAGGTCTGGCCGTTGATTTTGAATTTATATTTCTTCATAGTTTTAATCGTTTTTCATTAATTATTTTCTCAGCGGTTGGTTTTGCACACCGTAAATTTTAGAACTCCATGGAGAATATTGTTTTTGTGCATTTCGAATCGTGATAATATTACTTTCCTCGTCATGCAACTCGTTCAGATACATGTGAAGTCCCATAGCGATAGCCACATTGACGTCGGCTTCCACGTTCACAGATTGAGCTTCTTCGGCTTTCCCTTCTTTTTTCAGTTTGTTTTTGATGTTCATTTCCAAAAGTTTGGGAATCCCCATAAAAATGACGACCAAAATGGCAAGGGAGATAAATACCACCAGAATACTCACGATAGATATCGTATATCCACCCGCTTCCGCTGCGGCATCTGAGATGAGCATGATTAAACTTGTCATATTTCTTTATTTTATAAAGGTATGTTACTATGTTTTTTGGGTGGATTGACCACTTTCTTCGTGCGTAAGCTTTCGAAGGCCCGGATTACCCGGAAACGGGTGTTACGCGGTTCGATGATATCGTCGATATATCCGAATGAAGCCGCCTGATAGGGGTTGGCAAAAGCTTCGTTGTAAGAATCGGTTTTCTCTGCGATGAACTTTGCTTTTTCTTCCGGATCGGTGATTGCCGCGATCTCTTTTCCGTAAAGCACTTCGATGGCTCCCTGTGCTCCCATTACGGCGATTTGTGCCGTAGGCCATGCGTAGTTGAAATCTCCGCGCAATTGTTTACACGACATCACATCGTGAGCTCCACCGTATGATTTACGTAAAGTAACGGTCACTTTCGGAACGGTCGCTTCGCCGTAAGCGAACATCAATTTCGCACCGTGAGTGATGATACCGCCGTATTCCTGTACTTTACCCGGCAAGAATCCCGGGACATCGACCAATGTGAGGATCGAAATGTTGAAACAGTCGCAGAAACGTACGAAACGTGCCGCTTTGCGGGATGCCTCTATGTCGAGTACTCCGGCATAGAAATTGGGCTGGTTGGCTATAACGCCTACAGGGGTACCTCCCATGCGGCAGAAGCCTACGATAATGTTTTTAGCGTAGTTTTGATGTACTTCCAGGAATTCTCCGTTATCGACGATCGATTCGATCACTTCCAGCATATTATAAGGCTGGTTGGGATTGTCCGGAATGATCGAATTCAAACGATCCTCCAGCCGGTCGATAGGATCGGTGCAATCGAGTATCGGAGCATCTTCCAGGTTGTTGGAAGGCAGATAAGATAATAGTTTACGGATGATCAGGATACCTTCCTCTTCATTTTCCACCATAAAGTGGGCGACACCCGATTTACTGGCGTGAATGCGGGCTCCTCCGAGGTCTTCGGTAGAGATGTCCTCTCCGGTAACCGTTTTTACCACTTTCGGCCCGGTGACAAACATATATGAATTTTCTTCGGTCATCAGAATGAAGTCCGTCAATGCCGGAGAATATACGGCTCCGCCTGCGCAAGGCCCGAAGATAGCGGAGATTTGAGGAATCACGCCGGATGCCAGAATGTTGCGTTCAAAGATTTCGGCATATCCGGCCAGAGAGGTCACTCCTTCCTGAATACGTGCACCGCCGGAGTCGTTCAATCCGATCACCGGAGCTCCGACCGTCATGGCTTTATCCATTACCTTACAGATTTTCTGTGCCAGAGTTTCGGATAATGCTCCTCCGAATACGGTGAAATCCTGTGCAAATACAAATACGATGCGTCCGTCTATCGTTCCTTGTCCCGTTACCACGCCATCGCCCAAAAATTTATTTTTTTCCATACCGAAGTTGGTACAACGATGGGTTACAAACATATCGAACTCTTCGAAGCTTCCGTCGTCGAGCAGCATGTCGATGCGTTCGCGGGCTGTCAGTTTACCTTTTTGGTGCTGAGAGTCGATTCTTTTTTGTCCGCCTCCTAATTTGGCTTCAACCCGGAGGTCGATCAGTTTTTTTACTTTATCTTGATTTGTGGCCATGTTTTTTTAGTTTGAATGTTTATTGAGTTACCGGCTTCTTTAAATCCACAAAATTCACAAGTCTGTATTGAAGATGAATATAGGCTTATGAATTTTGGCGGACGGTAAACCTTGTAACTTGTTTATTTTTTACCGCAAAGTTCAGTTAATACCCGGTTGGTTGATTTCGGATGCAGGAAACCGATTTTCAATCCTTCTGCACCGTCGCGCGGAGCTTTATCGATAAGCTGGCAACCGGCTTCTGCCGCTTCGTTCAGGGCTTCCGCTACATCGTCTTTAACAAAA
>OGOU01001092.1_pt1 | contig 21965 bp, 18 predicted proteins | sample 1552721 | NCBI WGS metagenome assembly OGOU01 (sample SAMEA2580176, study PRJEB22360) | human gut metagenome | biome: human gut; feature: human-associated habitat; material: faeces | place: Denmark | collected 2008/2010
CTGCTGAGAAGCCTGGGATGGTGAATGTGCAGCGGCTGGAGTTTGGACGGGGGTAGGTATTGCCATTTCCTTAACCCCACCTGATAACCCTTAGCCCAATGGTGAGTGCGGAACTGTCAAACCCGCTCACCGGGCTGAGTTTCGATGTAGCAAGAATTATCTCCCTCCAGACCACCACGGAATATTCGGTAACACTGAAGGAACCTGTTTTTCACCATGTAGCCTTCGTTAATCGACATCTTTCTAAGACTGTAAAGATGCTTAAGTGTTTTGATACATTATGATTATTAATAGTTTTAATAAATCATTGAGTAACAATTGATAGGTCAAAACATATAGGATAATTCTTATGTGATCTGTATTTTGTGTAGCCTGGAAATTAGTAAAATTACAGGAGATAATCAGAAAGGGAATTTCAAATAAGCATAATAATTTCCAGGGAAACTATTCGTCGATTTTAAGAAATGTCTGCTCAGGTATATCTACTGAGGGATGGTGTTGGTTGTAACACTGGTTAAAATAAATACACAAAATAATCAAGATGTATATTTTAATCGACGAAAATAATTACCTTCGGGATTATTGATGCAACTTAAATAACACCATTTAAATGTGATATAAATCACAAATATGGCTGTAAAGAGGGGGCTGTAGATATAAATAAGAAGTACACGAGTGAATTTTAAATAGGGAAATAGTTTCTCGGTGAACAATTTATTGGTAATCAATCGCGTGCGTTCTGGTTTGAAACAGGTTGCAAGTGTTGTTACGCATAAAATCCATAGGGGATATTATAATCAAGTAGTTAACAGTAATAACAAAAAATAATTTCCTGAGAAATTAACTCTGCATTCTAAAACGGCCAGTTTTCTGAAATTACCAGAAGACCGAATACATTCATGCCTGAAGAATGGATTAGAAGAAACGAGACGGAAATAGATCTATTTATCCCTGCGGAAATAATTTCTGCTGAAATTTTTTTGCGGCTATTAAAAAGGTCAAACCGTCTGAGTAAATTTTATCCAGTTACAAACAAGTATTACCTCCAGTGTATTGGTAGCTGTTAAGCCAAGGGCGGTAGCGTACCTGAAGAGATTAGGATCACATCATCAAATGGCAAGAAGTGGATTTGAAGTTCAGAAAGTCACCGTAGAGGCATTATTTCTACGAGAAATACGAACACGCTTTGGTAAGTTTCGTCTGGGGTATTTGTGGGCGATTCTTGAACCCTCCGCGCATTTGCTGATACTGTTGGGAATTTTGGGTTACGTTATGCACCGCACTATGCCAGACATCTCGTTCCCGGTGTTTTTACTTAATGGCCTGATTCCCTTTTTTATCTTTAGTAGTATTAGCAAACGTTCTATTGGTGCTATTGAAGCGAACCAGGGACTGTTTAATTATCGACCAGTAAAACCCATCGATACGATCATTGCACGTGCACTGCTTGAGACACTGATTTACGTTGCTGTTTATATTTTGCTCATGCTTATCGTCTGGATGACAGGCGAATATTTCGAAATTACAAACTTTTTACAACTTGTGCTCACCTGGAGTTTGTTAATCATTCTTTCATGTGGCGTCGGCTTAATATTTATGGTCGTTGGTAAAACCTTTCCTGAAATGCAAAAGGTCCTGCCGATACTGCTTAAGCCGCTGTATTTCATCTCCTGCATCATGTTCCCTCTACACTCGATTCCAAAACAATACTGGTCATATCTACTCTGGAACCCATTAGTGCATGTTGTGGAGTTAAGCCGCGAGGCAGTTATGCTTGGCTATATCAGTGAAGGCGTGAGTCTGAACTACCTTGCAATGTTTACTCTGGTCACCCTGTTCATCGGCCTGGCATTATACCGAACGCGTGAAGAGGCAATGCTGACATCATGATTAAGATTGAGAATTTGACGAAGTCTTATCGCACGCCCACTGGGCGGCATTATGTTTTTAAAAATTTGAATATTATTTTTCCTAAAGGCTATAACATTGCCCTGATTGGTCAAAATGGAGCCGGTAAATCAACTTTACTTCGGATAATTGGTGGTATAGATCGTCCTGATAGTGGGAACATTATTACAGAACATAAAATTTCATGGCCCGTTGGATTGGCTGGTGGATTTCAAGGAAGTTTAACCGGTCGTGAAAATGTTAAATTTGTTGCCCGACTATATGCAAAACGCGATGAGTTAAATGAGAGGGTTGATTTTGTTGAAGAGTTTTCCGAACTCGGAAAATATTTCGATATGCCCATTAAAACTTATTCTTCTGGCATGAGGTCAAGGTTAGCTTTTGGATTAAGTATGGCTTTTAAATTCGACTATTATCTTATTGATGAAATCACTGCTGTTGGAGACGCAAAGTTTAAAAAGAAATGTTCAGATATATTCGATAAAATAAGAGAAAAATCTCATTTAATAATGGTGTCACATAGTGAACGAGCTTTAAAGGAGTATTGTGATGTTGCTATTTATCTTAACAAAGAGGGGCAAGGTAAATTTTATAAAAATGTTACGGAAGCCATTGCTGATTACAAAAAAGACCTATAGTGGTTACATTCCAATATTATGCCTTGGAAATATTTAACTGAGACATATCATGAGTAAAAAGTTAATAATATTTGGTGCGGGTGGTTTTTCAAAATCTATAATTGACAGCTTAAATCATAAACATTACGAGTTAATAGGATTTATCGATAAATATAAAAGTGGTTATCATCAATCATATCCAATATTAGGTAATGATATTGCAGATATCGAGAATAAGGATAATTATTATTATTTTATTGGGATAGGCAAACCATCAACTAGGAAGCACTATTTAAACATCATAAGAAAACATAATCTACGCTTAATTAACATTATAGATAAAACTGCTATTCTATCACCAAATATTATACTGGGTGATGGAATTTTTATTGGTAAAATGTGTATACTTAACCGTGATACTAGAATACATGATGCCGTTGTAATAAATACTAGGAGTTTAATTGAACATGGTAATGAAATAGGCTGCTGTAGCAATATCTCTACTAATGTTGTACTTAATGGTGATGTTTCTGTTGGAGAAGAAACTTTTGTTGGTAGCTGTACTGTTGTAAATGGCCAGTTGAAGCTAGGCTCAAAGAGTATTATTGGTTCTGGGTCGGTTGTAATTAGAAATATACCAAGTAATGTTGTAGTTGCTGGGACTCCAACAAGATTAATTAGGGGGAATGAATGAGTAATATATATATCGTTGCTGAAATTGGTTGCAACCATAATGGTAGTGTTGATATTGCAAGAGAAATGATATTAAAAGCCAAAGAGGCCGGTGTTAATGCAGTAAAATTCCAAACATTTAAAGCTGATAAATTAATTTCAGCTATTGCACCTAAGGCAGAGTATCAAATAAAAAACACAGGAGAATTAGAATCTCAGTTAGAAATGACAAAAAAGCTTGAAATGAAGTATGACGATTATCTCCATCTAATGGAATATGCAGTCAGTTTAAATTTAGATGTTTTTTCTACCCCTTTTGACGAAGACTCTATTGATTTTTTAGCATCTTTGAAACAAAAAATATGGAAAATCCCTTCAGGTGAGTTATTGAATTTACCGTATCTTGAAAAAATAGCCAAGCTTCCGATCCCTGATAAGAAAATAATCATATCAACAGGAATGGCTACTATTGATGAGATAAAACAGTCTGTTTCTATTTTTATAAATAATAAAGTTCCGGTTGGTAATATTACAATATTACATTGCAATACTGAATATCCAACGCCCTTTGAGGATGTAAACCTTAATGCTATTAATGATTTGAAAAAACACTTCCCTAAGAATAACATAGGCTTCTCTGATCATTCTAGCGGGTTTTATGCAGCTATTGCGGCGGTGCCTTATGGAATAACTTTTATTGAAAAACATTTCACTTTAGATAAATCTATGTCTGGCCCAGATCATTTGGCCTCAATAGAACCTGATGAACTGAAACATCTTTGTATTGGGGTCAGGTGTGTTGAAAAATCTTTAGGTTCAAATAGTAAAGTGGTTACAGCTTCAGAAAGGAAGAATAAAATCGTAGCAAGAAAGTCTATTATAGCTAAAACAGAGATAAAAAAAGGTGAGGTTTTTTCAGAAAAAAATATAACAACAAAAAGACCTGGTAATGGTATCAGTCCGATGGAGTGGTATAATTTATTGGGTAAAATTGCAGAGCAAGACTTTATTCCAGATGAATTAATAATTCATAGCGAATTCAAAAATCAGGGGGAATAATGAGAACAAAAATTATTGCGATAATTCCAGCCCGTAGTGGATCTAAAGGGTTGAGAAATAAAAATGCTTTGATGCTGATAGATAAACCTCTTCTTGCTTATACAATTGAAGCTGCCTTGCAGTCAGAAATGTTTGAGAAAGTAATTGTGACAACTGACTCCGAACAGTATGGAGCAATAGCAGAGTCATATGGTGCTGATTTTTTGCTGAGACCGGAAGAACTAGCAACTGATAAAGCATCATCATTTGAATTTATAAAACATGCGTTAAGTATATATACTGATTATGAGAGCTTTGCTTTATTACAACCAACTTCACCCTTTAGAGATTCGACCCATATTATTGAGGCTGTAAAGTTATATCAAACTTTAGAAAAATACCAATGTGTTGTTTCTGTTACTAGAAGCAATAAGCCATCACAAATAATTAGACCATTAGATGATTACTCGACACTGTCTTTTTTTGACCTTGATTATAGTAAATATAATCGAAACTCAATAGTAGAATATCATCCGAATGGAGCTATATTTATAGCTAATAAGCAGCATTATCTTCATACAAAGCATTTTTTTGGTCGCTATTCACTAGCTTATATTATGGATAAGGAAAGCTCTTTAGATATAGATGATAGAATGGATTTCGAACTTGCAATTACCATTCAGCAAAAAAAAAATAGACAAAAAATACTTTATCAAAACATACATAATAGAATCAATGAGAAACGAAATGAATTTGATAGTGTAAGTGATATAACTTTAATTGGACACTCGCTGTTTGATTATTGGGACGTAAAAAAAATAAATGATATAGAAGTTAATAACTTAGGTATCGCTGGTATAAACTCGAAGGAGTACTATGAATATATTATTGAGAAAGAGCTGATTGTTAATTTCGGAGAGTTTGTTTTCATCTTTTTTGGAACTAATGATATAGTTGTTAGTGATTGGAAAAAAGAAGACACATTGTGGTATTTGAAGAAAACATGCCAGTATATAAAGAAGAAAAATGCTGCATCAAAAATTTATTTATTGTCGGTTCCTCCTGTTTTTGGGCGTATTGATCGAGATAATAGAATAATTAATGATTTAAATTCTTATCTTCGAGAGAATGTAGATTTTGCGAAGTTTATTAGCTTGGATCACGTTTTAAAAGACTCTTATGGCAATCTAAATAAAATGTATACTTATGATGGCTTACATTTTAATAGTAATGGGTATACAGTATTAGAAAACGAAATAGCGGAGATTGTTAAATGAAAAAAATATTATACGTAACTGGATCTAGAGCTGAATATGGAATAGTTCGGAGACTTTTGACAATGCTAAGAGAAACTCCAGAAATACAGCTTGATTTGGCAGTTACAGGAATGCATTGTGATAATGCGTATGGAAATACAATACATATTATAGAACAAGATAATTTTAATATTATCAAGGTTGTGGATATAAATATCAATACAACTTCACATACTCACATTCTCCATTCAATGAGTGTTTGCCTCAATTCGTTTGGTGATTTTTTTTCAAATAACACATATGATGCGGTTATGGTTTTAGGCGATAGATATGAAATATTTTCAGTCGCTATCGCAGCATCAATGCATAATATTCCATTAATTCATATTCATGGTGGTGAAAAGACATTAGCTAATTATGATGAGTTTATTAGGCATTCAATTACTAAAATGAGTAAACTCCATCTTACTTCTACAGAAGAGTATAAAAAACGAGTAATTCAACTAGGTGAAAAGCCTGGTAGTGTGTTTAATATTGGTTCTCTTGGTGCAGAAAATGCTCTTTCATTGCATTTACCAAATAAGCAGGAGTTGGAACTAAAATATGGTTCACTGTTAAAACGGTACTTTGTTGTAGTATTCCATCCTGAAACACTTTCCACGCAGTCGGTTAATGATCAAATAGATGAGTTATTGTCAGCGATTTCTTTTTTTAAAAATACTCACGACTTTATTTTTATTGGCAGTAACGCTGACACTGGTTCTGATATAATTCAGAGAAAAGTAAAATATTTTTGCAAAGAGTATAAGTTCAGATATTTGATTTCTATTCGTTCAGAAGATTATTTGGCAATGATTAAATACTCTTGTGGGCTAATTGGGAACTCCTCCTCTGGTTTAATTGAGGTTCCATCTTTAAAAGTTGCAACAATTAACATTGGTGATAGGCAGAAAGGCCGTGTTCGTGGAGCCAGTGTAATAGATGTACCCGTTGAAAAAAATGCAATCGTCAGAGGGATAAATATATCTCAAGATGAAAAATTTATTAGTGTTGTACAGTCATCTAGTAATCCTTATTTTAAAGAAAATGCTTTAATTAATGCTGTTAGAATTATTAAGGATTTTATTAAATCAAAAAATAAAGATTACAAAGATTTTTATGACATCCCGGAATGTACCACCAGTTATGACTAGAAAAAAAGTGCTTTGTTTTGTCTTTCGTTATGATTCTCATTTTTTAGCTTTGAAAAATATTTTTGAGCAGATAGATGTTGATTCATATGATTTATTTTTTTGCTGCTTGGATAATTCTCTACAAGAGTTTGTAAAAAAAAATTTAGATGAAAAGATAGTTGTATTCTATCCTGATGACTTTGTTTGTTTTTTCACTTTTATTAATATTGAGTTTATTTTTTGTTCAACAGGAGGGAAGGACCTTCATGAAATTGTTAATACTGTAAGAACAAAAGATACCATAATTATATCTTGTTTTCCTGGCATTGTCCTTACTTCTCAGATAGAAGCTTTTATTTCAAAATCTAATAGTCACTATTTACTTATTAACTCCCCAAAAGATATTAAAACGTATAAAAAAATTTGTAAAATAATAGGGGTTCCTTTTAATGGAATTCTTTTTGGTCCACCATGGATTAAAAATGTCAATATCAATGCAAAAAGTGAGAATTCTTGTCTTATCGTTGATCAAGTTAATGAACCCTTGACGCCAATAAAGAGGATAGAATATGCACGTTTTTTGATTAGAGTAATTCAGAAACATCCACATATGAATTTTATTTTTAAAACTCGAAATCCTCTTATATCACCAGACTCAATTGTTTTTGATATTAAGGAATACATTGAACGCTTCGATTTGAAAAATATAACATTTAGCGATGATAATATTGATTCTTTAATTTCTAAAGTTGAATATTGTATTACAATATCTTCTTCGGTCGCAATATATTGTCTGGCTAATAAAATTAAGGTTTATTTAATAAATGGATTTAATCATACTTGCAATGGACAATGTTATTTTTCAAGATCTGGACTTATTGTTGACTATAATAAGTTTAATTTTAAACACATTCCACGTATTAAAAAAAAATGGATGGAGGAGAACTTTTATTACTCTAGGGATATTCAACATAAGATTTTGAATGATATTTTAAAAATGCCGCCAAATGTTAATGTTAGGACTTTTGGAATTAAAAGATCTACATTGATTATATTGTTTTTGATCTTTTTTAATTTCTTTTTCTCATTAGGACCAAAAAAAATAAAAACATTGAAAAAAATCCATAAAGTTTTATTAAGGTATAAGAAAGATGATATTTGATGCTAGTTTAAAGAAGTTGAGGAAATTATTTGTAAATCCAATTGGGTTTTTCCGTGACTCATGGTTTTTTAATTCTAAAAACAAGGCTGAAGAGCTACTATCACCGTTAAAAATAAAAAGTAAAAATATTTTTATAATTAGTAACCTGGGGCAATTAAAAAAAGCTGAGTCATTTGTACAAAAATTTAGCAAGAGAAGTAACTATCTTATTGTTTTGGCAACTGAAAAAAATACTGAGATGCCAAAAATTATTGTTGAACAAATAAATAATAAATTATTTTCTTCATACAAGGTACTATTCATTCCAACTTTCCCAAATGTTTTTTCACTTAAAAAGGTTATATGGTTTTATAACGTATATAATTATTTAGTTTTAAATTCAAAAGCTAAAGATGCTTATTTTATGAGCTATGCGCAACATTATGCAATCTTCGTATATTTGTTCAAAAAAAATAATATAAGATGTTCATTAATTGAAGAGGGGACAGGGACTTATAAAACCGAAAAAGAAAACCCAGTAGTAAATATTAATTTTTATTCAGAGATTATTAATTCAATTATCTTGTTCCATTATCCAGATTTGAAATTTGAAAATGTATACGGTACATATCCAATTTTGCTTAAGAAAAAATTTAATGCGCAAAAATTTGTTGAGTTTAAAGGTGCTCCATCAGTTAAATCATCAACCAGAATAGATAATGTTATCCATAAATATTCTATAACTAGAGATGATATAATATATGCAAATCAAAAGTATTTGATTGAACATACATTATTTGCGGATTCGTTAATTTCTATCTTACTTAGAATAGATAAGCCTGATAATGCAAGAATATTTATAAAACCTCACCCTAAAGAGCCTAAAAAAAATATTAATGCAATTCAAAAGGCAATAAAAAAGGCAAAATGTCGTGACATAATTCTTATAACAGAGCCAGACTTTTTAATAGAGCCGGTAATAAAAAAAGCAAAAATAAAACACTTAATTGGATTAACATCATCTTCTTTGGTATATGCACCTTTAGTTTCTAAAAGATGTCAGTCTTATTCAATAGCGCCTCTTATGATAAAGTTGTGTGATAATGATAAATCCCAAAAAGGGATTAATACGCTGCGTCTCCATTTCGATATTTTAAAGAATTTTGATAATGTTAAAATATTATCGGATGATATAACATCTCCCTCTTTGCACGATAAAAGGATTTTCTTGGGGGAGTAATAAAAGCTACATTTTATATTCTATTACAGTACCAGTCGTAAAATTAAATCTTAAAGTAGTATGTTTTATTACCTTTATGTTACTTTTCTTTGAAGAGGATGGAAATGATTTTTTGGCTACTTAAAATTCAAAAGATATTGACTTGAAATTTAATATATATTATGTTGGCAGTTTGTTGTGTTCCCCCCATAATAAACCCAATTAACCTGCGTCTTCATCAATAAATACCCCCGAAACTTCTTAAACAGTTTCATATCCGGTTTAAAATCGGCCTGCCAGAACTGGTGCAAATGCCCTTGATACGTCAAGCCCTTGATGTCGTACAGGGCATTGCCCATCACTTTGAGTGGTTTGTTATGAATCAGTGCAGAGATCCCCGCCGTACTGTTAATCGTCACCACCGCTTTTGCGTGGCGTAATAGTTCCGGCATCGGGAGATCGTGCACATAAATGACGCGCTCACTTAAGCCATATTCCTTACTTAACCGCTTAATTAATGGTCGATAGAGTCTGTGACCACGATCCATCGGATGATGTTTGATCACCAAATAACTTTCTTTCGGCGCTTTACGTGAAAATGAGTACATGACTTCATTAATATAGTCACGCACATCGTTATAATTGCTGTGGTTACGAATCTGGCTATCGTTATATACCTGCAAAACGGCAAGATAATAACGCTGGTCCAACTCGTTCATTAACCTCGGTAATACCTTACGCTGTGTTACCTTGTAAAGTTGCTTGCGCCAGTATGCACGAACCCAGCAACGTGCTTCATACCAGGGGGAAAACGATTTATGGTGGCGGTAGCGAGGGAACTCATGGCGGTAATGCCAGCCCATCAGGTAATACCACATCGCATGACCTATACGTTTCATCGTTGAAGGTTTTAAGTTCTCAACGTGCGGCGTAGGCATATCTGGTAACTTACGATAAAAATCCGGATCGCGCGGTAGCGATGAATATGCGTTCACTCCGTCTTCTTCAACGGTAATAAATTGCGGGCGTAAATATCCTTCCTCAAATGCCAGAAAGCGGATCCCTTTCGACTTTGCCCAGCGTTTTGCTTCTTTGTGCAATGGGCGGCAGTCACCAAAGCAGAGGATGGTATCAAAGTCATATTGCCGATGGAGATCCCGTAACCATCCGGGAAACTCTTTCGGCGTTTGGTAGTAAGCCAGGTATTGTCGATGACGGCAGTAAAAACGATCCCCACCGTTGAATACAACATTCACAGCGTTACGGCCTAATGACTCTAACCATTCGGCGACGTCATTGAAAAAAGGTCCCATCGGCCCCTGCAATAGCAGATATTTTTTACCGGATAATAAAACGGTTAGTGCATTACCTTGCATAAATAATTTGCGTAATAGTCAACTATGAAATTGTTTAGCCAAATCTGACCTTACAGAACATAATTAATTTGCGGTAATAACGTATTACTCGCCCCGCTTTTTTTCGGGTAATAAACATCGGCTTGCGCGGTGTCTGGATCAAATATTCCGCCGCCTCTTCAACCGTAATAGGTTGTAGCCGTGTTGGGTGGATATAGGTTGGATAAACAATCAGCGCCTGATAGATCAAATCCGCTAACGTTAATTTTCGCTCGCGACGCGGGCAACGATGTTCATCGACGGTTAAACCCCAACCGGCATAGAAGGGCAGGCCGTAACAATGTACGTGCTTGCCATGTAATAACGCTTCAAACCCCGACAGCGACGTCATGGTATGCACTTCATCTGCGCGCTGAATGCATTGAATAATATCGGCGTCCAGTGCCTGATAATCAGCGAGTTCAGCAGTCAGTTCTGCCGGAATATCGCCCTTGCGATTCCCCACCAGTACATCCGGGTGCGGTTTATAAACAATGTAGGCGTGCGGATTACGCTCGCGTACTGTGCGTAATAACTCAAGGTTGCTCTTAATCGAGACTGTGCCTGTTTTAATAGAGGCATCGTCCTCTACCTGACCCGGCACCAGGATAACTTTTTTATCTTTGGCTTTGGCTGGTAGAGAGAAATCGGCTCCCAGGTTGTACTTGCTCAGTTTACTTTCAACCAGTCGCTGGCGTAATTTTTCAGCTCGCATCTGCTGCGCCAGCGTTAGCTGGCTATGATTAAGCAGCACTTCCAGGTCGCTGGGGCGCGTGGCGTCATAGTAGATCCCGCGTTTATCCAGTACCAACGATAGCGGCGGCAGCAGGTCAGAGCCAAGTCCGGATGAACGCAGAAAACCATCTTCCATTCGCCATAATGGCAGTGATTTTCGCTGCGCTTCGGCTCGCCATTGCTGTTCCCCCTTTACACCCCATACCACGCAGGCGCTCGCCGCAGTACAGCGACGTGAAAAACTCAGCCGGTTTGTTGGCGTTCGTAAGAAGGGTTTCAGGATCGCCGACTTCCACAGCGTTAAGCCTGGCGCCCATAAATAACCATTACGCTGTTGCAGATGTCGACGTTGTAATTGCAGCCATTGCAGCACGGTAAATAGATCGCTTACTTCTCCCGTTTGCGGATCGATATAGCGACAGTAACGCAGGTATGCAGCGGCAAAAAGTTCCTCCAGCGTGGCAGAACCGCGTCGGGCAGATAACAAAGCGGACTGCGGATGGCGATCGTCGGTTAAGCCCCAGCTTGCATACCAGGGCTGGCCGAAACATGTTACTGGTTTTCCTGCCAGCAAGGCTTCAAAGCCGTATTGGGAGGTCACGACGTAAACCCGGGAAACGTGTCGCAACAGCGACTGCGGGCTGACATTCTCGGCAATTAAACGTACTCGTTGCGTGGCGCGCAGATCGGCGAAATAACCTGTTTTCTTTCCTTCCAGTACATCTGGGTGCACCTTCACCCAAATTTCGGCTTGAGGATTTTCCGCCATCGCGGCTTCCAGCATGGCAGCAAACTCATGCGGGCCAGCATTGCCATACGTCACTGACATATCATTAAATGTCTGATCGACAACCAGAACGATGTTTGTACGTTCTGACTCATCAGCCACAAACGCAGGCGCCAGATTATATTTCGACATATCCCCGGTCACGATGGTGTGCATCGCTTCTCTGGCCTGGCTTATCAGAGCTGTATTTCCGGCTTTATCCTGTACCAGTTTCTCCAGCGCCGAAGGCTTGCTGGCATCGTAGTAAATGCCACAATCATCCACCACCAGAGAAAGCGGCGGCTCGCCATTGACGCCAAGATCCAGCGAACGCACAAATCCATCTTCCAGACGAATGACGGGTTTTCCCGCTGCTTTGGCGATGGCGACTGGTTTCGCCGCGCTGGGACGATGTCCCCACACGGCGATAGCATTAACTTCTTGCGGAACAGGGCGCAGCAGAGAAAGTTTCTGGCACGGTTGCGCCAGAAATTTCTCCAGATGCGGAATACGCCAGATGCCAGGCGAGTAAATGCCAATCATGCGTTTTCAGCCAGTTCCTGTGCCATCAGGGCGCGCACTTTTTCCAGGCATGCTGGGGTGTCGACGCCCGGACCGGTTGCGGCAACCTCAAATGTGCGGATGTTGATCCCTGCGCTCATCAACCGCAGCTGCTCCAGTGATTCTGCCTGCTCTGGCATGGACTCTGGTAACTGGCTGTAGTTTTGCAGCACATCGCGACGATAAGCGTAAATACCGACGTGTTTCAGGTAGCGCGCTTTTTCAGCATTTCGCGGATACGGAATAGGCGAACGGCTGAAATAAAGCGCATCCTGGTGGGTATTTACCACCACTTTTACCGTGCTTGGCTCGGTCGCTTCTTCGGCAGAAATCGCGTGGCATAGCGTTGCCACTGGCAACGCGGGGTCATCACGCATTCCTTGTAACAGCGTATCTACATCCCGCGGGCGAATCATTGGTTCGTCGCCCTGCAGGTTAATGTAGATATCTGCCTCGACTTTATGCATCACCTCGACCAGCCGATCGGTGCCGGATTCATGATCGTTGCGCGTCATGATGGCTTTCCCGCCAAATGCCTGCACGGCCTTTTCAACACGCTGATCGTCTGTTGCCACCCAAACTTCCGCAACGCCCGCCACCTGTAACGCACGCTCGTAAACATGCTGGATCATCGGTTTACCAACAATATCGAGCAGTGGCTTACCCGGCAGGCGCGATGAGCCATAACGAGCCGGAATGACAATAACTGCTTTGCTCATTTCAACTCCTTACAAAGACAGAATCACTTTTGCACCCACCGCCAGCTGATAGAGGATGGTGGAAATACCACGGGTAACTTCAATGTTTTTCGATTCATATTTCGGCAGAACCATAATCTCATCGCCCGGTTTGAGTGAATCCACATCTTCTGCGTTGACGGCAGCACCGTTCTGACGAATGACGATAATTCTGGCGTTACCCGATTTCTGCGTCAGGCCACCACATTTCTCGATGTAATCCTCGGTGGTCATACCCTTCTGCCAGCTCACCGCGTTCGGGAACAGCACTTCGCCATGAACCATAACCAGCGATGTTTTCTCCGGAATATTGATGACGTCGCCATCTTCAAGCAGAACAGAATCAATATTGGATTCGTTGAGGATCACTTCACCTTTCGGAACTACGGTGCGTGCTTTCGCCACAAAGCGGCTGATCAGTTGCGCTTCCTGCATTCGCAGGCTGGCTTCTTCTTTGGTGGAGGACTGGGCAGAAAGTGATGCTTCCTCCAGTTTTTGCAGCGAGAGATTCAGCATCTCTTTCTGACGCTGAGCTACTGATGGGCGATAAAGCTGAACCGCGTTCATCTGCGACATGCTGTTCGGGCGGACTTTTTCCAGAACCGCACGCATAGTGGAACCATAAGGCAGTACCATGGCATGTTCACCGGAGTGTGCGCCTTCAACCCGCACCTGAATGGTGCCGGCATAGCGGTCAGTGCTCACGATTAAGGTATCGCCATTTTGCAACATACGGCCTGGCGCAGAACTGATCGGATAGTATTCGCTGCGTTTTTGCAGCCCCTGTTTACGCATAATCGTAATGTGAGTCGCGCCAGGCTTAGGGCGCGCCCAGCTCAACGCTTCCGTTACGGGAATGCTGCTTTCGCGGAACTCAAAGTCGTAGCTGTTAAAGACATCGCCCTGAACGCTGAAAGTATGCTGACGCGGCCCGACGATGATGGTGTCACCATCGGCGAACTGCGAAAGCCCCAGTTTGCCGTTCAGCAGGAAGTCGTACAGGTTGACGTTGGAGCGCACGCGGTTACCGCGCTTGACCACAATATCAACGTAACTTCCGCGCTCTGGATCAACGCCGCCAGCCTTGATCAGATAATTGAGTAACGAATCAGACGTCACACCGCCATACAGACCAGGATTACGCACAAATCCGGTCACGTACACTTTTACTGGCTGCGCCTGTAATAAGGAGGCGTAGACGTTGACGTTGGACTGGTATACTTCCTTCACTTTGGATGTGACCAGGGCATTTAGCTGACTATTACTGACGCCAGCAACTTTCACCGGACCAACGTTCGGCAGGAAAATATTACCTTTGGGATCAACCTGTAACGCACCATCAAAGGTGAACGCACCCCACAAGCGAACCTGAATGCTATCACCCGGATTCAGAATATAGTCAGGGTTGAATCCTACCGTCGCACCGCTATCCGCGCTGGTGCCGTTGAAAAGTTGAGCACCAAACATACGGCTCATTACCACCGGCGGTGAGGGCGGCGGGGTATTGTCGAAGCCGCTCATGTTTTGCGTATCCGACTGTTGCCCGTTCAGAATACCGGTAAGCGGCGCGGCTCCTGTAAGGTTTGGGTCAGCGTTAATATCAATGGCCGCGCTGGCCTGCGCCGCGTGACAGGCGGCAATCAGTAAAATTGATTTAAATAATTTCATCACAAACTCATTCAGCGACAGCGTTAGTCTCGGTGATCTTCAATAACAGCCAGCAACAGTTTCAGGGTGCCGAACAGCAGGCAGCACACCAGTAACCAGCAGGCGATCAAATAAGGGATATTTGGAAAAGACGATTCCTGCGGCAACTGTGGCGAACTGATCACTGACAGCACCTTGAGCTTACGAGCCGCTTCTACACGGGTCTTTTCAATGGAGGTCAGGGTCAGTTTGTACAGCTCGGTGTTGAACTCTACTTTTGATTTGATTTCTTCAAAATCCACTGCCATACGGTTTAGCTTGTCACCCTGTGGCGCAGTGATTTTGCTTTGTTCTTCATCGATTTGTGCCTGCAATGACTGAATCGCATTACGCGCACTCACTACTTGCGGGGCGTCCTCACGCAGATACGTCAGCAAGTTACGCAGATCCGCTTCCATCTGGATCTTCTGGCCCATCAGCGTATTGACTAACGTGCTCGCCGCCTGTGCCTGTGCCTGTGGATCCAGAACGTTGTTGTTGTCCTGATAAGAGAGCAATTCCGCTTTGCTGGCGTCCAGACGCTGGCGTGCCTTTTCCATCTCCGTTTCTGCAAAGGCAAGCTGGTCACGCGCGATGCGATGTGACATCTCATTGATAAAGCGCTCTGACTCTTTCAGCACGGTCTGGTTAAACTTAAGCGCAAACTCCGGGCTAAAGCCCTGCGTCTGAATATTCAGTAATCCGGTTTTATCGTCATACGAGACGTTGATACGGTCCTTGTAGTACTTCAGGAATCCTTCTGCGGTTTCATCCTTGCTAAGATGATTAAGAAAATCGAGCCCGCTGTGGCTAAATGCTTCACGAAAATTTAGTTGCTTATCCAGCGCCGCCAGCATATCCGGCGAGTTGATGTACTCTTTCAGATACAAAGCATCTTCTGCGGAACTGGGGTTAGAGGCACCCAGAAGCAGACCAAAATTCAGGCTGCCGCTGTTTAAATCATCCGAGCGTTTAATGGCGACTTTCGACTCGCTCATATAGCGAGGCTGGCTGAAGATAGCCAGATAGATCAGCAGCATCGCCATCGGTGCCAGAATGATGATTTTCGCCAGGTGTTTTTGGATATCTGCCAGTGAGATGGCAGACAGACGAGCACGCATCCAGGATACGGCAGACTTCACTTTTATCAACATGTAACGATTATCAAAGTTTCAGTGGGGCGCAAACTCAATGAGAGACTAACCTCTCGAACCCCGTTGCTTAATTAGTCGAAAATGCGCACAAGGCCAGTGACTTTATTTGCCTTGTTGGTCACCAATAACGTTGAGACACGGTGTTTTTGCATTTTTTCTTCCGCTTCAATGATCATGGTGTCTTCCGGTAGCGTCAGCGGTTCACGTGTCATCATCTGCGCAGCCGTGGCGGATGTCAGAGAATCCTCTTTTTCCATAAAGCGACGCAGGTCACCGTCGGTGATAATGCCCGCTAGCCCACCTTCTGCGTCTTCTACCATCACCATTCCCTGGCATCCGCTGGTGATACGTTGAATCACGGTTTTAAATGACGCATCCAGCTGTACCGCAGGAACATCATGTTGCATGACATCAGCAACGCGGGTCAGCAGGCGACGACCTAATGAACCGCCCGGGTGATAGCGCGCAAAATCATTCGGCATAAATTTGCGTTGGCGGATCATGGCAATCGCCAGCGCATCGCCGATCGCCATCGTCAGCGTGGTAGACGTTGTTGGTGCAAGATTATTCGGGCAGGTTTCATTCGCCATATGGAGTTCCAGCACGGCATCAGCATTTTTCGCCAGCGTGGAATTTCCATTATTGGTAATGGCGATAATTCGGTTGCCGAAATTTTTCAGTGAAGGAACTAGCTTGAGGATTTCATCCGTTTCACCGCTGGCAGAAATAAGGATCAGAAGATCGTAAGGCGTAATCATGCCCAGATCGCCATGGAAAGCTTCTGCAGGATGAATAAAGAAACTAGGCGTACCCGTAGAGGCCAGCGTCGCTGACATTTTACGACCGACATGCCCTGATTTACCCATTCCCGAAAGAATAACGTGCCCTTTACAGTTCATTATCAAATTAAGGACACGCTGGTACTGCCCGGAATCCAGTTGTTTAGACAAGTTTTGTAATGCTGCGCCTTGTTCTGCCAGAGTCTGGCGAACAGAGGTAATTAGATATGGATCGATAGTACTGCTCTGGTCATCAGGTAAATGTCTTTCAGACATATCAGCTCCTTTGCACGGAAATAATGCCACAGTCACAACAAACCCGAACCCACTATAATTTATTTATGCTAAATCAATGGGTTGTAACAAAATTTTTAATGAATATAAAACCATGGTCAGTCCATGCTTATATGCAGGACTTATCACCTTCTTATTAAGTCGCAATGTCTCATGGAGGTGCGAAGATGCTGCAATATTACAGGCGAGAAGGGGAACCAAATTTTGCCCACCTATTTAACACACCCCTACATTATGAACAAGGAATTTAGGATTTTTATCATTTATTAAAATGTTTCTCACTTGACTATTAAGACCAAAAACAATTTATCAATTGATTATTTCCTCGTAAAAAAAGAACGTATGACCATGTTATTAATAAATAAAACACGTAAATAATGGTGGTGTTGTTTTGTGATTAACTATTTAAAGCGGCATAATAAACAGGTTGACAATTTCTATGTAAAGAAGAGGAAAATAATAAAATTTTAGCGGTGACTATTGAATGATATGATAGTTGTGATGTTGATTATTTCTGGTAATGAATGCGGAATTAAATCTGGCCGGATTGTATTTTTGCTATATCTGTTTTTCAGGAGATTATTATTAAATAGAAAAATAACAGTGGTGATTATCTCCGGTTGAGCTGGAGTCACGTATGCCAGCGAGTGCTTTCTTCCGGGCCTTCCTTCACTTCAGATAAAGAGCCTATGGAAAAGAGGCAATCATCAGGCTCTTTTTGAGTCATATGCGCCGATAATCAACTGTCTTGAACGTAAAAATTATGGAGCAACATGATGCTACGATTCATTTCACTCTTCGTTCTTTCTGAGCATTGCGTTCAGGATGGTCAGCAATTTACGCATACAGTCAACCAGCGCCATTTTTTTGGTTTTTCCGGCTGCTGACAGATGCATGTAAAATGCCTTTATCACCGGATTAAACCAGGTTACCACAAGCGCTGCCATGTGCAGGGCTGCTCTTGCCTCCGTACGCGCACTGGCGTCGTTCGGCCAGCAGATATGTGTGGGATTACAGGGATGTTATGTGAACTGAACTGTGTTTTGTTAACGGGGGATGTTTATTGATGATTCGGGAGTGTTTAAGACCTGATGGCGTTATGCTCCCAAGTTTATTTTATATAAAGATCCAAAAGCAAAAACCCGCCTTGTGGGCGGGTTCTTTAGAATAGTGGTGCCGGACTCGGAATCGAAGATTGCTTCTATCATGTTGAGATTGGTTAATTTTGTTTGGTTTGGTTAAAAATGTACCCTCTTTTGTACCCTCAGTCCCTTTTGCTGTGAAAAAGGAATCAAACCCGGGAGTTGGGAGATGAGGTGAAAGGGGGGGACGCATATCCTGGTCCATTTCAGTATGTGTTATCTCTGGTTTTTGCCGTTTCCGCTGTTGTATACCCACTCAGCAATAAACTGTTCAGCGGGTAGTGGAGGTGCATAGCGGTATCCCTGCAGATAGCAGCTTCCTTTCTCTGTCATGAACAATTCCTGTGATTCGGTTTCAATGACTTCGGCAATGATATCAATACCTAACCGGCGAGCCAGCTCAATAACATTTTCTACTATATGCCCGGAGATTTCATCCACGCCGACCATTTGTACAAACCCTTTATCGAGTTTGATGTAATCGACAGGAAACGACTGCAGGTAGCTGTGGGTTGCATAGCCAGTACCAAAATCATCCAGTGCAAACAATACTCCCTGTTGATGTAATTTCGCAAATAACGCTTTTGATTCTGCGGTGACGGATAGCTGGTTTCGTTCTGTCAGTTCCAGAACCAGTTTCACTTTCCCTTTCGGGAAGGTGGATAGAAACTTCATACAGCTATCCTCCAGTCCCGGAGACAGAAAATGCGCTGGTGAAATATTGATCCCAATATGAAATTGATTCGGTAAAAAATGCGCAACAGAATTAAGGCTATGTTCGACCTGAGACATCAACTGTTGCGTTATCGGGGCAATTAATCCGGTGGACTCTGCCAGCGGGATAAACTGATCTGGTGGGATAATTCCGCTGACGGGGTGATGCCAGCGAATCAGTACTTCGCAGCCGGTTAGCTGGTGATTTTTAGCGGAAATGATGGGCTGAAAATAAGGTCTGAACTCTCCGTGAGCAAGTGCATTTTTCAGCATATCGAGCGGGGAAGATGGACGTCGGCGGGACAGCAGAAAGGCTGTGAGTATTCCACCGAAGATGGCAACAGGGATCATATACCAGGCCTGTTTCCAGGCGTAGGTAAGTTGCATTTTCACCGGGATGATATAAATCAGGGAGAACGGATATTTTTTTGAATGACTTTCTTTTTGTATACCGCTGTCGTCCGGGAGCAGAGTGACATTTTTTCCGCTGGCTGACAGGACCGTGTTTCCCAAACGGAATCGTATTGCAGGAACCGCATGAACCACAGAGATGATGTCCTGAATAAAATAATAATCCGTGGCGGTAATGACCGTGCCGTTTTTGTAAGGTGTTCTTAACAGGATCCAGGGCAGAGTACCTGTATCTTCAGGAAAACGAATCAGCATATCGTGCCGCCACTGTTCCTTTTCAGCAACTGGACCGACAGGTAAACCGGGGTGGGTGCTACAAAATACAGCCTCTTGTCTTGCCAGGCTCAGTGCACGAAGTTGTGGGCGTTTCAGCAGCAGATTGCTTAATTCATGCTGAGTATCTGCGTTACAGTTATTCAGAAGCAAATGTTCTGCTTCCTGGCTGATGCTGTTGTTCTGATTGAGAATGTTTTCTATATAGCCAAGTGCGAAATTAACTCTGATCTGGCTGTCATTCACCAGCTCTGCTTTTTTCCAGAAAAATGTCAGCAGAATAATGAACAGAAATATCAGACTACCTGCCACCATAGCTGGAGTATGTTTTTTTACAAATAATCTGGAAAACATGTTTTTTTGCTCTGAATGACGCCAGATTTATCAGAATGTTTTTGTGTATGTACTGAGTCTGTGCTTTGGGTTAAACGGGCGATAAGGTTTCCGGATAGTATTTCGCAATAATATCATTCAGTCTGTCAACCAGCTCTGGTTTCCTGAACGTGATGTGCGCGGAGCCCTTCTTAAAGTATCTGATGCTGAACATCTCATCTTCATAGCACGCTTTACCCTGAACTGAGTGGATGTGATCATCCAGATGAATGGTTATGTTTTCCCGGTTGTCAGGAATCGGTTTGCCGCTGAACAAATACAGCATTCTTTCCAGGTCGGCAAGTCGATCTGCCTGTTGCCCGGTGATAAGATGAAATCCCCACCGGTCCCATCTCACCAGATTGTTGACGATAATTTTACTGCCAAATTTACAGGGGCAATTAGTTTTGTAATTCCAGTTCAGTCCCCTGAAGACGTTGATCACCCCTCGCTCAAACACTTCATCTATGTTCTGGTGCAGTTGTTCAAATGTGCTCAGAATGTTCGCTTCACTGATTTCCGGAAAATTATCATATTCCAGTGATCGGTACCATGTATCACGGGCCTGTGCATCCATTAAGGAAAGCATCCCTGAACGTTGCATCAGGTCACGCCAGATTTCTCGATCGAGATTGCGGGTGATGGCTTTCATTGCTGCTTCCGGTTTTTCCATCAGCCAGCAGCCACAGCGAAAATTCTGTTTCATCGCCCAGTCCAGGGCGGTTTTGCCGCCAATGCCTGCTGTCAGCACTGAGATTTCTGCCAGTTGCCGGATAAGCGTTTCGGTTTGTTGCAGTGCTGCATTCCGTACCGTCACAACGTGTCGGATACTGGTGGAGCAGATAACGTCCGTATGCCCGGTGACCACTTCCGGACGGGAGATTGTGATGTCTGACATTATCGGTTTTCCTTTTGGTTTATAGACGAAAACGCCAGCTGTATTCAGGCTGGCGTCAGGGGAATGAAGTATGGTGAGTGATATTCACCGGTTCTGGTGCAGAAGCTGCAGATGACGAACAGCACGGACATCCTCCCGGGCCTGTTCGATGCAGGGCAACAGTGCTGCTGAATCCGTCTTATCCTCATCGTTGTCGAAGATAATCCCGGATTCACAGTCGATATTGTCCTGCAGCCACGCAATCAGAATATCCAGTGCTGTTTCCGTGGTTAATGATTTCATGTTGTTCCTGGTTACCAGTTGAAAGTGGGTAAACCCGGCAGGCATTCAGCGCTGGCATCCAGATGAATGAGACTGACGCCATAACGTCGGGTAAGTGTGACAACCAGACAACGGAACGTTTTTGACAGGCCCAGGCGCTTAAGCCGCAGAACCGGGTATGACCACGCATCGGTACGTAACAGATAGCCGCTGCCTGTAAAATGAATCCATTCTGATTCGCCGTCGTCATTAGTCTGGTGTGACAGCGAGTACAGCCAGGCGTTGTCCGTTTCCGTGATATGTGCGGTACTGCAGCGTATGCCGGTAAGGGCAACAAATGGTGGCGTGCAGTCTGCTGAGGTCCGGTCAGATTCATCAACAACACGAAGGGAGTAGCCGTTATCGCAGACCATGTTAATCAGTTCAGCGAGATTAACACCATCAATGTCAACGACAATGCGCCCCATGTTCAGCGCCTGCACGTTAACGCTGTCGGCTTCCAGCGTCAGGGCCAGTTTCATCGTTTCGCCTCCGGATGCTTCCCCAGGGTAATGTTATTTACCGTTCTGTAATTGTCGCGGATCATCAGGCCTGTTGCCCGGCGAGCCCGGAGGATATCGATGCTGTTTATTAACTGAGAGTGGGTACAGGCGCTGAATCCCGGCAGGTCGGTACGTACCAGTGCGTATTTTTCCACGAGAAAGTTCACTGCATCACACAGTGAAATGCCTGCCTCAATATGCTGCTCAATCACACGTTCATCAG
>OGOU01001103.1_pt1 | contig 21807 bp, 20 predicted proteins | sample 1552721 | NCBI WGS metagenome assembly OGOU01 (sample SAMEA2580176, study PRJEB22360) | human gut metagenome | biome: human gut; feature: human-associated habitat; material: faeces | place: Denmark | collected 2008/2010
GGTAAAATGGGATTTCGTGCAGATCCAGTTGAATTACGTGGACTGGAAACACGCGAAGGAGGTGAATACCCGGAATACGGATGCCGAGTACCTTTACGGGGAGTTGCAAAAGCTGAACATCCCGGCTATTATCATGGAACCCCTGTTGGGAGGTCGTCTTTCGAACGTGCCGACTCATGTGGCGAACACGTTGAAATTGCGTAAGCCCGAATCTAGCGTGGCCTCGTGGGCGTTCCGTTTTGCGGGTTCGTTTCCCGGGGTGTTGACTGTTTTGAGCGGGATGACTTACATGGAGCATTTGGAGGATAACTTGCGTACTTTCTCGCCGCTGGATCCGTTAACAGATGATGATAAGGTGTTTTTGGAGGAAACGGCACAACTGATGTTGCGATACCCGACCATCCCTTGTAATGATTGTAAATATTGTATGCCTTGTCCTTACGGCTTGGATATTCCGGCCGTGTTGTTGCACTATAACAAGTGTATTAACGAGGGTAACGTGCCTGCCTCGTCACAGGATGAGAATTACCGTAAGGCCCGGCGGGCATTCCTTATCGGGTATGACCGTTCGGTTCCTCGGTTGCGACAGGCCAGTCATTGCATCGGTTGTGACCAGTGCGTGCATCATTGTCCGCAGGGAATTAACATCCCGAAAGAGATGCAACGAATTGATCATTTCGTGGAGGATTTGAAACAGGAACGGGTATTTTAAATAGAGAAAATGAGCATGATGGTTGAAACGGACCGAAAGGCATTGATTGAGCGCTTGGATGCGGAACAATGTTCCTGCGTGATTTATAACGGGGGAGAGACCCGGTTGTTCTGGGAGCGGGGTGTACAGGATTTGTACCGGTTGTTGAAGACGGAACCGGATTTTCTTCAGGGAGCGTTTATCGCGGATAAAGTGATTGGCAAGGCTGCTGCCGCCTTGATGGCTTTGGGGGGCGTGGATGAGGTGTTTGCCCGGGTTATCAGTAGCCCGGCCCGAGAGCTTTTGGAACGATCCGAGATTAAGGTGGATTTCTTGGTGGAAGTGCCTCATATTATCAATCGCACCCGAACAGGCTGGTGTCCGTTGGAGACTCGCTGTTTCCGTATGCACACGGCAGAAGAGTGTCTGCAACAGATAGAGGATTTTATACATACGATGAATAACGTAACAAAATAATAGAGGATGAAAAAGATACTATTTACCGTGCTATTTTTGGGTGGGCTTGTTTCCTTGCGGGCTGAGGAAGTGCCTGATAGCTTATCGGTGCAGAAAAAAGTGACCATAGAAGAGGTTGTTGTTACCGGAACACGAAACGAGACGGACGTGCGGCATTTGCCGATGACCGTTTCCGTGGTGAACCGGGAACAGATAGAATATCGTAACGATCCCTCGTTATTGCCTCTTTTGACCGAGTATATACCGGGACTTTTCACGACTTCCAGAGGGCTGATGGGATATGGGGTATCCGGAGGGGCTGCCGGGGGAATGAGTTTACGGGGAATCGGGGGTGTGCCACAGGAGGGATTACCGACAACGGGGATGCTCGTGTTAATTGACGGACACCCGCAATACATGGGACTGATGGGACACCCGATTTCCGATGCTTACCAGTCTTTGCTGGCAGAACGTGTAGAAGTGCTGCGGGGCCCGGCGTCCGTGTTATACGGGTCGAACGCGATGGGGGGAGTGATCAATATTGTAACCCGGAAGATGCAACAGGATGGAATCCGGACACATGCTAACGTGGGGTACGGTTCGTATAACACGTTGCAATCGGAGGTTACCAATCGCGTCAGGAAGGGGCGTTTCACAAGTATTGTCAGTGGTTCCTATAATCGTACGGACGGCCACCGGAAAGATATGGAGTTCGAACAATATGGTGGTTATGCCAAATTCGGGTACGAGATTTCGGATGCGTGGAATGTTTGGGCCGATGTGAATCTGACTCATTTTGATGCCTCGAATCCGGGAGAAATTTCCAATCCATTACTTGATAACGACCAGCGAATTACACGAGGAATGACCTCTTTTGCCTTGGCTAATAATTATGCGAAAACGTCGGGAACGTTGAGTTTCTTTTATAACTGGGGGAAACATTGGATTAATGATGGTTATAATTTAGGGGGTGATCCTCTTGATTATCGGTTTCATTCACGTGACCTGATGTTGGGTGTCTCTTGGTACCAGAGTGTACAGCTTTTCGAGGGAAATCGCCTGACCGTGGGATTTGATTATTTCCATTTCGGGGGAGAGGCTTGGAATAAGACGTTAGCAGGAGAACGAGATACTCAAGCGGATAAAACACAGGATGACGTGGCAGGATATATTGATTTCCGGCAGAATTTGGGAGATTGGCTTACTTTTGACGTGGGACTCCGTGTTGACCATCATTCGCAAGTGGGGACGGAATGGGTTCCGCAGGTCGGATTTTCTTTCCATTTGCCGGAAAACAGCGAGGTGAAGTTGATGGCAAGCAAGGGATTCCGTTACCCGACGATTCGTGAAATGTATATGTTCCGTCCGGCTAACCCGGATCTGAAACCGGAGAGGTTATGGAGTTACGAACTTTCATTTGCACAGCGGTTGCTGGATGGGCGATTGTCATACGGTGTGAATGTTTTCTATATTGACGGGGAGAACCTGATCATGCGTATGCCGATAGACGGACGTCCCTTGAACGTGAACACGGGAAAGATTGAGAATTCCGGCGTGGAGGCTCAGGTGGCTTACCGGATTGTTCCCGCTTGGTCCGTGGATGCGAATTATAGTTATTTGCACATGGATAATCCCGTGTTAGCCTCTCCGGAGCATAAACTTTATGTAGGAACGGCTTTTTCAAAGGGACGTTGGAATGTGTCAACCGGATTGCAATATGTGGCCGGGTTGTATAAAGAACTTGATCCGGAGGAAACCGAGGATTTCCTGTTATGGAATGTACGCGGGTCTTTCCGTGTTCTGGATGGGTTTGATGTTTGGGTGAAGGGAGAGAATCTACTCGCTCAAAGATACGAGATCAATGCCGGATTCCCGATGCCTAAGGCGACGGTGATGGCGGGAGTGAATATAAAATTTTAAATCGTAATACATAATATCATGAAAATGAGAAGGAATATTTGTATGATTTTGTTCTCCGTGTTGTCAACCGTGACAGGGATGAATTGCGCTAATGCGCAAGAACAGAAATCCGATGGAAATACTAATGTACCGAAAGTGTATATGTTCAAGGAGATTTCCCCGGAGAATTTGGTGAAGATTTACGAGGCTTTAGGCCGGGAGGCAACAGGAAAAGTTGCCGTGAAATTATCCACGGGAGAACCGGGTGGACATAATTTCCTGCAACCGGCTTTGATCAAGGATTTGGTGCAGAAAGTGAAGGGAACTATCGTGGAATGTAACACGGCTTACGGGGGCGGACGTGCCGATACCGAAAATCATTTGAAAGCGGCTAAAGATCACGGGTTCACTGCCATTGCTCCGGTAGACATCATGGATGCGGAGGGAGAAGTGGCACTTCCCGTGAAGGGTGGTAAGCATTTGAAAGAGGATTTTGTCGGTTCGCATTACTTGAACTATGATTTCACGATTGTTCTTTCACATTTTAAAGGCCACGCGATGGGTGGTTTCGGGGGAGCTATCAAGAACATATCCATTGGTATTGCATCCTCTGCCGGAAAAGCTTGGATTCATTCAGCCGGGAAAACGAAAGGCAACCCGTGGGGTAATTTGCCCCCGCAGGATGATTTTCTGGAATCTATGGCCGAGGCCGCGAAGGCAATCATAGACCATTGTGGGGACAAGATTTTGTATATCAGCGTGGCGAATAATCTTTCCGTGGATTGCGATTGTGATTCTTCCCCGGAAGATCCCAAGATGGGAGACATCGGTATTCTGGCCTCTCTTGATCCGGTTGCTTTGGACAAGGCCTGCACGGATTTGGTTCGGGTTTCCGAAGATCATGGAAAGATTCATCTGATTGAGCGTATTGATTCCCGTAATGGAATGCACACGTTGGAATATGGTGAAAAGATCGGTTTGGGAAGTCAGAAGTATGAATTGGTGAAATTGGATTAAAGAATATAAGAGTATGAGAACGACGACAGTAAAACTTTATGCTTTGGAATATAATCAGTTGAGGACCTATCTGGCCGTGACTTTATTCGTGGCGGGTAATATTATCCTGCCGCAGTTGTGTCATCTGGTTCCGCAGGGCGGTATTCGCTGGTTACCGATTTATTTCTTTACCCTCGTGGGGGCTTATAAATACGGTTGGAAGGTGGGTTTATTGACGGCACTCGTTTCTCCGTTGGTAAATTCGGCTCTTTTCGGGATGCCCGCGGTGGCCGTGTTACCTGCCGTGTTGCTGAAATCGGTATTGTTGGCCGTGGCTGCCGGGTATGCGGCAACCCGTTTTCGGAAGGCCTCTTTGGTATTACTCGTGGGAGTGGTACTTTTTTACCAGATCGTGGGAACGTTAGGCGAGTGGATGCTGGAAGGTAGTTTTTATGTTGCCTTACAGGATTTTCGTATCGGGTTACCCGGAATGTTGATGCAGGTTTTGGGTGGTTGGCTATTTATTAACCATATAATTCGTAAATAGAGTATGATGAATTCATTATTTATTGGCAGTGTCGGTATGCCGGAAGTGCTGCTTATCGTGTTAGTCGTGTTGCTGTTATTCGGTGGCAAGAAGATTCCTGAATTGATGAGAGGAATTGGCAAGGGCATACATTCTTTCAAAGAAGGAATGAACGGGGTGGAGAAAGAAATTACTTCAGAAGAGAAAAAAGAGTAGTATGGAACAAGTCGGTAAGTCTGAGAATCAGAGTTTTTGGGAACACCTGGACGTGCTGCGGGCCTCGTTGGTGAAGATTGCCATCGTGACCGTGGCTTTTGGTGTTGTTGCGTTCTTTTTCAAAGATGAGTTGTTTGCTGTTATATTAGCGCCCAAGGAGGCAGATTTTATTACTTACCGGCTTTTATTTTCGCTTAGTGGATGGATGACGGGTGCCGAATCCCCGGACTTTTTCGTGAAATTGATCAATACCGGGTTGGCGGAACAGTTTTTGATCCACATGAAAGTGGCGATGTGTATGGGGATTTTATGTGCCTCTCCTTATATTTTGTATCAATTATTCCGTTTCGTGTCCCCGGCTCTCTACTCTAACGAGCGCAAGTATGTCGTGAGAGTGGTGGGGAGTGGGTATGTCATGTTTATGCTGGGTGTCCTGCTTAGCTATTTTCTAATCTTTCCGTTAACTTGGGAACTTATCAGGTGAGTAGTGACGTGGAGAATATGATTGCGTTGCAATCGTATATTAGTACCTTGATTTTGATGAGTCTTGCCATGGGAATCGTCTTCGAGATACCTATACTTTCGTGGTTATTTGCCAAGCTGGGATTTATCTCTGCCGATTTTATGAAACGTTATCGACGTCATGCCGTGGTAATTATTCTTATCGTGGCTGCTGTTATAACCCCGACATCAGATATATTCACGTTGTCATTGGTGGCATTGCCGATGTGGTTATTGTACGAGGTGAGTATTTGGATTGTGAAACGTACTGTTCGGTAAATATGAAAAGTATTATTTTGTCTTAAAAGATGATTTCCTGAAGAATGAGACTGATAAAAGATACCTGAAAAATTGTATGTCCCAACGAAATGTAGTAAATTTGTATATCATTAAAAATGAATGATAAATGACTATATTTGATGAATATAAGACATATACGGGTGAAGTCTCAATTTCTCCATCTTTACTTTGGGAATATGATTTGTCTTGTTTTGACTGGTGGAAATCAAGAAAGATTGTGGTTCAACGTGTCATTGAAAGAGGATGGCTGAAGGATTTCTATGCGGCATTCAAATTATACGGGGGAATAGAAGGATTCAGGGAAATCATAAAGGAGGTTCCGAGCTTGTCTCCACGAGATATGAATTTCGTTTGTGTTGTCTTTAATTTGAAAAAAGAAGAATTGAAATGTTATACACGGAAACTGTTACGAGATCGACTCTTGAACTCCTGAAAAAATTGGAAGCAGAAAGAATGATGGTCGGTTTTAACTTGGCAGGAGGCACCTCTTTATCTCTATATTTAGGACATAGACTGAGTTTGGATTTAGATCTTTTCACTCCGGAATCTTTTGATGCAGTTCAATTGGAACAATTTTTGAAAGAGGAATATGGATTTCGTACAGATTTTATGGAAAAAAATACTCTGAAAGGTACGATAGATGGTGTAAAAATAGATTGTATTACCCATTCTTATGACTATCTTGAGAATCCATACATTGAATCCGGTATAAGGTTGTATAGTATGGAAGACGTTATTGCCATGAAGCTTTCTGCTATTGCTGACAATGGATCACGATTAAAGGATTTTATTGATATCGCTTTCCTCTCTACTCGTTTCCCTTTCAGTTCAATGTTGAAAATGTATGAACGTAAATTTCCAAACTCAAATGTCATAAGACCTTTTAAGGCTATTACCTATTTTGATGATATTGATTTTGAGGAGGATATTATCATGGTGAATGGAGAATATGATTGGAGGTCGATCGAAAAGAGATTGATTGAGATGACCAAAATTCAAGATAAAACTTTCGAAGCGTTTCCATTTCCTAAAAAGAATATAAAAAATAGGTGATGGTAAGAATTTTTTTTATTGATCTATAATTTTGATTTTGAACCGAATAAAACATATAAGGTGATATTAAATATCGATAACTGATCTGTGTTAGAGAATATAGGTGGTAATTGTGTTATTTACATATGTTACTTCTATGAATATTAATTTATTTGGTTTTTGAAAATCATTTTATACTTTTACACGGGTAATGTGTGTAAAAGTATAAAGTTATGGCTTTTGTTGAACAGGATAAAGAAAGGACTTTCACGATGGTTTTCGATAAGAATTACGAGGCCCTGTGTTTGTACGCCGTAAAGTTTACCGAGGATTTTTTGGAGGCGGAGGATATCGTGCAGGAGGCGTTTGTACGTTTTTGGGAAATGTATCGAGATCGTTTGACCACGGAAAATGCCCGGCCTTTATTGTATCGGATGACACGAAATATGTGTGTGGATCGTGTCCGGGAGAAACCCAAAAGCGTTGTGGGTGTGGAAGTCATGACAGATCAACTAATCTATTATTTTCAGCCGGAATCTGAAGATGATTCCAAGATTGATTTGTTGATGAAAGCCGTTAAAAATTTGCCTGTTAAATGTCAGCAAGTGCTTGTTGCGATCTGTTTCAATGAAAAAAAATACAAGGACGTGGCAGAGGAAATGCAAGTCTCTGTTAATACCGTTAAGACCCAACTAGCGAGGGCTTTGAAGTTGTTAAGGGAAAATTTGAACAGAGAGGATTTCGAGTTATTTCTTACTTTTTTTGTATTTTCTTACTAATTCTTTTCACCCATTTTTCGTTTTTTTCGTTGTATTAATAAACGATCCTTTAATAATAGTTAGAATTTAGCTGTATTAACAGCTATTATTCAACAATTGAAATCTCTTTTTTCTCTCGTAATCAGTTCATTGTAAAAAAGTCTTTTTTCCCACGTTTCTTTCTCAATAATTGATCATTTATTTAGATTTTATATGAACCAAAATTGGGAAGAAATTGTATGGAGGGCCTTGCGGAACGAGTGTTCATCGGAAGAGCTGATGAAGTTACAGGAGTGGCGTAATGAGACTCCCGAAAATGAACAGATGTACGAGGATATAAAGGGAATTGCAGGGATGGGAAACTTTTTGAAGGGGATTGATTCCTTGCACAAAGAAAATGCTTTAGAGAATATTCTGAAAAGAACAAGGCAGAGATCATTGGGGTATTCTCGACTTCTGAAATATGTGGCAGTATTTCTTTTACCCTTATTGTTAGGTGGTACGTTATTTTATTTTCTCAAGTTTAAACAACAAGCTGGTGAAAAACTTCCTGTATCTGTGGCTAAACAGATCCTACCGGGAGGACCTAAGGCGATTCTTTACCTTTCAGATGGGCAAGTGATTGATTTGAACCGGACTATTGATTCGGTTATCGTGGATAAACATTCAGGACAGGAAATTACGTTATCAAAGGATATAAACGCCTTGAATTATAGTGGTGTGACAGGGAATACAGCTCAACCCAAAGAATTAGCATACAATCGAATTGAGGTGCCGAGGGGAGGCGAGTATATGTTGGTGTTATCTGACGGAACAAAAGTGTGGCTAAATTCAGAAACCCGCTTAGAGTACCCGCTTGCATTTGGCGAGTATAGCCGGGATGTACGTTTAAGCGGGGAGGCTTATTTCGAGGTGACAAAAGATGAGGCAAGGCATTTTAATGTCATCATGGAGGGGGCGACAATCGAGGTCACGGGAACCTCTTTTAACGCATCTTGTTACCCGGGAGAAGGACAATGCAGGGCCGTGTTGGAAAGTGGTAAGATCAATTTAAGAACAGAGCATGGGGTGGCAGCCGTTGACGTGGGCGAGTGTGCCTCTTATGATATTGTTTCGGGTAAAGTGACCGTGGAGGCCGTTGACTTGAAATACTTCACCTCGTGGCGATACGGTACATTTTATTTTTACAACACGCCCTTATCCGAGATCGTTCAGAAGTTGGGACGCTGGTATGATGTGAATTTTAAATTTGCTGATGAATCCTTGCGAGACGTGTGTTTTTCCGGGGCTGCACTACGAAGTAAATCAATTGATTTTATGTTAGAATTGTTGGCGAGTACACAATCATTAAAATTTGATATACAGAGTGATGGAACAATCTTGATATATAAAAAATAAAAGAGGAAGAATTGGTCCTCTTCCCCTTTTCTATTTAACTAAATCTCTCCGGCAAGAGAGAATTAATAATTAATGGTACACAAATCTATGAAAAAAAAATCAAAAGATGGCACTTCCCTATGCGGGAAAGTGACATACAAATTTTGGAAAGTTATGCGATTGCAGCTATTAATGATTTTTGTGACGCTATTTCAGTTACATGCTGAAAATAGTTACACGCAGCAAAAGGTGAGTATCCTGTTCAAGGATGCCGCGATCGAGGAGGTTATCAAGGCGGTCGAGGCTCAATCCGGTTACGTGGTGGTGTATAACAATACACTGTTGAAGACTGTAAAACGGGTTACCGTGACTTTACGGAATGTGAATGCCGTGGAGGCTTTGAACGAGGCTTTAAAAGGAAGTGGTTTACATTGCAAGCTGGTAGAAGATTTCTTGGTAATCGCCAAGGATAACGTGAAAACGGCTCCGGAAGATGATAAGGGGAGAAAGATTGAGGGGAAGGTGACGGATAAGGATAAAATGCCACTTCCGGGAGTAACTGTTTTGATAAAAGGAACTACGGGGGGAGTCGTGACGGATACGGCAGGAAGATTCCGGCTGACTTTGCCTGGTAATAAGGAAATTACTTTGCAATTTTCTTTCGTGGGAATGAAGACGAAAGAGATTAAAGTTACGGATGATAAACCGCTTTTGGTTATTTTGGAAGAGGACGTGACAGAAGTGGAAGAAGTCGTTGTGAATGGTATCTTTCAACGAAAAGCGGGAAGTTTTACCGGTTCGGCTTTGACCATGAAGGGAGAAGATTTGAAAAAGGTAAGTAATTCAAACGTGTTTGCCAGTTTGAAAAATCTGGACCCGTCATTGATGATTTTTGATAACTTGGAATATGGATCGGACCCGAATAAAATGCCGACAATGGCATTGCGGGGAAAGACGGCCTTTGATGTTAGTTCGGATGATATAGATTTGAAAGGAAGTTATGCTAATGACCCGAATGCACCTTTGTTTATCTTGGATGGTTTTGAAGCCTCTATCCAAAAAATTGCGGATTTAGATATGAATAGGGTCGAATCATTGACCATCTTAAAGGATGCTTCGGCAAAAGCCATTTATGGGTCTAAAGCTGCTAACGGGGTGATCGTTATAGAGACAATCAAGAATACGGATGCCTCTTTGCGTATTTCGTATAATGGCAGTCTGGAAATTCAGGCTCCTGATCTTTCTTCTTATAATTTGACGAATGCAGCTCAGAAGTTAGAATTGGAGAAAGATGCGAATATGTTTTACGATAAGAATCCGGATACCTATTATAATTTGCAAAGAGAGTATAACCAGAAGTTAGCAGCGGTGGTTTCCGGGATTGACACGGATTGGTTATCCAAGCCTTTGCGTAATGGTGTCGGTACAAAACATGGGCTTTCGTTTGAGATGGGTAATGAACGTTTGAATCTGATTGTTGGATTTAATTATAATAATGTACAAGGTACGATGAAGGGATCTGACAGAACCAATTACGAGGGAAGCGTATCGATCTCTTATCGGTATAAAGGATTGAACTTCAGAGATAACCTCACGATTACTTCTAACGTGGCCAATGATTCTCCTTATGGGGCATTTAGTGAGTATGCAGCCGTTAATCCTTATCTTTCTCCTTATGATGAAAAGGGACAGTTGGTACAGAATGCCAACATTATTCCGGGGGCGGATAATTTTGTGGCGAATCCATTGTATAATGCCTCCTTGAACACGAAGTTACAATCGAAATATATTGACGTGACGAATAACTTGAGCGTGGAATGGATGATCGTGATGGGATGGAAAGTAACGGGACGTTTTGGAATTACAGAAAAACGAGTACGTGCGGATGAATTCTATCCGGCTAATCATTTAAAGTTCAGGTCCTATAAAGATGATGAATTTTTCCGTAAAGGAAGTTACCAGATTAACGAGGGAGAAGAAAAACGATTGAGTGGTGACGTAAATATGCAGTACTCTAAGCAATTTTGGGAAAAACATTACGTGTTTGCCAATGTGGGATATACTTTGTCTGAAGCTTTCTTCGAGGAAATTATTTACAAGGCAGAAGGTTTTCCGCATGATCGGATGAACGATATTATTTTTGCCCGTCAGTATGCAAAAGATGCCATCCCGACAGGACGTGAATCAACGATTCGGGATATGGGTATCTTGTTTGCAGCGAACTATGCTTTTGACGATCGTTTTTTAGTAGATGGTTCTTACCGGACGAGTGCCTCCAGTCAGTATGGAAAGAATAACCGTTGGGGATCATTCTGGAGTGTCGGATTGGGATGGAATATTCATAACGAGGCTTGGTTAAAGGATTCTAAGATTCAACAATTGAAATTACGGGGATCTTTGGGATATACCGGTTCTCAGAGTGCGGATGCTTATGAGTCTTTGGCGACTTACGAGTACGATTTGCAGAGGGTTTACGGTGGATTTTTGGGCGCCATGTTGAAAGGAATGCGTAACGATGATCTGAAATGGCAAGAGAAATTTGATTACAATATTGGGGTAGATTTTAATTTAGGACGAGTATTGGGGGTAAAGTTTGATTATTATATCGGCAAAACGAAAAATAACTTGTTGGATTTTGACATCCCGACTTATACCGGATTTGAAACCGTGAAAGAGAATATAGGTGATGTGGAAAACAAGGGATTCGATATTCGTTTGAGTGTTACACCTTGGAATATGCCTAAAGAGAGAGGCTATTTCACGATCACGACGGCCATATCACGTAATAAAAATAGAGTGACGGGCGTGTCCTCTGCCATGAAGAACTTCAATGCAAAACAGAATGAAGTCGTTTCAGATGTATTGAATAATAATAAGCCGGTTCAGAAATATTATGATGGTGTTTCACTAGATGCAATTTGGGCTGTTCGGTCTTTAGGAATTGATCCATCAAACGGTCAGGAAATTTATTTGGATAAAAATGGTAACCGGACTTACACGTATCGAGTAGCAGATCAAGTCGTTTGTGGTGATGAAATGCCGGATTTCCAAGGAACGGCTGGATTCATGTTCAGCTATAAAGGAATAGAGCTGAATGCCACTTTCCGTTTCCAATACGGGGCTCAGATGTACAATCAAACTTTGGTGGATAAAGTGGAAAATGCCTCACTTACAGGGAACGTGGATAAACGTTTGTATGCTGGAAGATGGAGAAATCCGGGAGACATAAAGCCATACAAGACATTACCTAATCGATGGGTGGAAGAAGAGCGCGAGTATAAGGATGAGAAAACTCAACCGACTTCCCGTTTCGTGCAGGATCGTAACGAGTTTAGTCTTTCTTCGTTAAGAATCGGTTATGACTTCTGGAAATACGATTTTATCAAGAAACTTTCCATGGAGCGCTTGCGGGTAGAGTTTTATATGAATGATGTGTTTATGCTGTCTTCTATCAAGACAGAACGAGGTACTTCCTACCCTTTTGCTCGGTCATTTAATTTCGCTATACAAGCTACATTTTAAATTTAATGATTATGAAGAGATTATGTAATATATTATGCGTTTTGTTACTTTTAGGAACAATGACGTCATGTGAAGATTGGTTGGATGTAGATCCGAAGTCGGAGGTTAAGGCCGATGTGATGTTTCAATCCGTGAGTGGTTTTAAAGATGCCTTGACCGGGATTTACCTTTTGATGAGTGATCAGGATTTATATGGGCGAGAGGCTACTTGGGGATTCGTGGATGCCTTAGCGCAACAAACTGATGTGAAGGGGGGAGAGTCTTCTGCCTGGTATAATGCGACTCGTTATAATTATTCGGCAACAACAACTTCATCCAATGGAATTTGGAGTAAAAGTTACAATATTATTGCCAACGTGAATTTTTTATTGGAAAATCTGGAGAAGAAAAAAGAGATGTTTTCCCCAGCCATGTACGCTGTCATAAAAGGAGAGGCTTTAGGATTGCGGGCATTCTTGCATTTTGATTTGTTACGTTTGTTCGGATGGGGAGATTTGGACAAACGTCCTGAAAATTTGGAGCGTTTGTGTTTACCTTACATGAAGGAATATTCTCGGGAGTTACAAAAGCAATTGACAGTGGGGGAAGCGTTGGAGAAAGTCATTGCTGATTTACAGGAGTCCATGGAACTCTTGAATGATAATGATCCGTTTGGATTGACTCCTAAACCGGATGATTATGATTTACCGAATGAGGATAAATTTTTCGAGAATCGGCACAAGCGTTTTAATTATTGGGCTGCTGTTTGTACATTGGCCCGTGTGTATATGTGGATGGGCAACAAAACCGAGGCATTACCATTGGCCGAGTTATTTGTGAAAGAAGGTGGTGAAACCTCTTGGATTAGTTCTTACGTGATTGATGCTTACGATCCGGCAGATCGGGATTTGACCTTTACTACCGAGCATGTGTTCGCGTTGGATATTACCAAGCTATTCGAGAATATGCAGTACTATATGAATCCGAGGGCGAATGATCCGAATGAGAATGCCGATTTGTTATACCATACAAAGGCTAGAGCCACCGGTTTATTCGAGTCCACGGACTATCGTTTGGCTCGTTGGTATGACCAAACTGGAAACGAGCATTATGACGGATGGGCTTTTGTGAAATTTTGGGAAGTAGAAAAATACAAATACGGTAGTACCATGCCTTTGATTCGGAAATCAGAGATGTATTATATTGCGGCAGAGTGCTTGCTGGCTACCGGAAAGGATGCAGACCGTTTGTTGGCTATCGATAGATTGAATATCGTTCGCGAGAAAAGAGGAATGTCTGTTTTAGGTAACGACTTAACTGTGGCTTCCGTGCAGAATGAGATCACGAAGGAATATCAACGTGAGTTTATCAACGAGGGACAATTGTTTTACTATTACAAACGCTTGGGATTCGAGAAAATTCCTTATGCGACAAAAGCCGCAACTGATGCTGTTTACGTAGTGCCGTTACCCACGTGGGATGTGGATTTAGGCGGAATGGAAGATTACAAGAAATAAAAAGAACGAATATGAAAAATATAAAGAGAATTATTAGCAGATGGCTGATGGGCGCTCTGTTTTTAGGTCTTTTGTCTGCTTGCGAACAGGAAAAAACATTGATGTACGAGCAAGCAGCCGGCGTGTATTTTTATGGAAAGGCAGAGAGCGAGTATAGTTTTGTAACCAATTTGGGTGGAGATGTTTACGTGCAAAACATCCGGGTGGTGACAACGGGTGATTCTGTGAATTATGACCGGAAAGTCATGATTGCTGTCGTTGAAGGTGATACGAACTACGTGAATACTGCACGTCCGGAGCAATACCAATTGTTGGAGGGAATAGTGCCTGCCGGTAAGTTTGAAGGTTCTGCGGCAGTTGAACTCCATCGCACGAAGGATATGAGTGATAGCACTTTTATCGTTCACGTGAAGTTGGTGCCCAATGAGGATTTTCCCTTAGCTGGTTTCGATAGACGTTATTTTTCTTTGTCTGTAACTGATCAATTAACACAACCATCCAATTGGAGCTATCTTTCTTGGTATTTCGGTAATTTTTCTGTTAGTTGGTATCGTTTCATTTTAGGAGTGCTAGACTTGCCGTTAATTCCTTTTGATATTGAGGTGCCAGAGGGAATGGTTGAGTGGACTTACACGGAGTTGGATGCTGCGGTGGCACAAGTGAGAGCTGCATTGTATAAATATAATCGGGAACATCCCGGAGAACCCTTGCGACATGAGGATGGCAAGTATGAGGGGGATGAAGTCGTGATGCCTTAATTGATGATGTTTAATGCGATAAAGAAAGAAATAATGAAAAAATTATCCATATTCTTCTTATTATTCATGACGGTCGTGGCGACTTCTTGTTATGATGACAAGTCGTCCACTGATTTCGAAGTTGTGAAGCCCATTGTGATCGACTTTGGAGATGCATCGACTTCGGTGAATGTTTTTCAATTCGACACGTTGAAGATTAGCCCAATCATTTATAAAAATGGGGTAAAAGATGAAAACTTGACATACGAGTGGAAAATACAGGGAGACAAGTATCCGGAAACAGTGTTGTCACACAAGATGACGTTTAGCGAGCCGATTTCCGTGGTTCCGGATAGTAAAGCGTATAATTTGATTTTGACCGTGACAGATAAAACAACCGGGATTCAGGAATTTGCCCGAATTTCAGTTTCCGTGCAGGCATCCTTAGGAACGGGATTGTTCGTGGCAGACACGCGTGACGGGCAAAATTCGGATATTTCCTTGATCATGTCGATGAACTTTTCCACGCGTAATTTCACGGATAAGGATACCCGTATTTTCAGAAATGTCTATTCTTCCGTGAATCAACATTTGTTGGATGGAGTTGTAACAGGAATGTCTTCATTGATTAGATCCGGTGATTGTCGTACTTTGACCTTCGTTACAGCGGAGAATGTTTATCGGGTAGATCCTTATGAGTTGGTCGATAAGGAAAAAAACAATGATATATTTGTTTTCCCGATAGATGAATCTGAATTTGTGCCTAAAGGGATTCTTTTGTGGAATTATAAAGGATTGGAATTATTAAATTTAGATGGTCATGTTTATCGGAGAACAACCAACTGGGGAAATTTGACGTATGATTTTTATCTTTTACCACCGGATTTTGATGAACGGGATTATTATGTCACGATGATGGGAGTCTGTGGTTCATATTATAATGAATTCCCTTATGTTTTTGATAAAAAAAATCAACGAATATTGGTTGTGAGCAGTTGGTATGATTCCTTCCAACAATTCCCGAAACAGAGTTCAAGTGCAGCTTTTGACGTGAATAATATTGGTGCATACGATGCGATATGGATGGGAGAGGGTGAAAATTCTCAATTGTTGACGGTTTTCAAGGCTGAACAAGGAAATGAAAGATGGTTGGGAATGATGAAATACGACTCTTACGGTTCTAATGAAAAAGTTGGGGTTGGGAAGTTTGATTTATCTCATTGTCCTGGTATAAGCGAGGCTGTCGGCTTTGCCTCATCTCCGGTATCTCCTGATTTTTATTATGCAACCAAAGATCAGATTTATACATTCTCGTTGGGAAATGCAGGTGAAGTTGTGGCAGAGCCTCGTTATGCAGTGGATAAAGAAAGGGATGGTGATATTACTTCGATGAGATTGTGGCGTGAAGAGTATTCCCGAATGAACGTGTCAAATTCTGGTTCTTCTACCGGAATTTCTACTCAGAGTGCGCAAAATAGATTGTTGGTGATAACGACTTACAAGGAGTCAACAGGAGAGGGTAAAGTGATCACGATCCCTATTACACAATTGAGGAGTGGAACGTTGGAACCCAATCGTGACGTTCATGGAAGATACGAGGGTTTTGGACGGATTACGAGCGTGACTTATAATAATACGAGTGGTTATTAAAATATATTGGTTATGAAATTGATGTTAAGAAATATAGGATGTCTGTTGTTATTTGCTGTTGTCTGGGTTTCTTGTAATGATGACGATGATGTCAAAGTGGGCAAGCAAGTTGTTAACCCGGTTCGTGTCAAAGAGATCACGGGGCATAATGAGCATTGGGGGGATTACACGCTAAAATTGGCGTATGAGAATGATAAGATCTCGACCATAGAGCGATTCGATAAGAACGGACGCCAGAAAGGAGAACTTGTGATCACGAAGGAACAGGGTGTGATGACATATTCTCTGGATGATTACGTGTACAAGATTGATGCGAATGCCATCGCTGATTTGGATCAAGAGTTAGCCCGGAAATATGGAGCGGGAAATTATTCGTTAGAAGATAGTATCCCGTTGGTTGCGAAAACTATTTACGAAGTAGCACTTACGCTTGATGAAGAGAGTGTAGTTACCAGACAGAAAATCTCTTATTTTACACCGAAAAAAGATTTTGGGGTGGGTGAGGATTTTAATAATGATTATCCTTTGGAACGGGTTGAAACTTATATATACGAGTACGACGAGAAAGGAAGCGTGTTGAATGTTCGTTTGTTTGTTGATAAGTATAGCCCGGGAAATGCGAAAGATTACGTGTCTCGTGAACTTTATAAATGCGAGTATGAATATCACGGGGGGAAGATCGTGACGAATCGCATTTACACGGTGAATAACCAGAGTGAGGAAAGTTGGGTTTTGATGGAAGATCGGATTTACACGTATTCAGGTAACAATTTGGTTTCGGTAAAGGGTGATGGTTACTCGTTGGAAAAAAATTATAGTGATACCCGAACATTATCGTTGAACTTGAATGGAGAAACGACTTCTTACGCGTTGGATGAATATGGTTTCCTTGTTAAAAGTGATAATGGTAAGGGAGAGGTGATGAATGTAACTTATGAATCCGGAAACGGTAATTTTTATCATTTGTATCGTTTGGATCGGGAGCAGGAAGGATTTCCGGTTATAAAATAGTGATGAATGTAGTTTCGAGGAGTCGCTTGCGACTCCTTTTTTACTTGTAAATGAGAAGATATGACGAATTATTTGAAATGCCTGATATTGCTTTTGTTCGTGGGAAATCTGGCTATCGCGGGGGAGAAAAAGGTTCGTTGCGTGATTCGTGGCGAGTTGATCGGTATGGAGGCAAAGGAGGTGCTTTTAGTAGATGCCACGGTGGATTCCCGTTACCACGGGACGTACGTTCCGGTAGAGGATGGACGTTTTAAATACGTGCTGGAATTACCGCACGTGGAGGGTTACAAATTGATCTTTGTAACTAAGAATCCGAGAGTGTGGTACACCGTCCCGTTTATCGTCGAGAACGGGAAATTGCATATCACGGTGAATGTCGATAAGAGCTACGAGATACGGGGAGGGATTTTTAATGATAGATACCGGAAATACCAAGAATTGCAACAACAGGAGATCGGCTGGAAACGTTTCTCTTTCATGCATAAATTCTGTGCGGGGCAATGGGATGAGTTGTACTATTTCCTCGTGGTGGACGAATTGCAACGGCGTCAGGTGTATCAGGCGGAGCTGGATGATGAATTGGAAAATGCTTATCACGTGTTGGCAGAAAAATTCGCGTCCAGTAAATATACCTGTTTGGGAAAGATGTTGATCGATGGTTTTCATTCCGTGAAACCGGGCGGGCATTACGTGGAATTTGAGGCTCCGGATTTGGAGGGGCGTGTGGTAAATGTTTCGGAGGGGATCAAAGGGAAAATTGCGATCATTGATTTATGGGCCTCATGGTGTATGCCTTGCCGGGCAAAGGCGAAAATGATGATCCCGATTTACGAGAAGTATAAGGATAAAGGTTTCGAGATTGTCGGTGTTGCTAGGGAATTCAAGAATACAGAGCGGATGAAGCAGGCTATTGCTCAGGATAAATACCCTTGGTTGCAACTGGTCGAGCTGGATGATGGGCAGAAATTGTGGACCCGTTATATGTTGGGAAATGCCGGGGGCGGTGTCTTTCTGGTCGATCGGGACGGGACGATTCTTGCTGTGAATCCGAAGCCGGAAGAGGTGCGGAAGATTTTAGAGCAAAAATTGGGGGAGTAGAGGATTTCTATTCATAAATAAAGCCGAATCATTTCTGCTAACGAGAAAATGGTTCGGCTTTATGATTTGATCAATATATGGGATTACTTGTGTTTACCACAACCACCGCAACCGTTACATTCGTGGTCTTCATTCACGGTAGCAGGGGCGCCGTGGCCGCCTCTTTGTCCGCCACGTTTATCCATCATCTCTTTCCGGCGTTTTTCCATTTCTTGTTTTCTCTTTTCCAGATTAGTCAAATAAGTTTTATATTGCTCTTCTGTCAAGATTTTCTTTAGGGAAAGGTTTTGCTGGTCTTCCATCTTTTTCATGTAGACCATCACGGAATCTCGTTGTCCTTGATATTTTTTCATGAGTTCCTCTCTCTTCTTGAGGTTTTCGGTAAACAAATCTTTCACCTGTTTTTCTTGTTGCTCGTTGAGTTTCAACTCGGTTTTCATTTGTTCAACCTGTTTCTTTACCATTTCTTCGGGGTTCATGTGACCTCTTTGCCCGCGATGTTGTGGGCCGTGTTGTTGTGCGCTTACTCCTAATGCCATGAAAAGAAAAAGCGACGAGATAATTAGGGTTACTGTTTTCATACTTTGTTTTATTAACGTTTGTAATGGCATGGAATTTAGAATTTTAAGTGGTCGATAAATTTCATGCGTTTTAAAAATGCATTTACATTTAAGACAAAACGGGAGTGAAAAGGTTTATTGCCGGGTCTCTCTATTTTTATATCTCGTTCTGAAATAAAAGTTTTATCTTTGTAAACGGTTGGGAAGGATAAAAGTTAGATCGAGTAGTTTTAAATAATATCAATTTGGGTGATAAAGAGCTAGATATTATCATTGATTTTTCTCAAGGGGACGAGAAGGCTTTCCGTGTCTTGTATGACAAGTTTGCGGTCGCATTACGTTATTTTGCTGCGAAGTACTTGAACGAGGACACGATGATTGATGATGTCGTGCAGGATGCTTTTGTCGATTTATGGGAGAAGAGAGCTGATTTCCGGGGGGAATATGCCGTGAAGGCTTATTTGTATAAAGCCGTCCGGAATGACTGTCTCAATTTGATGCGCCATCAGCAGGTGGAGGATAAATATGCTAGGCGGGTGGTAACAGAGGGGGAGGATTCCGAGTCATTTCTGGATCGGATTCTGGAATCGGAGATATTTCAAACCCTATCGGAGGTCTTTAACGAATTACCCCCGGCATGTAAAGAAGTTTACCAGATGAGCCTCGACGGGAAAAGTCATGAGGAGATTGCACAAACGTTGAATATCTCGGTCAACACGGTCAAAAAGCATAAGAATAATGCCAATCATTATATGAGGGAACGGTTGAAAAACGTTCTTTCTTTACTTACCTGGATTTCTTGAATACTTACTAATACTAAGGCTTTACTACTGTAATACTAGGGTTTAACTACCAAACGGGCGTTACAAGACCTATTCTTTAACCTTTCCTCGTCCTTCCAGAACGGCGATGAAAGGGCGATGAAAGGGCGATGAAAGGGCGATAGAAGGGCGATGGGGTATTATAACCTTGTGAAAAGGGTTACTTAACCCTTGAAATAAGGTATGATTAGAAAAATATTTTGATTCGAGTAAAAAATAATTGGTTTTTGTATTACACCAAATGAATGTTTGCGTGCTTTAGTATAAAATGAATATCAGAATATGGAGATTCAGAATAATGACCGGATAAAACAATTGGTCGTCCGTTACGTGAAAGGAGAGTTAAGTGAGGGGGAGATGGACGAGCTAAAGCGTTGGAGAGACGAGCGAGCGGAACATGAAGAATTGTTTCGTAACGTGGTTTCCATGGAACGATTGGAGAGCGGGATTCGTCGTTTCGTGAAGACCCCGGAACAGCAAGAACTGGAATGGAACCGGATTTTAAGCCGGACAGTACGGAAGAAACGATCTTCTCGGAAAATGTTGTGGATGCGTTATGCAGCCTTGTTTATTTTGCCTTTGTTGGTAGGTGGGATCGTGTATCTTTCGTGGGATAGTACTCGGGAAGTGAAGTCGGAGAAAACTTCTTCACGGATTGTTCCCGGAGCATCCATGGCAGAATTGGTGTTGCCTGACGGTACGAAAGTGATGTTGGATCGGGAAATGAACAGGGCTTTGGAAGAGGGCGTGAGAAATAGCGGTGATACGTTGAATTACACGGAGGTTGTTTCCGGTGGGCTACAAGATTCCTGCGAGATATATCATACACTGCGTGTTCCTCGCGGGGGAGAATATACTTTGGTGTTAGCTGACGGAACAACGGTTTATCTGAATGCCGAATCGGAATTGAGATTCCCGAAACAATTCAGGGGAAAGAAGCGGAAAGTGTACTTGACGGGAGAGGGATATTTTGACGTGCAACGTAACGAGAAACAGCCTTTTATTGTCGAGGCGCAGCAGGTGGCGATTCGGGTGTTGGGAACTTCGTTCGGGGTACGGGCCTACACGAGGGAGGTGAATGTGTTGACGACTTTGGTACAGGGACGGGTGAACGTGGAGGCTGACGGGCAACAAGTGGAGTTGAATCCCGGGCAGCAAGCTGACTTTAATCGAGAAAATGACCGGTTAACCGTGGCCGAGGTTGATGTTGAACAATATGTTGGTTGGAAAGATGGCCGTTTGGTATTTGATAACAAGCCCTTGGAATTTATTTTGGAGGAATTGGGCCGCTGGTATTCGTTCGATGTGTTTTATACGAACAAGGAGTTGAAAGAAATTCCTTACTCGTTGAACATCAAGAAACATGAGGATATTGCTCACGTGCTGAAATTTATCGAACGAACCGGGAAAGTGAAGTTTGAAGTGAATAAAAACATGATTATTGTGAAATAAACAAAGAGCCGTGCTGCAAACACTGCTCCTTGTCAAACTCGTTCAATCCTGCTGCAAACAGGAATTGAATTATTGTAGAATCTTAATTACAAAGTTATGAAAAAAAATCTTTATGCCTGCATGGACAGGCATAGAAAAGTAATGAAGCTTATTTTAATGATGAAAGCGACGTTTATTTTATCGGTTTTGTTTGCGCTGCAAGTGCATGCCGGGGTTTATTCCCAGCAGGTACGGTTGAGCATGAACTTGGAGAAGGCTACGATCAAACAAGTTATCGGGGAGATCAAGCGGAACACGGAATTCAGTTTCGTGTATAGCGATGCGGATATTGCGGGAATGGAATGTGTGGATGTCTTTTTTAAGAATGAACCTGTTGAGAATATTTTGACAGTATGTCTGAAAGGGACGGGATTGAAGTTCGCAATCGAGGAAAAGACAATTATTATATGGAAGGGTACTCCGGTGAAACAGGATGTGAAAGAGGAAAGAATATTGAAAGGGCGAGTTGTTGATGAGAAAGGGATGCCTCTGCCGGGAGCAACCGTGATATTGAAAGGTACGACGTTAGGAGTTGTTGCGGATACAGCCGGAGCTTTTAATATTATGTTACCGAAGGAGGGAAAGCATATGTTGGTGTTTTCTTTTGTGGGAATGAAAAAGCAGGAGATTCCGGTGACCGATAAGGAATTTATTGAAGTTGTGCTGGAA
>OGOU01001112.1_pt1 | contig 21718 bp, 14 predicted proteins | sample 1552721 | NCBI WGS metagenome assembly OGOU01 (sample SAMEA2580176, study PRJEB22360) | human gut metagenome | biome: human gut; feature: human-associated habitat; material: faeces | place: Denmark | collected 2008/2010
ATGATAAAGCAGTTCAGAAAATTTTAGTTTTTGATTTACAAGGAAAATTTAAAGGTTCAATAAGTAAAAAAGGACGTGCTCCGGAAGAATATTCGTCATTAAGCGGTTTCTATATTAATCCGTATGACAGTACGATAAATTTATTTGATCCATTAATGCTAACAGTTCAAAAATATACATTGGACGGCAAGTATCTTAGCAAGATAAAACATACTAATAAGAATTTATGTTTTTTTTCAAAAGCTACGATGATAAATAAAGATCAAATTTTTTGTTATCACAAATCCAATAAGAATGATAATTTTCTATATTCTATTATTGATATCAAAGATTATAGTTTGTCAAATGGCATAGAAAGTTATCCCTATTTGTCTTCTGAAAATGTTTCTTATACGCTTTCAAATAATCCTTATATTTTCAGAAATGGAAAAGTTGTCTATACTAAATTATTCTCAAATGTATTATATTCTAATGAAGATAATGTGTCTTTGCCATATTTTTTAATTGATGATAAAGAGGAAATTGATAAAGAATATTTGTCAAAACGATTAAAGGAAGCGGATGGGGATTATTATAAAGTAAGGCAAGATATTATTAAAGAAGACAAATATAATCCTGGTTTCTTGAATATTTTTGAAAATGATAGATTTTTACTGGCTGATATTGCAACTGGAAATGGTATTGTAAATGGCATTCTTTGGGATAAAAAAAATAAAAAAGGTGTTAATATTACTCAATACTCAACATATAAACCTGATTTATGTCTTTTTAAATCTGTGTCTGGTAATTCAATAATATCTATTTGGGATAGAAGTGCAATATCAGCTTTTAAGCAAAATACTGATGATACCGCAATTTATCCGAAGTATGTGCGTGAAATGGCAGAAAACTTTAATGATGAAGATGATAATCCGATTCTAATATTCCATACTTTTAAAAGTGAATAATAGTTGTGATTTGCTTTCAAAATCGTACCTTTGGTATATGAAATACAACTTCTCACGCTCGAACCTTCGAACAAATGTAGTTGTGATTTGCTTTCAAAATCGTACCTTTGGTATATGAAATACAACGGAATGCCCTGCTGGTGTTCAACAGTGCCGTTGTGATTTGCTTTCAAAATCGTACCTTTGGTATATGAAATACAACTTTGGGGAAACTACCGATTTAAAACTGCTTGTTGTGATTTGCTTTCAAAATCGTACCTTTGGTATATGAAATACAACGGTTGATTGATGCCATTGCGTCCACCAGTAGTTGTGATTTGCTTTCAAAATCGTACCTTTGGTATATGAAATACAACAAATATATTTTACCTCACATCCGAACTTGAGTTGTGATTTGCTTTCAAAATCGTACCTTTGGTATATGAAATACAACCAACCACTCATCTAATTCGACTTTGTTTTGGTTGTGATTTGCTTTCAAAATCGTACCTTTGGTATATGAAATACAACTTAGATCGTTTATTGAAAGCAGATCCTGACAGTTGTGATTTGCTTTCAAAATCGTACCTTTGGTATATGAAATACAACAAGGTTTGAAAAGCAATAGTTTACAGTTTTGTTGTGATTTGCTTTCAAAATCGTACCTTTGGTATATGAAATACAACGTAGAGGCATAGCTACATTCATCAGCTTTTGTTGTGATTTGCTTTCAAAATCGTACCTTTGGTATATGAAATACAACAAAACCCTCTTACAATTAGCAGGATTATAGTTGTGATTTGCTTTCAAAATCGTACCTTTGGTATATGAAATACAACAACGCAGCATCTTTCAAACCGTTCCCCTCAGTTGTGATTTGCTTTCAAAATCGTACCTTTGGTATATGAAATACAACCAAGTTCCGCCGAGATACAAGGCATTGAGGGTTGTGATTTGCTTTCAAAATCGTACCTTTGGTATATGAAATACAACGTAGTTTGGGCAATAATCGTTCAGACAACAGTTGTGATTTGCTTTCAAAATCGTACCTTTGGTATATGAAATACAACCATAGGGTATATCGGCTTCGGCGGCTATCCGTTGTGATTTGCTTTCAAAATCGTACCTTTGGTATATGAAATACAACTCAAACGAAGGTAAGTGTGTTCTCGATCAGTTGTGATTTGCTTTCAAAATCGTACCTTTGGTATATGAAATACAACATTCAATGGTCACAAGAACAATTTGAAGGTGTTGTGATTTGCTTTCAAAATCGTACCTTTGGTATATGAAATACAACTCTCAACAACTGCCCGAACTGTAATCCGTGTTGTGATTTGCTTTCAAAATCGTACCTTTGGTATATGAAATACAACAAATGGATATGATAAAGTAAATGATTTATAGTTGTGATTTGCTTTCAAAATCGTACCTTTGGTATATGAAATACAACCTGTTTCTATGAACTTTTCAAAGTTTTGTAGTTGTGATTTGCTTTCAAAATCGTACCTTTGGTATATGAAATACAACATCGCTTTTTTTTACGCATATCGCTTTTTTGTTGTGATTTGCTTTCAAAATCGTACCTTTGGTATATGAAATACAACTCAGGGTTGTAACGGGCGAATCGGGTGTCGGTTGTGATTTGCTTTCAAAATCGTACCTTTGGTATATGAAATACAACTAGTCAATTCGAAATCAAGGCTTCGGATTGTTGTGATTTGCTTTCAAAATCGTACCTTTGGTATATGAAATACAACTTGTACCAAATGTTTTTAGATGTTTTTTAGTTGTGATTTGCTTTCAAAATCGTACCTTTGGTATATGAAATACAACTTCGTAGAAAACGAAACAATCGAGTATGAGTTGTGATTTGCTTTCAAAATCGTACCTTTGGTATATGAAATACAACACAAAAACAGTCAAATGAACCGAATCCTTGTTGTGATTTGCTTTCAAAATCGTACCTTTGGTATATGAAATACAACTCAATCCTTTGAACCCTGATTATTACCGGGGTTGTGATTTGCTTTCAAAATCGTACCTTTGGTATATGAAATACAACACCCAAAGCCAGAACAACACAAGCACCGCAGTTGTGATTTGCTTTCAAAATCGTACCTTTGGTATATGAAATACAACCGACCCGGAGGACGGATTGACGGGGATATAGTTGTGATTTGCTTTCAAAATCGTACCTTTGGTATATGAAATACAACAGATTGTTTGTATTGGATTTATAATCAGTGATATATCAAGCAAATTAGGATTAAAAAAAATGTCTGTTGTTTTTCATAGAGACTGCTTTGACGCAGTCTTTTTTTATTTCTAAATGCCGATGGGTGGGGATAGATAGGAATATTGAGTGTAGTTCGGGGGATGTTTTAGAGATGTTATGCTATGGGGGGGATAATAGGGAAGGGACTACTATTGTTAATGCTTTAAGCATAAAAGAAAAGTAGGAGTTTCGTGTTTTTTAGGGTGAGATCGGGTGGAAAATCGTGGGGGATCGGGTAAAATTTAGTTATTTTTGCCGGGAGTAAGGGTGTTTAAATAATTTGAAAGGAATGGAAACGAATCCCCAAATAGAGCTTGCTTTTGATTTTCTGCAATATACCGGGACGAATGTGTTTTTGACCGGGAAAGCGGGAACGGGTAAGACTACTTTTTTGCGTGAGCTGAAACGGCGTTCTCCTAAACGGATGATTGTGGTTGCACCGACGGGTGTGGCGGCGATCAATGCAGGAGGGGTAACGATTCATTCGTTTTTTCAGTTGCCTTTCGGGCCTTATGTGCCGGGGAATGCGGAAGGGGGAGCGGAGAACGAAAAGCGTTACACGAATAAGTTTAGCCGGGAAAAGATTAATATTATCCGCAGCCTCGATTTGCTGGTGATCGATGAGATCAGTATGGTCAGGGCCGATTTGCTGGATGCGGTGAGCGATGTGTTGTGCCGTTACAAAGACCGTTCCCGTCCTTTCGGCGGGGTGCAATTGCTGATGATCGGCGATTTGCAACAGCTTGCTCCTGTGGTGAAAGACGATGAGTGGAGTTTATTGAAGGAAAGATATGCTTCGCCTTTTTTCTTTTGCAGCCGCGCTTTACAAGAGGTTCCTTATGTGGGGATCGAATTGACGCAGGTATATCGGCAGACGGATGCGTTTTTTTTGGATTTGCTGAATAAAGTGAGGGATAACCGGGCGGATCAGGCGACTTTGCAGGCGTTGAACCGGCGTTATATTCCCGGTTTCCGTCCGGACGATACGGAGGGATATATCACGCTGACAACTCATAATTACCAGGCACAGCAGATTAACCGGGAGAAGCTGGAAGAGTTGGAAGAAAAGGCTTATTCGTATGAAGCGGAGATCGTGGACGAATTTCCGGAGTATTCTTTTCCTACCGACCGGCATTTGGTGTTGAAAAAGGGGGCGCAGGTTATGTTTGTGAAAAACGATGCTTCGCCGGAAAAGCGTTATTACAACGGGAAAATCGGGCGTGTCACGGCGATCAGTTCCGACCACATCCTGGTGAGGTGCGGGGAAGAGAGAGAGGCGATTACGGTGGCGAAAGAAGAGTGGACGAATACAAAATATACTATAGATGCCGAAACACAGGAGATCTCCGAAACGGTGGAGGGGGTGTTCCGGCAGTATCCTTTAAAAACGGCGTGGGCGATTACGATTCATAAAAGCCAGGGGCTTACTTTTGAGCGGGCGATTGTGGATGCAGGGGCTGCTTTTACGCATGGGCAGGTGTATGTGGCCTTGAGCCGTTGCAAGACATTGGAAGGTTTGGTGCTTAGTTCGCCTTTGCGGACCGGGGCTTTGATCTGCGATCAGGTGGTGAGGCAATTTACGGAGGGTATAGAGCAGGGACAGCCGGGACGTGAGCAGTTGGCAGATGCAAAGAGAGCGTATTACCTGCAATTATTGAAAGAGCTGTTCGACTATAACGGGGTGTTGAGGCGAATGCAATATATGAGCCGTATATTGAACGAGCATTTATGGCGGCTGTATCCGGAATTGACGGAACGTTACCGTACGGAACGAGAGTTTTGCCACAATGAGCTGAAAGATGTAGGCGAGAGGTTTCAGATGCAATTGGAACGGTTGGTAAATGAATGCCGTGAGCCCGAACAGGACGGGCAGGTGCGGGAGAGAGTGGCTAAAGGGCTTGCTTATTTCCGGGAACGTACGGGGCGGGTGTTTGCGCTGGTGCAGGATACCCAGCCGGAAGTGGATAATAAGGAGGTACGTAAGTCGCTGAACGAGGCTTTGGGACGTTTACAGCAAGAGGTGGAGGTGAAAATGGCGACATTGGAGGCCGCCGCCGGTGGTTTTTCCGTTATGGGGTATTTGCAGGCGAAAGCCAGGGCAATGATAGAGAAGCCTAAGGCGAAGGCCCGTAAAATTTCGGATAAAGTGGATGTTCCGGAAGATATTCTTCATCCCGATCTATATCAGATTTTAAGGCAATGGCGTAAGGAAGAGGCTGCTTCGATGAATTTGCCCGTTTATACCGTGTTGCATCAAAAGGCATTGTTGGGAATTGCCAATATTTTGCCTACGAACGGCAGGGAATTGCTTTCCATTCCGGGAATCGGCAAGAAGGTGGCGGAACGGTATGGGAAGAAACTGCTCGAAATGGTGAACGATTATCGTTTTGCGACTTTGGGAGATGCGTGAACGAAATCTGTGTGGCAGAGGATAACATTTTGATATTCCGATTCGTATATCGTGAAAACTAAAACACAAATATATGAATCACGGTATCAGTATTTTATTCAGGGCGATCCCGGTGGTGATGGCGTTTATTTGCTTTTGCCTGGGAGGTTTTATTTTGATGTATGGAGACGACGCAGCGAGGGAGGTGGCCGGGCCTGTTGTGTTTTTCTTAGGTTCTATTTGTCTGGCGCTGTATGCAACGGCGGCAACGATTATCCGGCAGTTGATCCATAAATTTCATCCGACGCTAAAGTATATTATTCCCGGTTTCGGTTATTTAGTGGCTTTGATTACGCTGATTATGGGGATTTGGATTTTTTCCACAGGCGGTAATTCCAATTTTATCGTGTCGGGGCATGTGGTGTCGGGTATCGGGCTGATCACGGCCTGTGTCGCTACGGCTGCAACCTCATCTACGAAGTTTTATCTTATTCCTGTAAATTCCGGTTCTGCGGAACAGACGATCAACCGGGAAGGGTTTTCGGCTTTGACCGAGAAAGTCTTGATCGGTCTGACAATCCTTTTTTCTTTGGTAGCCTGGATTTGGGCGATCATTCTTTTGTCCAGGGGAGAGGTGGGAACGTATTATTTCGTTGCCGGCTCGGTGATGGGCGGCCTGGCTTGTATTTGTACCAGCCTGATTGCTTTGGTGGCGAGTATTTCCCGGCAGATCCGGAACGATTATACGGAGCGCGATCGCAGGAGCTGGCCGAAACTGGTGTTGTTTATGGGAAGCGTTTGTGTGATCTGGGGGTTGCTGATCATTTTTTCAATGATCGGACAGGCTGCCAGTACGACGGGATTTATTCTGATCGGTTTGGGATTGGTGTGTTATAGTATTTCGAGTAAAGTGATCCTGCTGGCCAAGGTATGGCGTCAGGAATATGCTTTGGCAAACCGCATTCCGGTCATTCCGATTATAACGGCTTTGCTGGCTTTGTTTTTCGGAGCTTTTCTGTTTGAAGAGGCTTTGTACAATATGGCGTTTTTCGTTCCGGCCCGAGTGTTGGTGGGATTGGGGGCTATTTGTTTCTGTCTGTTCTCTATCGTGAGTATTTTGGAAAGCGGAACTTCTAAAAAATGATATAGTTGAAGACTATATATTTCTTTTTCATGGGGAAGGTGTCCGGTGTTTTTCCGGACACCTTTTTTCGGTGGTGAGGGGATGGTATTTTTTGTGTTTCCTTTCCGGTTTTCCGGTTAAATCTGTATCTTTGTTTTCAAAGTTGCGGAATTATTATGGAAAATAAGCCTTTAGCGGAGCGGTTGAGACCGAAGACTTTAGATGATTATATCGGGCAGCAGCATTTGGTGGGGCCGGGTAAAGTGTTGCGTAAGATGATCGAATCGGGCGTGGTCTCGTCTTTCATCCTGTGGGGGCCTCCGGGTGTGGGAAAGACCACTCTGGCCATGATCCTTGCCGAGCAGTTGAACCGCCCGTTTCATGTGCTGAGCGCTGTGAGTTCGGGAGTGAAGGATGTGAGGGAAGTGATTCAGAAAGCCGAAAGCCAGCGTTTTTTCAATACTCCTAATCCGATTCTTTTTATCGATGAAATTCACCGTTTTTCTAAAGCGCAACAGGATTCTTTGTTGGCTGCAGTGGAGAAGGGTACGGTTACTCTGATCGGGGCAACGACTGAAAATCCTTCATTCGAGGTGATTTCGCCCTTGTTGTCCCGTTGCCAGGTGTATGTGCTGAAAGCTCAGGAAAAAGCCGATCTGGAAGCATTGATCGACCGGGCTATCGCGAAGGATTTTTACCTGAAAGAAAAGAATATCGTCGTTAAGGAAAAAGAGGCATTGATTTCGTTTAGCGGAGGAGATGCCCGTAAGCTGCTGAATATTTTAGAGTTGGTGGTGAATGCGCAATCCGGCGGTCAGGTCGTTATCGATAATGAAACGGTGCGTAGGGAGTTGCAGGAAAATCCTTTGATGTACGATAAGGACGGCGAACAGCATTACGATATTATTTCGGCCATGATCAAGTCGGTGAGGGGAAGCGATCCGAATGCAGCTCTTTATTATATGGCGAGGATGCTGGAAGGCGGGGAAGATCCGAAATTTATCGCCCGGCGCCTGATGATTCTGGCTTCGGAGGATATCGGACTTGCCAATCCTAATGCTATGTTGCTGGCGAATGCCTGTTTCGATATTGTGCACAAGATCGGTATGCCCGAAGCCAGGATTCCGTTATCGGAATGTTTGATCTATCTGGCTACCTCTCCTAAAAGCAATTCGGCTTATATGGCGATCAATGAGGCGATGGCGTTGGTGAAACAAACCGGGAACATTCAGGTGCCTTTGTATTTAAGGAATGCGCCGACTAAATTGATGAAGGAGCTGAATTACGGTAAGGATTATAAGTATGCCCATGAGTTTCCGGGACATTTTGTGGAAATGGAGTTTATGCCGGAGGAGTTGAAAGATGTGGTGCTTTATAAGCCGCAAAGCAACGCTTCGGAGTTGAAAATATTGGAAAGGCTGAAAGCCTGGTGGAAAAAGAAGTATAAGTAAACGGACGATAATAACGCCGGATGAAAACGGCATAAAATGTATAATTATGAAGATATTAAGCGAGATAACAGATCAGGATATGTTTTTTCTATTGGCGGGGCCTTGTGTGATCGAGGGGGAGGAAATGGCGTTGCACATAGCGGAGCGTGTGTCTGAGCTGACCGATAGATTAGGGATTCCTTATGTTTTTAAGGGTTCTTTTAAGAAGGCAAACCGTTCGCGGCTGGATTCTTTTACCGGGATCGGGGATGAGAAGGCTTTGAAGGTGCTGGCAAAAGTGAAAAGGGATTTCCAGATTCCGGTGGTGACGGATGTGCATAGCGTAGAGGATGTCGTGATGGCTGCCGAATATGTGGATATTCTGCAAATTCCCGCTTTCCTGTGCCGGCAAACCGATTTGCTGGTGGCCGCCGCTCAAACGGGACGGATGGTAAATATCAAGAAGGGACAGTTCCTTTCGCCGGAAGCGATGCGTTTTGCGGTGGATAAGATCCGGGAATCGGGGAGCGACAATGTGATGGTTACGGAACGGGGGACTACTTTCGGTTATCAGGATTTGGTGGTGGATTACCGGGGAATCCGTATTATGCAGGAAAGTTGTAAGTGCCCTGTGATTGTGGATGCCACCCATTCCCTGCAACAGCCGAACCAGGCATGCGGAGTGACGGGGGGACAACCGCAACTGATCGAAACGATTGCCAAGGCGGGAATCGCGGTAGGAGCCGACGGGCTTTTCATCGAAACGCATCCGGAACCGAAAAATGCAAAGTCGGACGGTGCGAATATGCTGCAACTCGATTTATTGGAGGGACTGCTCGAAAAGCTGGTGCGTGTGCGGAGAGCCATTCAGTAAATTGTACTCGAAAAGCGTTTTTGACCTAAGGTGTGTGCTAATAATGAGAAAAGTATTTGTATTGTTTTTTATATGGGGGTGTTTGTGCAGTTGTGGAAAAGAGAGGACGAATGTAGAGGAAGTAGGGAAGTTTCCGGATATTTTCCCCGATTACCAGTTTGTGACCATTCCGGTGAATATCGCTCCCCTGAATTTCAAGGTGCCGGGAGCCGACCGGGTGGAAGTAGAATTCAGTAAGGGGAATGCTCCTTTGCTGGTGTGCCGGGGGAAAGACGGGATACAGATTCCGTTAAAAAAATGGCGCAGTATGCTGGGAAAGATCGGGAACGGTTTTTTGGCGGTGAAAGTGTATGCGCAGCAGGATGGGAAATGGAAAGGTTACAACCCCTTTCAAATCAAAGTGGTTTCCGATTCTATCGATCCTTATATCGCTTACCGGCTGATAGAGCCGGGGTATGAGCTGGGATCGAGGCTAAGTTTGTATCAGCGTGAATTGTCGTCGTTCGACGAAGAAGTCTTTGTGCCTTACTCTCTGACGAATAACGATTGTGTAAATTGTCATGCTTTTCACAATTATTCTCCGGATAAGTTTATGTTTCATGTGCGTCAGACCAATCCCGGGACGATTGTTGTAGATCACGGTGCGGTGAAGAGGGTGAATACCAAAACCGCCGCTACGGCTACGCCGGGATCTTACCGGATGTGGCATCCGTCCGGCAGGTATATCGCTTTTTCGAATTGTAAAACCTACCAGGCTTTTCATGCTTTTCGGGAAAAGAAGATCGAAGTATATGATTTGGTATCGGATTTGATGATCTATGATGTAGAAAACAATAAGGTGCTGACGGATAACCGTTTCCTTATCAAAGACGATTGGGAAACTTTTCCGGCCTGGTCGCCCGACGGGAAATACCTGTATTTCTGCCGGGCTAAGGTACGCAGTATGCCTATGGAGTATAAGCAACTGAAATACGGCATTTACCGGGTAGCATTCAACGAGGCCGACGGAACGCTGGCCGATAGCGTAGAAACGGTTATCGATCCGGAAGTGACGCAGAAAAGCACGGTTTACCCGTCTGTTTCTCCTGACGGAAGATTTTTACTTTATTCGATAGCCGACGGGGGTGTTTTTCCTGTGTATCATGAGGAAGCGGATTTGGAAATGCTCGATCTGCGAACCGGCAGGCCGGTCGATGTACGGGTAATCAACAGCCCGCATTCGGAGAGCTATCACGTTTGGTCGTCGTCCGGGCGCTGGATCGTTTTCAGCAGCCGGCGGATCGATAATGGATATACGCATGTTTATTTCGCTCATGTGGACGAGGATGGAAAGGTGGATAAGCCTTTCGTCCTTCCTCAAAAGAATCCGGATTTTTACAGGCAATGTCTGAAATCGTTTAATGTGCCGGAATTGATCAAGGGACGGATCACTATCTCGCCTTACCAGTTAGAAAAGGCGATCAAAGGCCCGGTAACCAATGCCCAATAAACGTTTAATCCACAATGACTATGATAAAGAAAGAGAATATCGTTTATCTTTTATTTCCTTTGATCTATCTTTTTTATTTCATTGGAATGAGAGGGCATATCGGTTTTTGGTATGGGGCGGATTGGTTTATGGTGAATGGAGAGTATCTCGGACAATTTTTTCTCAAGCCCGGAGGCTGGTCGGAGTATTTAGGTAATTTTCTGTTGCAGTTTTATCGGTGGCGCTGGGTGGGAGCGGCGATTATGACGCTAATGGCTTTGGGTATGTTTATCGTGACACGGAAGATTAGCGGTAAGCTCGGTGTGCCCGGGAATTGGCTGTTGCCTGCGGTGATCCCTGTCTTGTTGGTGTGGGGATTGCAATGCTATATGGGGGTATCCCTTAGCGAGGTACTGAGAGTCTTGTTTTTTTATTTGTCGGTGTGGGGATATATTGCCGTTTCAAACCAAAAGGTGCGCTGCGGGGTATTTTCCTTGCTTTTCCCGTTCTTTTATTTACTGCTGCCGTCCGGAGGTTGTATCTTTTTATATCTGACTTTCGGATTGTATGAATTGTTTTATTCAAAGGGAAATGTCCGTTACGGCTATTGGGTGCTATGGGCTTTCCTGTTGTGTGTATATCCTTTTCTGTGGCAGCGATGGATGTGGATCATGCCGAGCGAGGATTTGTATATACTGTCGCGAATCGGGACTGGTAGCGGGGTGTCGGATGTGCTCCGGCTTTTGTATGGGTATGTTTTTTTGTTGATGGGGCTGGCTTATTTAGGAAAAAAATCGGCTAAAAAAGGAAAGCGCTTATTTTATTGGTGTGAGTTGGCGGTGATCGTTGCGGGATGTGTTTTCGGTGTGAAGTATTGCTACCAGAAGAATACGGAACATTTTTTGCGAATGGACCGGGCGGTGGAGCGCGGCGATTGGGACGAGGTTCTGAAAGTGGCGGATGAGCTGGAACAATGGTCGAGAGAGGAGTTTTTTTATGTGAGCCTGGCGTTGGCCAGCAAAGGCGAGCTGGGGGAAAAGTTGTTCAATTATCCTGTGTGGGGAATCGGATGCCTGTATTTGCCCAGGGGGTTGGAATACCATGTCAGTGTGGTGGGGAGTGAGTTCTATTATCGGCTGAAAATACCGAACGAGGCTTTGCATTGGACGTTGCAGGCTGCGATAGCTTCGCCTATGGGGATAAATTTCAGGACTTTAAAGCGGCTGGTCGATCTGAATATACAGAAAGGGGATCAGCGTTTGGCCGATAAATATCTGTCGGTTATGGAGCAGACGATGCTGAACGGAAAGTGGATCAGAAACCGGCGTGCTCTGATGCAGGCTTCGCAAACCGAACGTGTGCTGCCTGACGATAGGATCGATTTTTTTATCGGGGGACGTCCTTTCTTGTCGGATATGGCCAGGGTGCTGGATGCGGGGAGAAGTCCCGAAATGACATTGGATTATATACTTTGCGGCTTGCTGCTCAATAAGGATTTAAGTAAGTTTTGTCAATTGTTTGCGCATTTCTACCGGGTAACCGACGGAAAGAAAATTCCCAAAGCATACGAAGAAGCTATTTTAATGGCTCTTTCGATGGGGAATCCGGACTTGTCCAGTTACACGATCAGCCCCGACAGGCGTAGGGCATTCGCCGATTACACTGCTTTACTCCGGCATGCCGGAAAGAGTAAAAAAGATGCTGCCGAGATCATGAAAGGGTTTAAAGATTCCTGGTGGTATTATTACCATTTCATCGAACCTAAAGATATGGATTTGAAAGGGAATTTATTGGAATACCAAAGTCATTAGACTTTGGTATTTTGTTTTGCCAATATTTTATCGATGCGTGCGCCGTCCATATCTACGATTTCCAGATCGATACCCTGCCAGCTTAATTTTTCTCCTGTGTGGGGGATATGTTCCAGTATTTCCAGTATCAAGCCGCTGATCGTGTTGTAGTCGTACTCAGGGTAAAGCGCTTCCAGATGGATATATTCCAGAAATTCATAAAAGGAGCATTGGCCGTCCACCAGCAAGGAACCGTCTTCCCGTTCCACGATCGAAGGCTCTTCTTCTATCTCTGTGACGCTTCCCAATAGGACATCGACTATATCTTTCAGGGTAACGATGCCCTGAATACTTCCGAATTCATCGGTTACCAGTCCATATTTGGTATGTCCTGCCTTCAGGTATTCGAGAGTGTTGTACACGCTTTGATTTTCCGGAAAGAATTTTGCAGGGCAGATAAAATTTTTAAGGTTAAAATCGGGAGAATCGATTTTTCCGAATAGGTCTTTTAAATGTACCACTCCCACGATGTTGTCGAGTTCCTTTTCAGCAACCGGATAGACCGTAAAAACGTTGGCTTTCACTTTTTCGCGGATGGAATCCGCCGATTCATCGATTTCCAGCCATACCAGATCGCTGCGGTGTGTCATGATCGATTCGATCTTCCGGTCGCCGAGGTTGAAAACCTTAGAAACAATATCTTCTTCCACTTCCTGTATTTCTCCCACTTCCGTACCTTCCCGGATGATGGCTTTGATTTCTTCTTCGGTCACTTTACTATCGTCCGGTTTTTTAAAGCCGAACAAGCGGATCATAGCTTTGGTACTGGCTGCCAGTAACCAAACGAAGGGAGCCGCCAGCCACGATAACGTTCTCATAGGGCGTGCTATGATCTTGGCTATTTTTTCCGGGGCATTCATGCCTAAGTGTTTTGGAACGAGTTCCCCGAAAATAAGAGTCAGGTAAGTCACGACCACTACGATAATCCCTTTTGCCAGGATATAGGCATGAGGTTGTAGAAATTCCACTTTTTCGAGGATCGTCGCCAGTTGGGTAGCCAGTGCAGCACCTGAATACAATCCGGTAAGAATTCCGATCAGGGTAATCCCGATCTGTATGGTGGAAAGAAAACGTTCCGGCTGATTAGAAAGTTTTAGAGCGGTAGCCGCAGCTTTACTTCCCTTTTTGGCTGCAGCTTCCAGCCGGCTTTTCCGTGCGGAGACCATCGCTATTTCCGACATCGATAATATTCCGTTGAGTAAGATCAGTAAAATGATAATAGCAATTTCCATATATGATAGTTGATTTATTTTTAATGTATAATCGATAAATTATGTTTTGTTTTATTGAGCCGATCCGTTCTTCCTCTTAGAAATGAAATTTTAATTCATTTTCCTGTCGAGAAAATAGGTTTTGATCATTTGTTGAGAAATACGGTTTTAATTAATATATTAAATGCTCTGATAACCTATGCCGGGTTATCCTATGACGTAAATATGGAATACGGCATTTTAAATGAGAAGTTTCTTTAAAAAGTAAAGATAAAATCCGTCGGAATGCCGTCCGGATAAGATGTGTAAATGGGTGGTTTCCTGCCTGAATGAAGGTAAGGAACGAAAATAAGGCAAACGGATGGGAGAGGAAAGGAGAAATTTTCCGTTTTTTTCGTTTAGGGTGCGATACGATACGGCTGTCACAAGTGATAAGACAGCTGCATTTTGCTTTTCCGATTCCCAGGCGAAAGACAGGGCGGTAAGTTCGATAGACGAAAGAGATGGAAGAGATTCCTCCTGAGACACTGAATCGAAAGGTACAACCGGATTACATTTTGCTACCTGCATACAGAAAGAAAAGATGAGGAGCAAGGCAAATGCGAAATATAAACGAGGTATTTTTCCCATGTGTCTGTTTGGTTTTCCTGTCCAAAGATAAAAAATAAAACCGAAAATGGAATATAATTTTTAAGATATACAGTTTTTCCGGAAAGGGAGGGAACTGAAATTGTGAAAACTGTTTATACCTGATCCGGACCGATGGGATGAAAAGTGGTTATAATAATCCGGTTATATATTTTATCGATGTATGTGAATTATTTGTTTTTTTTATTGATATACAGTGTTTTATGAAGATTGGATTTATATTAACTTTATTTTTTAGTTGAAAAACTATATTTTTTAGTTGTATTATTCATATTAAATCCTAACTTTGCCTGTAAGAAAATGATATTATTTATAAGATATGACTAAACTGACAGTTAAAGAGGAGGAAATTATGGGTTTTTTCTGGGAAAAAGGCCCTTTATTCGTGAAACAGTTGTTAGAGTTTTACGAAGAACCCAAGCCGCATTATAATACGCTTTCAACCATTGTAAGAGGGTTAGAAGAGAAGGGATTTATCGCTTATACGGCCTATGGCAATACCTATCAGTATTATGCGGCGATATCGGAAGAAGAATACCGCCGGGGAACCTTGAAAGGGGTGATTTCCAAATATTTCGATAATTCTTATACGAGGGTTGTTTCCACTTTGATCGAGGAAGAAGAACTTTCATTGGATGAGTTAAAGGATTTGATTCGCCGGATCGAAAGTAAAAAATAAGAATATGGGGGCGTTTGGACTATATTTGATTAAAGTTTCGGTTTGCTTAATACTTTTTTATCTGTTCTTTAAAGTATTTATGAGCCGGGAGACTTTTTTTCGCTTTAACCGTTTTGTCTTGCTGGGAGGGGTTTTGGTTTGTGCCTTGTTGCCTTTTCTACGGCTGGAAATGAAGGGGGAGCCTACTTTTATACAAGGGCGGTTTTTGCAATTGGAGGCAGTTTTTTTGCCGCCGGGCGAAAATGTGGCACAGTATAGGGAAGAGGGCATGCCCGTGACCGGCGAGGAAGCGATTTTCGTATCGTCCGATGAAGCCGGCAGGGAGACCGGGGTATGGGGAAATATGGAGCCTTATCTATTTGCAGGTTTATATGTCCTGGGAGGTTTTGCCGTGTTCGTTTCTCTTTTTATAGCTTATGTAAAAATGGTGGGGATTATCCGGAGCAACCGGAAGATTGCGTGGGACGGTTATAGGCTTGTTTTATCCCGGACGTCTGTGTGTCCGTTTTGTTGGGGAAAATATATTGTGATCAGTGAAAACGATTACGAAAATCATTTCGATGAAATTCTGATGCACGAACGTATGCATGTGATGAAACATCATACGCTCGATTTATTGATCATGGAATTTTTCATCGTACTGTTTTGGTTTAATCCTGCAGTGTGGCTGTTGAAAAAAGAATTACAGGAAGTGCATGAATACGAGGCGGATCATGGAGTGCTCAATCAAGGCATCGATGCAACTAAATATCAATTATTGTTAGTGAAAAAAGCTGCTGGCGCAAGGCTCTACTCTATTGCCAACAGCTTTAATCACAGTAAACTAAAAAATCGGATTACTATGATGTTAAAAGAAAAATCAAATCAATGGGCAAGATTGAAAGTATTGCTTTTCATACTTCCCACAGCCATGTTAATGCTGGCTTTTGCCCGGCCGGCGACCGCCCTGCTCGAAGCGGGGCAGGTTTCTGAATTCAAAGTTATTCAAATTTCGGAAGAAAATCAATCCAATTTGCAAAATGTGGAGAAAAAAGTGAACATGGAATCCGTGCAGGATGATTCTACCGTGATTGTAACTTATTCTAAGAAAATCAGGATTTCGAAATCCGATTCTTCGGTTTCTGCTAAAAATGTCGTTGTCTATACGAGGGATTCGCAGGATGGCAAGTCCGATTCTTCCGGAGTCGTGCGTTTTGTTGTGAGCCAGGAGAAGGGCAAAGCCCAGAGAGTGAGAATTCTTCCTCCTCCTCCTCCTCCTGCTCCTTCTGTTCCTCTGGTTTTTTTGATGTACACGGAAGGATCGGGGAAGAAAGTTTCACTGGGGTTTTCTTCTGAAAAAGAAGTTCTTGAAAAATTGAATACAAGTGATTTTCGTGAGGCTACGAAATTTGTTCTCCAGGTTAATCGTCAGGGGGACGATAAGTTGCAGAAGCGAATCATCGGGTTGTTGAAAGAGAAAGGGGCGGAGGGAGATATCAGTGTGAAAAAAGGAACTCCGCCTCCGCCTTTAGCTCCGTTACAAATGACTTTTGTATATAATTCCGGTCAGAAGATCGATAAAGATGTATGGCAGATTTCCAATGCCGAGAGTTTTATCGATCATACTCCTGTCGATCGGGTGAAGGAAGTGATCCTGAATATTACCCCGAAATGTAAGGACGAAATGAAGAAATCCATCCGGGACTATTTGACAGAAAAAGGATTTACCCGGATTTCCGAAAAACAATCGGGTAACGATTAAAGGAGGGATTTTCTTCCTGTTTGAAAATTATAAAATACCTGAAAGGTTTATCGAACGATGAATGGGCCTTTCAGGTATTTTTTATATATCCAGCTTAACGACGGTGATCCCTGCTCCGCCCAGTTGCACTTGCTCGTCGGCGTAAGAGGCGACGACGGGATTGGTGCTCAGGTACTGGCGGATGATCTGCCGGAGTGCACCCGTCCCTGTGCCGTGCAGAATGCGAAGGTCTTTGGAGTCGAGCATCACAGCCTGGTCGATAAAGTCGATTACCCGTTGCAGGGCTTCGTCCCCGCGCATGCCCCTCACGTCGATGTCGGGTTTAAATTCCATCCGTTTCTGGCTGATATTTTCCCGGATATTGGCGTAAACCGAGGTATTCCGGGGCTGTACCATTTTTTTAGCCTGATTTGCCGACACTCTTTTCAGTTGAGACAGTTTGGCGTTTGCCCGAAGATTCCCCAGAGCGACAACGGCGTTTTCTCCGTTGATTTCCACCAGCTCTCCTACGGTTTTATTAGGCAGGCTGACCAGATCGCCTTTTTGCAGCGGTTCGGAAAGGGAAGATGCCGATTGAGAGGTGGGGGCTGGTTTATTTCCCGGTTTACCGTTTTCTTTTTTCTTCTTTTCCCGGTTTTTCAATTTTTCCATCTTCCGGCGGATGCGTTCTTCTTCTTCGGTGATCTGTTCAGAAAGCAGGCGTTGTTTTTCGGCTTCCATTTTCTGCCGTATCGCTTTGGTCTTTTCTTTGTCTGCCTGGTTTTCCTTGATCGCCCGTATCGTTTGTTCTATGGTGCGGTTGGCTTCGGCAATGATTTCCTGTGCTTTGGCCTGAGCTTCGCGGATGATCTCTTTCCGGAGCTTGGAGGCTTCGTTCAGTTCGGTACTGTATTTTTCTACTACTTCGTCCAGCCGTTTTTCATTTTCATGGATTTTGCGGCGTTTCTCTTCCCAATAGCGTTTGTCGCGGGCAATGTCTTTCAGGTGACGGTCGTAGTTGATGTGGTCTTCTCCGATCTTCGAAGCGGCATCGTCGAGAATCTCTTTGGGAAGCCCGATCTTTTTGGCGATCTCGAAAGCAAAGGAAGAACCGGGTTTTCCAATGCGCAGTTCGAATAGCGGAAGCATCCGGTGGCTGTCATAAAGCATGGCTCCGTTTTCGATGCCCGGCGTTTCGGCTGCAAAATGTTTCAGATTGGTGTAGTGGGTGGTGATCACACCTTTTACCTGCGCTTTATTCAGGCTGTCCAGCAGGGCTTCGGCGATGGCTCCTCCCAGCATCGGCTCCGTACCCGTTCCGAATTCATCGATCAGAATTAGGGTATCCGCATCTGCATAGCGGACGAAGTTTTTCATATTGATCAGGTGCGAGCTGTATGTGCTGAGGTCGTTCTCGATGGATTGTTCGTCGCCTATGTCGATCAGGATCTTTTTAAAGATACCGAAGCGGCTGGCTTCGCTTACCGGAACGGGGAGGCCGCATTGGAACATATATTGCAGCAGGCCGGCCGTTTGCAGGCATACCGATTTCCCTCCGGCATTCGGGCCGGAAATCAGGATGACCCGCTGGTCTTCGTTGATTTCTATATTTAGGGGAATCAGGGGTTTGCCTGTATTTTTCAGGCTCAACCACAGCAGGGGGTGGCGTGCCTGATACCACAACATCTCCGGCCGGTTGCCGAATGCCGGGACAATGGCTTCGATGTGTATAGAAAACGAGGCTTTTGCCCGTACGAAGTCGATAAAAGCCAGAAAATCGTATGCCGGGAGCAGGTCGTCTATATAGGGACGGAGGTCGTCGGCAAATTGGCGCAGGATGCGGGTGATCTCCCGCTTTTCTTCCAATTCCAATTCCCGGATTTCGTTGTTGGTTTCGACGATCTCGGCAGGCTCGATGTAAGAGGTCTTGCCCGTAGCCGATTCGTCGTGTACGATTCCGTTGATTTTCCGCTTGTAAGCGGAGGGTACGGGGATTACGATACGTCCGTTACGAATGGATAAGTTCGTTTCTTTGTCCGCCCAGCCTTCGGCTTGCGCTTGCTGTAAAAGTGCCTGCATCCGTTTGGAAATGCCTGCCTGTTTGCGTTGCAGGCGGTGACGGATGTCGGCGAGGTCCGACGAAGCGTTATCTTTTATGCTGCCGTGTTTCGATACGATCGAATCGAGCCTTTGCAGGATGTAGGGAAATAAATGTATTTCTCCCGCTTTCCGGGTGAGGATCGGGTAACGTTCCGTTTTTCCGTTAAAGAATCGAACGATGGCGTTCAGGGATTCGAGCGATTGTTTCAGGGCGACCATTTCCGCTATTTCCAGAAACAGGCCTTCTATCCGGATTTTGTTCAGGAACGGGCGGGCATCTTTAAAGTGATCTCCCGGAAAATCTTCTTGTTGGAGTATGGCAATGAATTCGGCAACTTCGTCCAGCGATTCACGGATTGTGCCGGGATCGTCGGTGAATGTCATTGCCGCTACCTGCTCCCGTCCCATATCGCTCAGACAGTAGTTCCCTACCAATTCCCGTATCCGGTCGAATTTTATTTTGTGTTCAAAGTTTTCAGGATATACCATTTCCTATCTTTATTGTTTTTGAGGCAACAAAGATAGGAAAAAGTAAAATCTGAAAGTTGAAAAGTGAAAATTTTAGCTACGGAGAATCCGTTTTCACTTGCTGAGGATATTTCCGTTGATATAAATGACCTGTTCGGGAGTTTGGGGATCGTTGGTGATCACGGTAACCGATTTGTTTTGGCGTCCCGATTTTCCGTGCGAGTCGAAGGTTGCCCGTACCACGATCGATTGTCCCGGAGCAATCGTATTTTGTCCCAGGGTTACTGCCGTACAGCCGCAGGTCGCCCGCGTTTTCCGGACGATCAGGTCTCTTTTTCCGGTGTTTTTCAGGTTGAAATCGCAAACTGCTTTTTCGCCCGGTTTAATATCGCCGAAATTATATTCTTTTTTATCGAATGTGGCTACCGGGGCATTTTCGAGTTCTTTTTTATCGAGTTTGCTGAAGTCTTCTACAATCTTTGCTGTGATGCTCAAGCGGTTTTTGTAGTCTTTGCTATTGTTGATCGAGAGAATCAGGCTTTCGTACGAGTAGCCGAAATCATTTTTTTTCGGTGCGTCGAAAGTCAGGATCATGGTTCCTTTCTGTCCCGGCAACACTTTTTCCGGTTGTACGGAAAGGCTCATGTAAGAGGGGATATAGTAGGTGCCGACCGTTACCGTGTCCGGACGGTTGTTGAAGAAATAGATCGTATCTGAAACAATTTGCCAGTTGAATATATTGTCGAATTGGATGTAATTGTTTTTCAGTTTTAGCCCGCTCATATCGAAACGATACAATAGCTGAGGCTTGGCGGGGTTATCCACAATGTTCGCAATGAGGCGCAACTGGTCGCGGTTGCCGTTGTTCATATAGAGGCTGATCCCATAATTAAAGTCGGACGGCATTTGGGAGGAATTGAAGCTGATTTTTATTTCGCCGGATTTGCCCGGAGCAATCGGCGCTCTGTCCCATTCCGCTTTTAGCTGGCTTGTCATGGGGGAAACCCGTGTGATAATCACCGGCTGGTCTCCCGTATTTTTGAATTTATAAACGACCTGTGTCGGCACATCGTCGGCTTTCAGGTTCTTTAGCGTGATTTCTTTGTTCTTGAAATGCAGGCTGCTTTGAGCGAAGCCGGAAGAAATCAGGAAGAGAAATACCGATAAGGTTAGTAATGATTTCATAGTAAAGTATGTTTTAAGATTTCCACCGGAAACTTGAAGAAAGGTTTTCGGGAAAATACGGAAATTATTTAACGTTTACATTGATTTTATAGGTGGAAACCGGATTTTTAGGATCGTTGGTCGTGAACTGTACGATCTTTATTTTTTTGCCTTCACGCTCATCTGTGCGGATGGTTACGATGGCTTTGGTTTTCTTGCCCGGTTTTATCGTGGATTTTGCCGTGCTGATCGAGATCGTTTCGTCGGACGGTTTCAGCTTACGGATAATCAAATCGGTTTTTCCGGTATTTTGAATCTGGAATTCGTGAGTTTGGGTTGAATTTTTTGCCATATCTACCGTAGCTTCCGGTTCCGAAAAAGAGAGTACCGGAGCTTTTTCGAGCATTTCCGAGGTATATTGGGAAAAGTCTTCGTTAATGGTTGCGTTTACGATGATCTGTCCCTGGATGGCATCGTTGATTTTTACCTCCAATGGGTCGGAAACGAAGCCCCAGTCGTTTTTCTGAGCTGCGGCGTATTTGATGTGCAGTTTTCCTGTCTGTCCTTTTTCCAGAGTGGAAGGGGTGACGGTGGCGGTAATATGTTTGGCCGGGGATACGATGGCAATCGTAGCGGCTTTGTCGCTCGTATTCACAAACTCAATTTCTTTTTCCGCAACGTCGGAATTGTGGATCGCTCCCAGGTAAACGTTGTTCGTTATGAATTTTACAGGTCCGGCACCGTATTTATAGGCATCGTAAGGATCGGTCGGTTTACGGGTCACTTTTCCCCGGATTGTCAGGGTTTCGACGGAATTGGAAGCATTGGAGTTCACAGCAATGCTTTTTATAAAGGAGCCCGGTCTTCCCAGAGGGTTATACGACACCTTGATCAATCCGCTTTCTCCCGGTGCAACCGGTTTGCGATCCCATTCCGGTGTGGTGCATCCGCATCCGGCACGTACATTCGTCAGGATCAGGGGAACCGTTCCCGTGTTCGTGAATTTAAAATCGTACACAGCTGCCCCTCCGTTTTCCGGAATCGTGCCGAAATTGTGGGATGTTTTGTCGAATTCAATTTTGGCCTTTTGACTGAAGGCGAGTAACGGCACAAAAGTCAATAGTAGAAAAATTAATTTTTTCATTGTATATTATTTTATATATTAATGTTTTGATAAAACAGAGTTACACACACTTTTGAAAAATCTCACAAATATAGGAAGAATTATAAAAGAATGTATAGAAAGAGTTTTAAAATAAAAGTCCGACAAAAAACAGGTGTTAGCTAAACGAAGACAACCGACTGGTAATGTGTGGATAAGGTCTTTTGTTCGGCTTTTCTTTTGTGGCGGTAAAAGTCATCGATAGACAAAAGGCCGCAAAAGGAAACT
>OGOU01001113.1_pt1 | contig 21716 bp, 20 predicted proteins | sample 1552721 | NCBI WGS metagenome assembly OGOU01 (sample SAMEA2580176, study PRJEB22360) | human gut metagenome | biome: human gut; feature: human-associated habitat; material: faeces | place: Denmark | collected 2008/2010
CGAATCGGGGATCCCCCCCGCAGCCGATGGAAGCCGCTGCGTCCACGGCATAGTCACCGCGCAGGGACAGAGTATATCAGGACCGGTTATCTTGGCTACCGGCCACTCGGCACGCGATGTCTACCACAGTCTTGCACACGATGGTATACAGCTCGAAGCCAAAGGAATAGCCGTTGGAGTCCGTCTCGAGCATCCTCAGGAGCTTATCGACCGTATTCAGTATCATTCGCCACAGGGACGCGGCAAATGGTTGCCGCCCGCCGAGTACTCCATGCTGACACGCATCGACGGCCGGGCCGTCTACTCCTTCTGTATGTGTCCGGGCGGGTTTATCATTCCGGCAGCGAGGGCTCCCGGTCAGATGGTCGTCAACGGCATGGCGCCCGCAAACCGTGGAACACGCTGGGCCAACTCGGGCATGGTTGTCGAAATTCTTCCCGAAGACGTTCCCGGCGATGACCCGCTGCGCATGATGCACTATCAGCAGAACATCGAACAGCGCTTCTTCGACGATGGCGACGGCAGCCAGAACGCTCCGGCACAGTGTATGGAAGATTTTGTAAACGGACACCCCAGCACTTCGCTGCCTCCGACATCCTATGCCCCGGGTGTCCACAGCGCACGCATCGACAAGCTACTGCCGAGCGAAGTCTCCAACCGCCTACGTAAGGGTTTTGTCGAGTTTGGACGTCGCGCCCGTGGCTTTTTGACCAACCGCGCCATGCTCATCGGCGACGAAACGCGCACCTCGTCACCGGTGCGAATAACGCGCGATGCCGAAACACTCATGCACTCGTCGGTGCGAGGGCTCTTCCCCTGCGGCGAAGGCGCCGGCTATGCCGGCGGCATCGTTTCCGCCGCCCTCGACGGTGACCGCACCGCCACCTCCGTCGCCGCCTTTGTCCACCCCTGACCATTCCCTTTATATGAGTTACTGCAAATACGTTGCGACAATAAAAGACGAGGGCAAGCGACGGCTCCATGCCGACTATCATGATTGTCACTATGGCTTCCCGTTGGATGATGACAATGAGTTGTTCGGGCGACTCTTGCTCGAAATCAACCAGGCCGGTCTCAGCTGGGAGACTATTCTCCGAAAGCAGGATAATTTCCGCCGGGCCTACTGCAATTTTGTTATCGTCAAAGTCGCAGCGTTTACCGACGAAGACCGTGCCAGACTTATTGCCGACACCGGAATCATACGCAACCGCCTGAAGATTAACGCCGCCATCGAAAATGCAAAGGCGATACTCGAAATTCAGCGACAATACGGGTCTTTCGGATCGTGGCTCACAGCCCATCATCCGCTAACAAAAGAGCAGTGGGTAAAACTGTTTAAGAATCATTTCTGTTTTATCGGAGGTGAGATTGTCAGCGAATTTCTCATGAGTATAGGTGTTTTGCCCGGAGCTCATGATCCTGACTGTCCGATATATAATGAAGTGTTGAAACACAAACCTTTATGGGCGAGTATATTAACAAAACTTTGATAACAGATGACAAAGAATTTCAAACCGGGAGCCTGGTTTCTCCCTCAGCCGGTAATGATTATCGGAACATACGACGAAGACGGTACTCCCAACGCCATGAATGCAGCCTGGGGCGGCCAGTGGGACTATAACGAGATAATGATTTCGATGGGTTCGCATCAGACAACCGCAAATCTTAACCGTCTGGGTGAGTTTACATTAGCTTTTGCTACGACCGAAACTATGGTAGCCGCCGATTATGTCGGTATTGTCAGTGGCCGACAGCATCATGACAAAATTAAGACGGCCGGCTGGAAGTCGACCAAGGCCGGAATCGTTGATGCTCCGCTTTTCGACTGCTTCCCCATGACCATGGAATGTCGCATCAAAGAAAAAATTCAGGAGTCTGAAACCGGATTCTATCTTGTGGCCGAGATTCTGAACATCATTTGTGATGAAAGATACCTTGCCTCTGACGGCAAACCTGACGTTGCAAAGATGAATCTGATAACGTTCGACCCGATACACAATGGCTACATTGCCCTTGGCGAACGCATCGGCAATGCTTTCCACGACGGCAACGCTCTCAAGAAGTAGTAAGCCAAGCGCTTATTGAGGAAGGTTGGCATCCTTGATGCCGCAGCTTTCGGCCATATTCAGTAACTCCAATCGTAAAGATTTGGGAGACACGTTCTTGCGGATGACTGTGAGAAAAGAGTGGCGGATCTCGCGCTTAACTATATCGGCCGGCAAAGAATCGAACTGCAGGTCGTTCCAGTGTCTCTTGTTGAAGTGCCACGCCGGGGTCACCGAGTCATACTTGTCGCGGAGTAAGATGGCCCGTTCCGGATTGCATTTAACAGCGATAAATCCCGAACGCTCAAGCATATAGCAGGCAAACCACTTGCCGGCTATCTTATATACCAGGACGTCGGGAAACTGCTCGACTTCTTCCACGTTGGGGAGAGTCAGTATGTATTGGCGCAAATCCTCGATATTCATGTCTTGTCATTCGCCGAATATAGTGGCGACAATTTTTCGCGGACCTCCATAGTCGCGGAACTCGCAGAGATATATTCCCTGCCAGGTGCCGAGATTAAGGTGCCCGTTGCTTATGGGAATGGTCAGAGACGGTCCGGTCAGAGATGCCTTGGCATGCGCCGGCATATCGTCATCGCCCTCCATGGTGTGTCGGTAATACGGCTCGCGCTCCTTGATCAGGCGGTCAAAGATACTTTTCATATCGGTGCGCACATCGGGGTCCGCGTTCTCGTTTATCGTCAGGGCGGCCGAAGTATGTTTGATGAAAAGGTTGAGCAATCCAACTGTAGGCAAAGCCGGCAGTTGTCGAACAATCTCGCCCGTCACAAGATGAAAGCCATTGCACCGGGGCGCAAGTGTTATTTCAGTCTGTATCCACATATCACTGCAAAAGTAAACAAAAATCATGAGACACGGAGTCCCTTCCGAAAAAGTCTATTGCAAATTTTTTGATAGTGTAGCAAAAACGATTTTTTTTGTGGACTCTTCTCTTGGGACTGTGTAACAAAAATTCACTTTCTGCGTCTATGTTATAAAAAAATCATAAAAATGAATTTCAAATTTATAACATTTGTATTATTCGCTTTGGGCATTGCCACCGCTGCTAATGCTCAGACTGAGACCACTGATACCCTTTCAGTTAACGAACTTCAGGAAATTGTTATCGAGGCTCCCAAGGTTATACGTAAGGTGGATATGGATATTTATCATCCTTCGAAAAGTGCTGTCCAAAATTCGAAAAACGGCATGCAATTGCTCACCAACCTGATGATACCCTCGCTGACCGTCAGTGATGCTCTTGGCAGCATCACCGCATCCGGACAAAGCGTGCAGCTGCGTATCAACGGACGCGAGGCAACCATAGACAATGTGCGTGCTTTGTTGCCCGAAACTGTCAAACGTGTCGAATGGATTGACAATCCCGGTCTACGATATGGCGGGGCCAACTACGTATTGAATTTCATCGTCGCAAATCCCACTTTGGGAGGTTCACTCCAGACATCGGCAATGCCCGCGCTTAATGCCGCTTTTGGAAAATATATGGCCAATGTCAAACTGAATTTCGGCAGGTCGCAGTTCGAGATTGGCAATCACTTCAAGCTGACAAACAAAATCAAGACGCACCGCGATTATTCCGAGACGTTCACTTATCCCGATGGAAATAGTCTGACCCGCACGGAAACTCCTCTGAACGGATATTTAGACAATACTCAAAACAATCTGTGGGCCTCGTATAATTATGTCAAACCGGATACCACGGTATTTGTCGCTGAATTTTCAATGTGGAACAATATATCCAACAAGTCTCGGTATTACGGATTGCTGTCCCTGAGCGATGGCAGCGAAGACATCTTGTTGAGTGACATATCGGGTGATGATTGCAATCAGCCGACTCTGTCGTTTTATCTGCAGCAAAACTTTGCTCATCGGCAGATGCTTGTGGTCAATCTCAGTTCAAAGTTCTATTTCGGCAACACATTTTCTGACTATATGGAACAACAGCCTTCGGTAGCGGGTTATCTCACAGATATCCATACCAAAATCAAAGACCGCAATCAGGCATATGGCATCGAGGCAGATTATATAAAAAACTGGAATAGCTCGCGCCTGACAGCCGGAGTGTCATATACAGCAAACCGCAACCGCTCGACGTATGAGAATCTTGCAGGTGAAGTGTTTCATCAGCGTCAGGACAAGGTTTGTTTCTTTGCCGAATATTTCAGACGTTTCGGCAAATGGACAGCAACTGCGGGTCTCGGCGCACAATACACCGATTTCCTTTTCAGGGAATCCGGTCGTGGTACACATTCGTGGAATGCCAGACCTCAGGCCACAATCACGTATTCGCCGAATCAGAATCATAATTTCCGGCTTAACTTCACATCGTGGCAGTCCACACCGTCGTTGGCCGAGACCAATGTAGTGCCGCAGCAGCTCGACGGTTTTCAGTGGAGGGTGGGAAATCAGAATCTCAAGACGTCAAACTCTTATATGCTCACATTCCGCTATGGCTTCAATCTGCCGAGAGTAAGCGGCACGTTCGGTATTCGTGCTTTTACCTCGCCCAACGCCATTACATCCTTGCTCTATTGGGACCAAGACCGGCTGATAACAAGCTACGAAAACAGCCGCGGCCTGAAAAATCTGTCCTTCTTTATTTCGCCGCAGATTGAAGTTATCCCGCAATGGCTGTCATTGAGCGGCTCATTGCAATACCGCATGGAGCGCATGAAAGGTACAGCTTATGCCATCAATCATAACGGATGGAGCGGCGATGCAACATTACAGCTTTCGCACTGGGGCTTTATGCTCACCGCCATATATCAATATGCACAGCGCGATCTTTGGGGCGAAGAAATCTCTTGGGGCGAAGATATTAACATCATCACGCTTAATTACACCTGGAAAGACTGGCAGTTCGGCGCCGGCATGATTATGCCTTTAGGCAAATACGATCAGGGGTCGCGGCAACTCAGTAAGTGGAACCGCAACGAACAGCACATGCGCATCAATATGCGGATGCCTTTTGTCTCGGTAGCATGGAATCTGCAGTGGGGCCGTCAGAAGCGAGGCGTCAACAAACTTATCGACTCAGACATCGACACAGACCGCTCGAAAGCCGGAGGCCGTTAATCCGGCTTTCGAGCTTTAGTGAAATATACTTCGTCCACTAAGGTATCCTAATCATTGCGGAGATAGTCCCCCTCCATTAACACATTAAACTGACATCTTCACTCACTGATGCTTTTGATGCCTGCAAGGGTTTTGTGCAGGGCACAGTTTAACCCCGGCTGCAAGTGCTGATACTTAAGCATTGTCAGGCGTTGGTGAAGCTCGGCAATTAGTTCGGGATAGTTGCGGCACAGCTTGAAGGACAGGTATATGCAGAATGCCCTGATTGCGTATGGCTCACATTCTGAGTTGATTTTGTCCAGACAGAAGTCAAGAAAATCAGTACGGATTTCGTTCGGGTCAAATTGCTGCTTACGCAAAATACTCAGTAATATTCGCCTTTTGGACAAATCCTCTTCGGCAAGCAGCATGTCTATAAAATCGTTTCGGAGCGAGACAAGCAACCGGCTTTCTTTTCCGGGTAAATGCGACATCGCCCACAGAGCGTTCACAGCGGTACGGCGGTCCTGCGAATGTGCCCACTGCCACAGCTTGTCTCTGTTGTCAGGACTCTCGACAGCCCATTCCGCAAGGTTTTTGATGTCGCTTTTTGACATGCGGGATGCAAGCGTGTTTTCGTATGTCGTTTTTTTTGTCATATATTGTATTACGTTAAGTCAGCATACCGATGGTCATTGAGCCAACATCAGCAGTACCGGAGGAATGTTGTTGAAAATATGCAGCGCCACTCCCCACCAGAATCCAAGGTTGACACGCAGGTAAGCTATGGCGCAACCGCCGAAAAACGGAAACAGAATGACGCATATGCAATAGGGCAGGAGGGTTGCCGTAAGGCTGCTGAAAGCCATTAAATGCAACAGACCGAAAGCAACCGAACTTAACCACATAAAGGCCGTGAGATAATGTTTTTTGAGAAAGAGCAGGCTTTCCTGTGGCACAAAATAAGTTATTGCGAAGAATATCGCTGCGGCGCTTGTGAGGCAAACAATGTACCCTACCGGCCCATATAAGTTGGCCCACAATATTTCCAACGGAATAAGAGCAAATCCCAGCGCAACTTGCCATTTCTTGAACGAGAGCCCAAGTCTGAAGAGTCCTTCCTCCATAAGTGGCGCAATCAGGAGCATTGCAATCACAATACTTAGTGAGAATGTATGAGTCTGAGGCGAACCGGCAAAGTTTGTCAGCTTTTCGGGTTCGATGTCAAAGGCTGAATAGACTGCCGTGCATACGGTCATAATGACCGTGGCAATGATGCGTGTGATCAGCCAGAATAGAAGTGCATAGCCAACAATCCATTTCTTTGAACGGTTATAATCGTCGTTTCGCGAAAGTATGAATTTCATAATAATCCTGATTATTTTTCGGTAAATTCGTTAATGGTGTCTATCAGGCTGTCGCTGACCGACTGTATTTTGCGATAAATCATGACAGCAATAATCACGCAGGCAATTACAGTCACCACGGCTACAATAACAGCTCCTTTGGCAGTATTTACGTCGCCTATAAACGGAATACCGAATTTGCCCAGTTTGGTGTATATCTCGTAAAAGAACCATGCGACCCAAATCAGAGTAAGTGGGCCGGATATTATCAGCTGCTTCAGCCGGTTTTTCTTTTGCCTGATTATTTTGCGTCGCAATGTTACAAGGTCGAGGCGTGCAAAATCCTTGTCGCTGATGTGTATGTTTATCCAGTCAAATATGGTATCGACAGGGGCGAGTACGGTAAATGAGACAGCAATCCATATCGACATTGACGTATGCGTACATACTCTGAAAAGAAATATAATCATGAAAGCAATTACGACAAACTCGCCCTTGACCATTATGTTGAGGAACGATGCTTTATGTTTCATTATTGATACGAGCTGTTCGTGGTTGACCAGACGCGAATTGTTTAGTGTTTCGCGTAGCGATTTCATTTGCTCGTGCATTTTATTTAATTCGTCCATGATACTGCTTTTTTATAGCGATTTAAGCTTTTCTTTTATTCTCACCAGTCTTACGCCCACAGCTTTGGGCGATATGCCTACGATGGCGCCAATTTCGTCGTATGGCATGTCTTCAAGCCACAAAAGCACTATGGCCCGGTCTAACTTGTCAAGTTTGAGAATGCGGTCGTGAAGCATGGCGGTTTGTCTTGTCGCCGGTGACTTGTCGTCGAAAATGTCCTGCGACAATTCAAGCGGAACGGTATTGAGCTTTTTCTTGCGCTTGGCCGAGATGCAGGAGTTGAGGCTTACACGATATATCCATGAGCGTATTTCGCTTTCGCCTCTGAACTCGGCCAGACCCTGCCAAAGTTTTATCAGCGTTTCCTGAAACAGGTCGTCGGCCTGAGGCTTGGTCTCGGCAAACATATAGCATACCGAATATATGGTAGCTTTATGTTGCTCGACCAGTCGTTCGAAAGTCTCTTCCAGTTTGGATCGTTTCATTTATAGTTTCCTTTTTCTTGTTAGCTTTTTTTGAAAACTTCATTTGTTAGACGCATCCAATCAACGAAAAGCTACAACGTCACTGTCAAAAAATTTAGGCATGTTTGTCCGGACAACGGCGGTTATGCCGATGTCAACCACGCCGGGAATGATGGTCCTGATGAGATAAATCAATGAAACATCGCGCAACTCTCAGCCAAGTACTTCCAACTCACCGGTAAGCGAGTCCATAATATAGCCGGCCACGCGAATATCTTTTGCCATAAGAGGATGATTGCGGATAAGGTCGACGGTCTCGCTGACGGCTTTGGGCGTATCGGAGAATCCGCTCAGCCAGTTGTCGAGGTCTATGCCACAGTGGCGCATCAGCTTGATATGTTCGTCACTGATGCCACGCTCGCGCATTAGATGCAGCATCTCGGCTGCATTCATCCCCTGTACGCCGCAGCCGGTATGGCCTATGACCATTATCTCGTTGACTCCTAACTCGTAGACGGCAACAAGTAACGACCGCATAGTGGAGTCAAAGGGATTTGATATGGTACCGCCTGCGTTTTTTATTATCTTCACGTCCCCGTTGCGTATGCCTAAAGCTGCAGGCAACAGCTCGACAAGGCGAGTGTCCATACATGTCACGATGGCTATCTTTTTGTCGGGATATTTCGATGTCGCATAAGATTCGTATGCTTTCTCTGCAACAAATTTGTGGTTGTATCGCAATATGTCTTCTATCATGATTGCTATTATTATAGATTTGAAGCTGTATAATAATTTTTTCAGGTCAAACTCGGTATATAAATATCAGATGTTGTCTTTGCGGTTTTTCATTATCGGAACAAAATGTTCGGCGCCCCAGTTGATAAGCGCATACAGGTGAGGCATGAGGCTGTCACCCAGCTCGGTCAGCGAATATTCGACGCGCGGAGGAATCTCGGCATACAGTTTGCGCGATATCAGGCCGTCGGTCTCGAGACTCTTCAATGTCTCGGACAGAACTTTCGCAGAAATATCTGGTAAGGCCAGGCCTATCTCTTTAAAGCGCGTTGTTTCGTTTTCCGCAAGGACACAGAGTGTAAGCAGACCCCATTTGCCTGAGAAATGCGAAATGATGTTTCGGACAGGACATGATGCTGTCTGCGTAAATTTTTTTAAATTTTCTTTCAGCGGTAAAGCGTTCATTTTCAAAAATAGTTACCTCGGGGTAAGTGGCTTACGTTCAGGTAACGTCTTGTTTTTACGGATATTATGTTTTTACTTTGCACTTACAAAACGAAAGCTGATTTTAAATGCAAAGTTAATAAATAATTAATATCTCAAAAAAATGAACGAAATAAAGCTTCTTAACAATGGCGAAAAATTCGCCCATGCCACCGTCGGCAAGCTCCATGGTTTTGAAGGTAAACAGTTTGTAAAAGATGTCACCGGAGCCACCTCGTGCGAAATTTCTTTCGGCACACTCCCGAAAGGTGTCGCTGTGCCTTTCTTCCACAGCCACAAGGCCAACGAGGAGAATTATATCATCCTCTCGGGCGCAGGCAAGTTCCAGGTCAACGATGATGTTTTCGACATTGCCGAAGGCTCGGTAATCCGAGTTTCAACCGACTGCGACCGTAATCTTAAATGTACCTCGGACGAGCCTATGACCTACATCTGCATTCAGGCCAAGGAAGGTTCGCTTGGTGGCTACACCATGACAGACGCAATTGTTACAGAGCGCGAAAATAAACTCTGATTCATATCAGGTGGATAAAAGCTTGCCGGGACTGACTTACAAAAGTTTTCCCGGCAGGCTTATTATTAAACAAGCTCTTACTTTCAGGAGATTGGTAAATCGGACCAAATAAGTCGGATTATTGGTAGCGGGCGTATATTTGGGTGCCGTGACGTTTGGCGGCAAGGACGTCGGCGGCGTGGTTGCCGGTCAGCGGCAATGTCGAAATGTCGGGAATAAGGATGCGTGTGCCGGGTTTTATGCGGTCGGGATGCCGCAGACGCGAGGCGTTGGCGTCGTAGATATATACCCAGAATTCTTTTTCGCCGTAATACCGTCCGGCCATAGTTGTCAGGTAGTTGCGCGTGCCTATGACATCATAGACAGGTGCCGGGGCGGCTGCTTTGGCTTTGGTGTCATCTTTTTTGACAGCTTCAGGTTTGGCAATGCTGTCGGTGCTGGTCGAGTCGACTGTATCGGCGGGGATGACTGCTGCCGGAGCTTTTGTCGGGACTGAGGGCTGTTGTGCGTCTGCGGGTTCTTTGTCCTTGGCTGAAAGAGCCGCGGCAATCTTGTCATAGCCGAGATATGCGGCGGCGCCTCCGATTGCCAGGCCTATGACAAGCGAAATGAAAGCAGTGACCACAATGGTCGAAGTGCCGGTCCGACGGCGTGGAATGATATACACGGCCGAATCATCGTCAGCTGTCGTCTGAGCAGGCTCGGCTTCGGCTTCCTGTTCCGGCTCGGGTTCAGGTACAGTTTGCGGTTGCGGCTCCGGCTCGGGAGTCGGCTCCGGCTCGGGTTCAGGTTGTGGCTCTGGTTGCGGCTCCGGATCAGGGGCGCGTTCAGGCTCCGGCTCCGGTTCGGACTCAGGTTCAGGCTCAGGTTGCAGAAGCGGTTCGGGTTCCGGTTCGGGTTCCGGTTCGGTTTCCGGCTCGGAGGCGGGTGTGCCGAGGCCTGCGGCATCGAAACCTTCGGGGATTTCGACCGGTCCGAAGGCCTCGAAGGGTGCGTTGACCTGAGCTGCGAAGTCGCGGTCGGCGATGAATATGATATTATGCTCGCCTTCGTGGCTGTAGGTAAATGTGCCAAGACCTTTGATTCGCACCTGTTCGCCCTCGGCAAGCGTGCGGGCTATAAGGCCGAAAAACTCACGGACAAAAGCTGTGGCTGTAGGTTCGTCAAGTTGAGCGGCCTCGGCGAATCTACGCGCTATGACTGGAAGTGGCAGCGTGTTGTTCATTGTTGTGATGCTTTTTGTTCGGCTGTTTTGCGCAGTTGAGTTCCGGGGGTGAATTCTACGTTAATAGTAGGCGGCATGAGCATGGATACGCGTCGTTCGGGGTCGGTTTCGATATGCTCGTCGGTTTTAAGGGCGTGGAATGTACCGAATCCGGGTATGGCCACGTTGTCAAGCTCGGACAGAGCCTGTCTCAAGGTGGAGGATAGATGATCGGTGAGTATGGCGGCTTCGCGTGCCGAAATTCCGGCAGCGGCTGCAAGGTGAGAGTTGAATGAACGGGAATCCACTGCTTGTCAAGTGTTTGTTGTGGGTTATTATGCCCTAAGGCATGTCTAGTTTAATGTGTGGCAAGGATAGTATGTCTTTGTACATCGGGCAACGTCCTGCCGAGTAAGGGTAGGGGGTAAAAGCCGTGAACATAGAGTCGGGGCGTTCAGTCCCATAGTTTCTCTGCGATAGCGTAGCGGGGACGGTTTTTGACCTCAATGAATATTTTGCCTATGTATTCGCCGACTATGCCTATGCCCATAAGTATCAATGACCCCAAGAACCATACCGAAAGCATCAGCGAAGACCAGCCGGAAATGGCGTGATGTGAGAAATGCGCTATGAGGACCCAAATGGCCACGGCGATGTCAATGAGAAGCAGCACAAGGCCGGTCATGAATATCATGCGTATAGGTTTGGCCGAGAAAGAGGTGATGCCGTCGATAGAGAAGGCTATCATCTTTTTCAGCGGATATTTTGACTCGCCGGCGACACGGGGCGCACGGTCATAGGTCACTATCGAACTTTTCAGACCGATATTGGGAATGATGCCGCGCAGGAAAAGATTAGACTCGCCGTACTCGCTGAGAAGCCCGAGGGCGCGGTCAGACATCAGGCGATAATCGGCATGGTCGTATATGGTGTCAAGGCCCATCGATTTTTGAAAACGATAGAAGGCGTGAGCCGTATTGCGTTTGAACCAAGTGTCGGTGGCACGCGACGAGCGTACGCCATATACAATTTCATCGCCCTGACGGAAGCGACGCACCATCTCGACGATGGCCTCGATGTCATCCTGTAGGTCGGCATCTATCGAAACAGCAGCATCGCAATGTCCGTGAACAGTCATAAGTCCGGCGAGCAGGGCGTACTGATGCCCGCGGTTGTGTGCCAGTGAAATGGCTTTGACACGAGGGTCGGCGGCATGCAGTTTCTCGATTACCTGCCAAGTGTTGTCACGCGAGCCGTCATTCGAGCACATAAGGTAACTTTCGGGACTGACCAGACCTTCGGCGGTCATGCGGTCAAGCAGTGACAGCAGGGCAGGAGCGCTGACAGACAGCGCTTCCTCCTCGTTGTAGCAAGGCAGAATTATGGCGATTACGGGCAATTTATCCATGAGAGACTTAATCGAAAGTGGGGATTAATAGTTGCGGGCGATTATGACGCGGCGTTTCGAAGGACGGCCGGTGACCATGCATACGCCGGGCTCGTCGTCGCCGTCAAGGGGTATACACCGTATAGTGGCTTTGGTTTCTTCCTTGATGCGCTCTTCGGTTTCGGTGGTGCCGTCCCAGTGGCACAGGAAGAAGCCGCCGTCTTCGATTTTCTCCTTGAACTCGTCGTACGAGTCGCAGATGTATGTCTTTTCCCGGCGTAGCTTCAGCGCTTTCTGATAAATGTTGTTCTGAATATCCTCAAGCAGTCCGGCAATGTGTTCGGCGATGCCTTCGAGTGGCAGGATTTCTTTTTCGAGAGTGTCGCGGCGCATCAGTTCGACGGTGTCGTTTTCGATGTCGCGCGCACCTATTGCGAGACGTACGGGCACGCCCTTTATCTCATAGTCGGCAAACTTGAATCCGGGACGTTTGTTGTCGGCGTCGTCGAATTTGACGCTGACGCCCAGCTCTTTGAGGCGTTCTATAATGGGGTTGACAGTCCGACGGATAAGGTCAAGCTGCTCGGCGTTCTTGAAAATAGGGATTATGACCACCTGAATGGGGGCGAGGTGCGGAGGGAGCACAAGACCGTTATCGTCGGAGTGTGTCATAATCAGCGCACCCATAAGGCGTGTAGACACACCCCATGAGTTGGCCCAGACATATTCGGGTTTGTTATCCTTGTTGGCGAAAGTTACGTCGAAAGCCTTTGCGAAGTTCTGACCCAGGTTGTGTGATGTACCCGACTGCAGAGCTTTGCCGTCTTGCATCATGGCTTCGATTGTATAGGTATTGAGAGCGCCGGCAAAACGTTCGTTGGCAGTCTTTACACCCTTGATGACGGGCATCGCCATATATTTTTCGGCAAAGTCGGCATAGAGATTAATCATTTGGACGGTGCGGGCCTCAGACTCCTCGGCGGTCGCGTGGGCGCAGTGGCCTTCCTGCCACAGGAATTCGGCAGTGCGCAGAAACATGCGTGTGCGCATTTCCCAACGCATGACGTTGGCCCACTGATTGACGAGCAGAGGCAGGTCACGCCACGAGTGAATCCAGTTTTTATATGTACCCCAGATGATAGTTTCGGATGTGGGGCGTACTATAAGTTCCTCTTCGAGACGGGCTTCGGGGTCGACGACAACGCCTTTGCCTTCAGGGTCGTTTTTCAGACGGTAGTGTGTCACGACGGCACATTCTTTGGCGAACCCTTCGACATGCTCGGCTTCGCGGCACAGATACGATTTGGGAATAAGCAGTGGGAAATAAGCATTTTGCACGCCCGTTTCCTTGAACAGACGGTCCAGAGTCTGCTGCATCTTTTCCCAGATAGCATAGCCGTAAGGTTTGATGACCATGCATCCGCGCACTGCCGATTGTTCGGCCAAATCAGCCTTGACGACGAGTTCGTTATACCATTGCGAGTAATTGTCTGCACGTTTGGTGAGACCTTTTAGTTCAATTGCCATTATATGATTAGCTTATTGTGTTAGAAATTAACATGAAGCAGTGACCTGTGGTACCGGCTTCCGATTATCGGACAAAATTAGCAAAAAAACGTCAAGCAGCAAAATTTCATATAAAAGCATCATAATATAAAAGCCCGAATGTTGCCGGAATGTTGTGTAAAATCCCGAACAATTCGCCAATTAAGCACTTGCCATTTGAGAGCAAGGGCAGGGACCCAGGCGCCCAGGGGCGCCCAGGGACCGCAAAGAAAGCGGAAAAATTGAAATTTTATCGGACGCTATTGGAAAAATAATATTAACTTTGTGCCTGTATGAGCCGAATTTTTAAAATATCTGTCCTCTTTTGCTTACTGGTGCTTTCCCCGCTGTCGGTCCTTGCCGATAAATCTGCACGTGGAGCCTCCGGCACAAATGCTGCCGGGACGACAGAAACTCTCAGCTCTGACGAGACAGACGCTACGTCTTCGGGTCAGAATGACAGTCTTATTCGGTATTTTGAGAAATCGCTGCGTACCCTTAAAACTCCTGCCGACTCGCTGAAGGTTTTTTATGACATTTATGATTTGTCGTCGGTCGAACGGCAGCGGCAGCTGGCTTTGCCTTTATATAAGTTGGCTGAGAGAGCCAATAACTATAAAGCCCGGCTTAACTTCCTGAGATATTACGTATATCTCAATGGCGGCAACGACTCGCTTCAGGCTATAGGCGAGCACTTAGCCTCTAAGCTTCCCGAAAGTCCCGATAAGCGCGAGCTTATGAGTTATATTCGCCTTAAGCGTATTCAGACCGGTATCAACACCGGTCACAACGAGATTGATCGTGCTCAGGTGCGGCAAATCAACTCATTGCTCGAACGATACGCAAACACCAATCCATCGGACATTCTGCAACGCACCGAGATGATGTTTGCGATATGTATGTATCTCAACAACAAAGCGTCGGGCAGTATGCTCGAAAGCAAACTCAAGGAACTTCAGATTCTTATTGACAAACTGCCCCAGAACGATGGTGTCATTCCGGTGTTGTTCTACAATTTTATTGTTACTGCGAGAATGAACATCGGCGAAAACAAAGATGTCATCATAAAAGCCTGCGAAAAATACCTCGCTTTGTTGGACAGTATCGAAAAAAAACATCATGCCGAAGGTCGTAAATACCTTTCGCTTGATCTTGCCCGCTATCATGTTTATGAAAAGATGCTCGGACACTACGGTTATCTTACCCCTCAGCAGATTGAAACATATTATGCACGTATACAGCAGATTGCCGCACGGGATAAGAGAGCTGCTCTCGAACTGGAAGAATACGGACGTCCGCATATTTTCTACCACATGGCCAAAGGTGAATATGCCATGGCCATGCCTTTGCTCAAGCGAATTATAGACCGCCCGGAGATTCTAAAAAAATGGCAGATTCTTCTGCCTATGTACATAGAAGCGGCTCGCAGCACTGCCGATAAAGACGCCGAACTGCATGGTCTCGAGCTTTACAACAACCTGCTCAACTATCGTATCAACGACAAGGCAATTGATATTGCCAACGAGCTGCAAATTCTGTATGACAGCAACGATCTCCGCTACGAAAACGACAATCTCCTGGCCCAGAACCAAAAAATCGCTGAAGAATCGCGACGTTGGTGGATGCTGTTCATCGGCATCATTGCCGCATGTCTGGCCATCGGTGTCATTATTATAGGTATTGCCTATGCCCGTGCACGGCGCACTGCCGACAAACTCTTAGCCGCCAACGACTCGATATGTGCCGAGCGAGACTCTATCACAAGCCTGCACAAGACAATTACGCACGCCAACGAACGTGCCGATGTTGTCGACCGAAAGAAAAAAGACTTGCTGGCAAACATTTCGCACGATATCGTCCAGCTAACCGATTCTATTGTAAGTTTTTCGCAACTTGTCACCGATTCGGTGCCCGCTGACAAGCGTGAGCGTCTTGACGAGTATATTCACGTTGTGTCGGACAATGCTCAGATATTGCAAAGTCTGGTAAATGACCTTGTGGACTCGGCAGACTTCGAACAGGCGCGTATAACCTTGGTTATCAATAATTTCTCGTTGAGTGCTGCCGTCGATATATGCGTAGCGACCATTCAGACCAAACTCAATAGAGATGTCCGCGTTAACATACGCAATCTCACTCCTGACATTTCACCGATGATTGATTCGGACCCTAAGCGCGTCGAACAAATTCTCTTCAATCTGCTCTCGAATGCAGCAAAATTCACCATTAAAGGTCATATTGACATTGAATATGGCATAGACCGTCAAGCCGGAAATGCAACAATCGCAGTCTCAGACACCGGTATAGGAATCCCTGCCGACAAGACTGAAATCATATTCAACCGGTTCGAAAAACTGAACAGCTCCACACAGGGCATTGGTCTTGGACTTTATGTCTGCCGCACTATGGCAGGCCTTATCGGCGGTGAGGTAAAAGTAGACAGTTCGTACCGCGATGGTGCCCGCTTTGTGTTCACGTTCCCAATTGACAAAATTCCCGAAAAAAACGTACGTCCAAGCGACGACAAATTCGAACGGCAATGACAAAGAACACATTACATATTATAATAAGCATATTCGTTGCCGTTGTCATAATTATGTTGCCGGCAAAGTCACTGGCCGGCTACAGCGAGTCGGAAAAGAATGCCATCGTGTCTGCACTGTACAAAAATCTGACTGGAGCCCGCACGCCGGCTGACTCGCTGAAAATATACTACGACATCTTCGACCTTTCAACGCATAAGGACCGGAACGCCCTCGCCGCCAAGGCGTTCAATCTCGCCGTCCGTGCACATGATGTCAAAGCACAGTATGACCTTTTGCGCAATCTCGCCTCGGATAACACCATCTCCGACTCGCTTTTCAACCGGTACCGGACCATCATGAGCAAGTTGCCGGACAGTCCTGAAAAACGCGAGTCGCTAACCTTTCTGGATATTAACCGTGCAATGATTCTTAGTGCGGGAGCCGGCGACCCCGTTGTGGCAGCAAAAATACAGAAGGACTTGCGCAGCCTCTTTGACGAATATAGTAAGAAGGCATCGTCAGGATTCGATGCCTACAGTCGCTTCGAAAACGTTTTCAAAACATGCTCTTACCTTTCGGTGCTTGCGCCTGGCGAATTTCTGGGAAAGAAACTTGCCGAACTCGAACGTCTGCTCACTCAACTGCCGGGCGAGCACCCCAACCTGACAAGCCTGTTCTATACCTTTGCCTCGGCGACATACTCGTTCGCCGATAACCGCAGTCAGGTCGTGCGTATGTGCGAACTTTATGACCGAATGCTTGACGAAAAAGAACAACAGTACCACGCAGCCGGCCGCAAATACCGTTCGTATGACAATTTCAGGTATGTATCGCTGCGGCGAGCTTTGTCAAATTATGACATAATGCCAGTCGAGAAAGTTGACTCGATATACGCCTGTGTTCAGGAGCTGGCCGCAAATAATGAAGACATACGCGAAGATATCAAACACGGACACCGTGCCGAGATTTTTTGGCACATGGCTCACCACCGCTATAAAGACGCCCTGAATCTGCTTAAACGATCATTCCCCCTCGAAAAGAGGGTTAAAACCCGCAATCTTCTTCTCGAACATTATGTCATTGCCGCCCGTGGAGCCGATGATAAAGACGCTCTGAGATACGCACTTTCTGAGTACAATAAACTGTTGGAGAAGCGGCTCGAAAACAAACGGCTCGAATCGGATTTCCAAAGTCAGATGTTCTTTAACAACTCATCATTGTTCGCCGCCAACAGCAAGCTGCGCAGGCAAAGCGACATGATGACAATGGAAGAAACCGAGCACCGAATACTCTATGGAATTATCGCTGCTGTGGCGTTGCTCATTGTGCTGATGATTTTTTACAGTGCCTACCGGCGCGCACGCATGCTTGGACGTCAATTCGCCGAAACCAACCATAAATTGCAAGTCGAGCGTGACATGGTGCGCGAAGCTCACCGCTCGGTTATCATCGCCCGTGACAAAGCCAATATCGCCGATCGGCAGAAAACCGATTTTGTACACGACATCATTCACGAAATCAGCGAACCTACCAATGCCATCGTCGGATTTTCGCAACTCATCGCTGACAGCACCGCCGGCGAACGGCGTGTTGTACTCGAACGGTTTGTCGAAGAAATTCGCGATAACGCTGAAAAACTTCAGAAGTACATCAACAACGTACTATCGACCGGATTCAGTGGGAATCGTCCCGACAAATCAGCGCGTCGTCCTGAATATTTCGACTTCGGCCAACTGCTCACCGACATCATTTCGGTCCATAACCGGGACAAAACATTGCCCGAGAGCCTGCACGCCGTCAACCTGCAACCCAGCACAGACACCACGATTTACAGCGACAAAAAAATCGTCACCGAGATTGTATCAAGTATAATAACACTTGCCGCCGATTACTATTCGTCCGAACGCCCCAAGGTTTTCTTTGGCGCTGACCGTAACGGCATGATGACTCTGAAGACAATATTCCGCATCTTCGATCACAAATCGCAGACAACCGGCGGAGAAGTCCGTTCGATAATACGCTCACGCATCGACGAACTCAACTTCATGACCTTTGACATTAATGGGATTATCAGTATCATGGATGACGGCGAGAATGTAACAATAGTACTTTCGTTGCCAATAGAATCAGGCGAATCGAAAGACTGATGCTTTCTCATTAACCAATCAACTGAAACAAATTTACGACACAATGGCAGACAACAACCAATACCAGCCCAATCGCGACACCCGACGCAGCAAACCTGAGCACACATCGATGTATGACTCGGGCGGCCGCATATCGCCGCGCGACAAAGATTTGGAAGAAGCCGTACTGGGCGCACTTATGCTTGAAAAGGACGCCTACACCACAGTCTGCGACATTCTCAAACCTGAAAGTTTCTACGAACCCGCCAATTCTATAATATACGAGGCCATCCAGAGGCTGGGTGCCGCTCAGAAGCCAATAGACATGCTTACGGTTACCGAGCAGTTGCGTCTTGACGGTAATCTCGAAAAGGTTGGAGGCGCGGTTTTCGTCACCGAGTTGACTTCGCGTGTAGCTTCGGCCGCACACGTCGAATTTCATGCCCGTATCGTCGCTCAGAAATACCTTGCCCGCGAACTTATCTCGTTTGCCTCGGATATACAGAACAAAGCCTACGACGAGAGTAACGACGTTGACGATCTGTTGGGCGAAGCCGAGGGACGACTGTTCGAAATATCACAGCGCAACGTAAAAAAAGACGTCACACAGATTGACCCTGTCATTGCAGACGCTATAAAAGCCATACAGAATGCCGCAAACCGCGAATCCGGACTTTCGGGACTTCCTTCAGGCTTCAAAGACCTGGACAAACTTACCTCGGGATGGCAGAAGTCCGATTTGGTAATCATAGCCGCCCGACCAGCCATGGGCAAGACAGCCTTTGTACTGTCGATGGCTAAATACATGTCCGTCAACTATTCGATTCCGGTGGCCGTATTTTCGCTCGAAATGTCTAATTTGCAGCTCGTCAATCGTCTTTTGTCGATTGAATGTGAAATCGAAGGCTCAAAAATCAAATCAGGTAAACTTACAAACCTTGAATGGGACCAGCTGATGTCGCGAATGAAGAACCTCACCGGAGCGCCATTGTATATCGATGACACGCCTTCGCTGTCAATCTTCGAACTTCGCACCAAGGCACGCCGTCTTGTCCGCGAACATCAGGTGCAGATGATTATAATCGACTACTTGCAGCTGATGAACGCTTCGGGCATGAAATTCGGTTCGCGCGAACAAGAGGTATCTATGATTTCGCGTTCGCTCAAGCAATTGGCCAAAGAGCTTGAAATTCCAATCGTGGCTCTGTCACAACTAAACCGTTCGGTCGAAAGCCGTACCGACGGCAAACGCCCCCAGTTGTCTGACCTTCGCGAATCGGGTGCAATCGAACAGGACGCCGATATCGTATGCTTTATCCACCGTCCCGAGTATTACCAACACTCGGACACCGATGCCAACGGCAACGACATCCGAGGCAAAGCCGAGTTCATTGTCGCCAAACACCGTTCGGGCTCGGTCGATGACGTACCTATGCGTTTCCGCGCACAGTTTACACGTTTCGAAGACTGGAGCGAAGACCCCATGACCGCTTCGATGGGGTCGGTAGGCTCACGTCTTAATGCCGGTGTCAGCGGCCCCGCACTTTCAGGCGCCGCCGATTCTCTGACAGGTGGCAGTGTCGATCTGTCCACTGACACTTCGCCCGCACCTTTCTGACACTCATATCTTTTGCTGTATAAAATAATATTTGCCTCTGACAGAACATTGTCAGGGGCTTTTGTGTTTCTATCATAAACAAAGGTTTGTAACACACTGCTTATATGTCGGTTTTATATTCCTCAAAATTTAAATACTACACATAAAAATTTTATAACTTCAACTATTATTATGAAAAAAGTCGTTCTTCTGATCACCTTGGCTCTAAGCAGCATGATGGTCTATGCTCAGAAAATCAACAAAAACGAGCTGAAACAGTTACAGGCTTTCCTTGCACAGCCCGCCGAAAAAGACGCGACTAACGCACAAGCCCTCAAAATTACCAACCTCAACGATCCCACGACATGGGAGGGTGTCGTAACTGTCGACGGACATGTCACCGAAATCAAGTGGAAAGACCGTCATCTGGCCGGTAACCTCAATCTCTCGGGGTTCACGGCTCTGACAACTGTCGACGTTTCGCGCAACCGCCTTACCGGCTTCACTGCCGTTGGCGATGCAGCTCTCACCGAACTCAATGTCTCACGTAACCGCCTCACCGATATCGACCTCAGCAACTGCTCGCAGTTGTCAAAAGTCTCGGTAAACAACAACCGTCTTAGCGAATTTACGCTCAGCAACGTTCCCGCAATCAAGAATCTCAATATCTCCAACAACCTGTTTGCCGAACTCAACCTATCCAACTCTCCCACACTGGAGACCCTCAACTGTCAGGGCAACAGACTCGAAAATCTCTCGGTCGACTACTGCACAGCCCTTAAGAATCTTTACTGCGGCTACAACAAACTGACACAGCTTAACTTTGTAGGCGTCGAAAACCTCCAGAACCTCAATATCGACGACAACCAGATTTCCAATATGATTGTCTCCAACCTTCCTTCGCTCTCAACCTTTGTCTGCTCGGACAACTCGATGAAGACTCTCGGCGTGCGCGAATGTCCCGCACTGCTCGACCTTGTATGCTCGTACAACGACCTCACCGAGCTTTCAATCAGCCAGTGCCCAAAACTGACATTCGTCGACTGCTCGTACAACGACCTGACTTCGCTCGACCTCTCCAACTACACCTTCCTGCAGCGCATCCTCTGCAATAACAACGAGTTGACAATGCTCGACGTCTCCTTCGACCAGGCACTTACCTACATCAATTGCCGCTACAACCAGATTATAGACATGCGCACCATGGACACCCCCAACCTGACCATGATAGCCTGCCAGTGGAACTATTGATTATCACCTCTGACCTATAAAATAATCTTATCGTACTCGTAACATACTCATATTGTACTCACCATACCGGCTGTAGCCGGACATCAGCAAACAGCGCCGCAGACCCCATCGGGCCTGCGGCGTTTGTTTGCCTGTTAGCGTGTCGGCAAGATTAGACGAAGCGTATGAGAGGATCATGAAGCGTATGAGCGCATGATCGGTCGAAAAACTTGTTTTTGGCTGTAAACGAAAAATTTACTAACTTTGAGCTAAATTTCTGACCCTAAAAATGAGCAATACCGACGATTACACTCCTGACAAGGATAAAACCGAAAATCTCTCTTCCGAAAAGACTCCCGCAGATTCCGGCGAAGACGCTGCAAATGTTGCCGACTCTACCTCCGGGCCTGAAGCCGATGACGTTGCGCCGGTCGACTCCGATGCTGACTCAGACAGCAACCGTAGCATGACGGACTCCCGGGAAGCGGACGAATATACCGAAGACGTTCCCGAGGGAGCGCCTGACCCCGCTTTGCCTTACACGGCGGCTGCCGATGTAGTTCGACATCAGCTCAAAGGCATGTATCAGAATTGGTTCCTGGAGTATGCCTCGTATGTTATCCTCGAACGCGCCGTGCCGCATGTCGAGGACGGACTGAAACCCGTCCAGCGGCGTATCCTTCATGCGATGAAGGTCGTCGACGACGGCCGTTACAACAAGGTCGCCAACCTCGTGGGCCAGACCATGCAGTACCACCCGCACGGCGACGCGTCGATCAAGGATGC
>OGOU01001116.1_pt1 | contig 21697 bp, 20 predicted proteins | sample 1552721 | NCBI WGS metagenome assembly OGOU01 (sample SAMEA2580176, study PRJEB22360) | human gut metagenome | biome: human gut; feature: human-associated habitat; material: faeces | place: Denmark | collected 2008/2010
TGATAAGGAAATTTCTTATAATAATAAGGGAAAAATATTCTATGGTAATGGAAAGAAAGATGTTGCTTTAAAATATTATGATTTAGCAATAAAAGAAGTTCCGAATTTTTCAGAAGCACATGTAAATAAAATAAAATTATTATTAGAGCATTTAATGATTCATAGATAGTTACTATTAGAATTATTTGGATTATGATATTTAGATAGTTTATTTCATAGTGCTTGTAGATATATTTAGAAATAATACCTATTATAGTAAAGATAATGGCGTTATAAAAGATAAGACTTGTATATAATAAGTCGTAGATGATACCTGTTAGAAAGATAGTTAATATGTACTTATTTTCTTTCTTTTTATAAAATGGGTAAATGAGATAGATGCTTATTAAGGTTAGTAAAGGAGTAAATAAAGAGAGATTATTTACGGTATAGGGAAAAATATTAGAAAGGATTCCATCTAAAATCAGAGAGAGTGTAATTATTATTAGTGGAATCATTATTTTTTCTCCTTTAAGACTGTTACGTAGTGAATGTTATTAAAGTCTTGATTTGTTTTTATATAAATAGTTTTACTTAGGTTATATTTATCACTTTCTATTTTTTCTACTGTACCAATATAAATACCTGCTGGAAACTTTTCACCTAGACCTGATGTAGTTACTACGGTGTTTTTTTCAATAGCCGCATCTTTATCTATCCAAATTACTTTTAATAAATTATTCTTGTGGTCATAGCCATTTAGAATAGCATAAATATCTCGATCATTACTTTTGATAGCAACACTTACTTTATTATTTATATCATCAGCTGTAATTAATTTTACTTCACTATAAGAAGAGTATACTTTACTTATTTTACCAATTAGACCATTTTTAGTTATGACAGCCATGTCTTTTTTTAGTCCATCTTTTCTACCTTTATCAATATTTAGAGTATTGAACCAATAACTTTTATTTCTAGAAGTTATGGTAGCATTTACTGGGGTGTATTCTGTTATGGTTTTATTTAAATCTAATAGTTTTTTTAACTCCTCTACTTCATTTACTAATGTTTCATTAATATTTTTTTGAATTAAGTAACTTTCATCTTGGGAGATTGTATTTTCTTTTGATAAAGCTATTTTAGTTGGAAACATAGTAATTGTTTTTAAAATATCTTCAGGGATAGTTGTATCAGTTAAATATAGAGATGTGATAAGTAAAGAAAACATTATAATAAGTGTTAGAGTTATGGTTACTAGATACTTTTTTATTTTCATATAATCATTCCATTTCTTTAGATACTTAAAATATTATTATGTTCATAGAAACTATAGAATGAACTATCTCCTACTATAATATGATCTACTACTGGTATTCCTTGAAGTTTTCCTATTTCTACTAGTGAGGTAGTAAATTCTATATCCGATTTACTTGGTCTTAGATCGTTACTTGGATGATTATGCATACAAATAATACTAGAGGCACTTAATCTGTAAGCCTCCTTAAATACTTCTCTTGGATGAGTAATACTTTTATTAACTGTTCCCATAAATAATAATTTCCTTTCTATTAATTCTTGTTTTTCATTTAGATAAAGACAGTAAAATAATTCTTGCTTTTTATCAATGAACAGGTAGCGCATTTCTTGAAAAATAACTTCTGGATTATTTAGTTTTTTCTTTTTTTCTTCTGTTTTATAGTTAATTCTTTTTCCAAGTTCGATTGCCGCTAGAAGTTCTATGGCTTTTACTTCACCTATTCCTTTTATTTTAGTTAGTTCAGTTATAGTTATGTCTTTTAATTCATGGAGTTTATACTTTCTTAAAATACTTAGAGCTAGGTCTTCAACATTTATGCTTTTAGTACCTGTTTTTAAGATTATTGATAGTAGTTCTTTATTAGTAACATTATTTATACCATATTGTTTTACCTTCTCTCTTGGTCTTTCTTCTAATGGAAAATCTTTTATTGTATAATGAATTTTTATCACCTCATTATATTATTAGATTTTTTTAGAAGTTTTCCGAGATTTTTTATTAATTATTTGTCTTTTTTTATTAATTCTTCGTAGTTTGCTAAAACGACTTCTTCGATAGTTAGGATTTCTGAGGCTTTATCAGTACTATTTACTAGGATGTCAAACTGAGTTACGTTATTATAGAATTCTTCATTGGAGAGATTTTGTTCTTTAATGTATATTTGGTAACCTTTCTTCTCATATATATCTTTAATCTTTTTAGCATTGTTATTATCACGAGTAATTCCTAGGTAGACATAATGTTTGTTATTTAGGGTGTCTACTGTTTTTACTTGGATATCTTTAGTATTTTCAGTCATTATTTCTTTGGAGGAATAGACTCCTTCTTGAATAAAGTAATAAGTTTTTCCTTCACTAAAAGTATTAATTAATTTTTCTTTATAAGTACTGTTTAATAGCATGGCACTTAGAGCTCCTAGTATTATTGAGGCAAGGCTTATTATCATTGTCTTTTTCATATTATCACCAAGTTTATGATAGCAATAATCTATGACTGCTTTTGTCGAAATATATTTTAAGATACAAAAAAAGATGCTAAGTTTTGATATTACTTTAACATCTTTTAATAGTTTATTATTTTAATAATTTTTCTAACTTTTCTTTTTCTTCAGCTAGTTTTTTTCGATCAAGTTCAACAATATTAACTGGTGCTTTATTTACATAGTTTTCATTACTTAGTAATTTTTCACGACGCTCTATTGAACTTTTTAATTTATTAATTTCTTCTTCAATAGCTTTTTCATCTACATGAGCTTCTTCAAAGAAATATGTAATTGTAATATTTTGTGATTTGTAATTACAACTTACCATATTATCTGGATCATCACTAGTTAGATTGTCTTCAGTTATTTTTAATTGTGAAGCATAGATTGGAATTAGTTTTTCATTCTTACATTCAAAATTTACTAGAGCTTCTTTAGTAATTTTATTTGAAGCTTTTAAGTTTCTTACTGCTACTATGTCTTCTAAAATAATTTCTAACTCTTCTGATTCTTCTTTGTAAATATCTTTTTTGTTGTATGTTGGGTATGAAGAAATCATAATTGATTCTGCATCTTTGATTGGTAATTTTTGATATATTTCTTCAGTAACATATGGCATGAATGGATGTAGTAATTTTAAGATATCTGTTAGAGTATCTAAAAGTACAGTCTTTGTTGTTTCTGTCATATTTGACTTAGTTAATTCAATATACCAGTCACAGAAGTCTTCCCAAATGAAACTATATAGTTCATTTCCAACGTTATGGAACTCATACTTGTCCATATTTTTGATAACGTTTTTGATTAGTTGATTTTTCTTAGTTAAAATCCATTTATCATATAGTGTTAATTCATCTTCATTAATTGTTCTTTTCTTTAGGTCTTCGATGTTCATTAAAACAAAACGTGAAGCATTCCAAAGTTTATTTATAAAGTTCCATGATGATTTAACTTTATCTTCATCATATCTTAAGTCCATTCCAGGTGCAGAGTTTGTTGTTAGAAAGTAACGAAGAGCATCACATCCATACTCATCAATTACATCCATTGGATCCACACCATTACCAAGTGATTTTGACATTTTACGGCCTTCTTTATCTCTGATTAATCCGTGAATTAAACAGTCTTTAAATGGACGTTCATTCATAAATTCTAAGCCTTGGAAAGTCATTCTATTTACCCAGAATGGAATAATATCATAGGCAGTTACTAAAACATTATTAGGGAAGTATCTTTCTAATAAATCTGTTTTATCTGGCCAACCTAGTGTTGAGAACGGCCATAGAGCACTTGAGAACCAAGTATCTAGAACATCTGGATCTTGTACCCAGTCTTTACCAGGACATTCAACTTGAACTTTTATTTCATCACCTTTATACCAAGCAGGAATTCTATGACCCCACCATAATTGTCTAGAGATACACCAATCATAAGTTATTTCCATCCAGTGATTCATTGTTTTTTCGTATCTTGGTGGTACGAAGTTTACTTTGGTTTCTTTATTCTTTTGATTTTCTAAAACTCTATCAGCCAATGAGCGCATTTTTACAAACCATTGTTTTGATAAGTATGGTTCTACAACAGCATTACTTCTTTCACTGTGTCCAACTGAGTGTACCATTGGTTCTATTCTTATTAAAAGATTTTCTTTTTCTAAGTCTTTTACTAGTTGTTCACGACATTCTTCTCTAGTTAGTCCTTTGTACTTACCAGCATTTTCATTCATAGTGGCATCTGGATTCATTACTACTATTCTTTCTAGGTTGTGACGATTTCCTACCTCAAAGTCGTTAGGATCGTGAGCAGGAGTTATTTTAACAACACCAGTTCCAAATTCTGGGTCAGCATGTTCATCACCAACTATTGGAATTAGTTTGTTAACTACTGGTAGAATAACATTTTTTCCTATTAAATGTTTGTAACGCTTATCTTTTGGGTTAACAGCAACAGCAGTATCACCGAATAATGTTTCTGGACGAGTTGTGGCGATATCTAGATAATCATCTGTACCTTCGATAAAGTACTTAATATGATAAAATGCACCTTTATCTTCTTTATAGATAACTTCTTCTGTTGAAAGGGCAGTCATTTGTTCTGGATCCCAGTTAATAATTCTTTCTCCACGATAGATTAGACCTTTATTGTATAATCTAATAAATACTTCGTTAACGGCACGATTTAGACCTTCATCTAGAGTAAATCTTTCTTTTGAGTAATCTACTGAGATTCCCATTTTAGCCCATTGTTCGTGGATTGTTTCAGCATATTCATCTTTCCAAGCCCACGCTTGTTTTAGCCAATCTTCACGAGACATTTCCCTAGGTTTGATGCCTTGGTCTCTTAGTCTTTTATCTACTTTTGATTGAGTTGCGATACCAGCATGATCCATTCCAGGTAACCATAAGCAGTCATATCCTTGCATTCTTTTATAACGAATTATTATGTCTTGAATAGTTACATCCCAAGCATGTCCTATATGAAGTTTTCCCGTTACATTTGGTGGGGGAATTACAATACAAAATGGTTCTTTTGAACTTTTTGAATCAGATTCAAAATAATGTTTAGTTTTCCAAGTTTCATATTTTCCTTTTTCTACTTCTGTGTGGTTATATTTTTTGTCTAACATAATATCTCCTCCTTATATAAAATAAAAAAACTTTCATCCAAAAGGACGAAAGTTTCGTGGTACCACCTTAATTTCTACTTTGCAGTAGCTTAAATATTAATAACGGAATTATCCGGGATTACTTACTAATTTCAGAAATCATGCTCCTCTGCTACCTTCATTATCTGTTTTTGTTCATTTCCACCTAACCATGAACTCTCTTTAAAAAACTTGGATAACTACTCCTCAGATTCGTTGCATCTATTTGGTATTATAGACTATTTTATTTTTATTTTCAATATTTTTTTGTAATTTTTTGGTTTGGCGTTAAATTTCATTTGGATGTCCGTTTTATTAAAATAACGAAATTTAGTCTGATTATAGTATAATATACTCTATGTTTCTTTGTAGTTATAAGGAGACATGAAAAAAATGAAAACATAAAAACACATGAATGAAGATATTAGAAAAACTATTAGTTCTTGTATTGCTCACAATAAAAAATTAATTGAAATAAGTAAAATTATAGATTATGATCCAAGCGCCATTTCAAAAGAAGTTAAAAGAAATAGAAAGCCTGTTAACTATGCAGATTAAATCGAAAGTAAATGTCCTAAACTTAGTAGATGGCCTTATGTTTGTACTAATTGTAAAAATAGATACAGATTTTGTTCTTTTGTAAAATTTGTATATGATTCAAAAGTCGCTCAAAAAAAGCTAATGCGAATCTTATTATTTCTAGAAAAGGCATTGATTTAGATGAAGAAAAATTTAATAAATTAGATGCAATTAAAAAAAAAGGTACTGATGAAAACAAATCTATTTACCAAATAAAAATAGAAAAGAAAGATATTATTAATAAATCAATCACCACTCTATATAGATATGTTAATAATGGCTGTTTAAAAACTACTTTATTAATTTTAACTTTTGGAATAAGTCTTCTGATTTTAATAACTATATTAGCTTTATGATCGACTTAGACTCTTTTAACTATTTTCTCATAACTAATGTTATTAAGGTTTAGACTATTAAAAACTAATAGAAAAGATATTAAAAAGATATATTTAGAAAACTTAATATCTAAGAAAAATGAAATGTTATTCTGTAGAGATAATAAAAAACAGATACAATTATGAACCTTATAATTCCACTCAAAAATTTAATTTCTTGTATAGAGATAATTTAATAAAATCCATATAAAAAGAAAATTAAGTTTATTATAAACTCAGCTTTCTTAACTTTCTCCTCCAAAACTCTTTACACTAACAATTTAACAAGAAGAGCTACACTTAAGAAGATAAGAAGGAGTAATAAAAATAAAACAGAAACTAATAAATATAGTAAAAACGATAGTCAAAGCCCAACAAACGAGAAACTAAAATAAACTATACAACAAAGTCTTACCCAATAGCAGAAAACTATTCTTACATCCGAGAAGTCTCAAATAGTCAAATACAATTTACACAAAAGAAAAAACTTCCAACCAGAAGTTTTTTTAATACATAATTTTAATTACTTAAAGTTGTTTTGTATCTCTACTTTCTACCTTACCTGTAGCTTTATCATCAAGCATCTTCCCAAGTTCACTAGCGTAGTCTGCATCTTGTCTCTTTCTAACATCTTTTGCTCTTTTATTTTTTTCCGCTTGTGAAAGTAATGCCGCATCAATATATAGATTGGCACCAGAATCCCTCAATGATTTTAAATTAATTGCGCTATAACATAACCCTTCAATTGAAGGATAACAATCAGTCCCATAACCATAATGACCAAACTCTTTCAAAACACCATAAAGTTGGTTAGCAAACTCTGGACTATCATCAACCCCCCTAACTGCTTGTACACCAATAAATAATTTATCATCCAAAAAATCAGCTACATATTTAGGCTGTTCTTTAACAGGAAGTTCTTCAGTTTCAGACTCATGCTTAATAGCTTCTTTTTTTTCTATCTTCTCTGACTCAGGAATTTCTCCCCTAAGTCTTTTATCTTCAGTAGCTATTAACGCTTGTTCAGTAGAACTACTTTGATTTCTTTTCAAAATTTCAATTAAATGATCCCACTCAGACGCCCTAATAGTTTGAGCAGCAGGACCATTCAGAATAGCATTCATCTTTTTAATACTATCACTAATCATCGCATCAGTTTCCATAGCTCTTCTTTTTACATCTTCTATTTCGCGTTCTTGTTCTCTTTTAATTTCTTCTACTCTTTTACTAAGATCTTCCTGACTATAATCATCACGTGCAGTATCTTGTTTATTTTTCTTTTTCTTATCAAATAGAAATCCCATATAATACCTCCTAGTATAAGGTAATTGTATCATTAGCCTTTCTATATGTCAACAATATTGAAATTACACTTTGAATAACATTAATTTTCATTTGAATGTCCGTTTTATTAAAATAACGAAATTTAGTCTAAAAATTTACGAATTTTTTGGTTTGGTATTGATTTTCGTTTGAAAGCGCTTTTTTAAAATAATGAGATTAAAGCTAAAAGTTAATGTTTTTTAACCTTGCTAGTTTTTTTTGATTGTTATTTATTGTTTTTTAGTTCAGCTTCGTATAGACTTCGGTAATTTTTACAATTACTTAGAAGTTCTTTATGAGTACCTTCTGCTTTTATTTTGCCCTCGTCTAAGAATAATATACGATCACAATCTATTACTGTACTTAGTCTATGTGCGATTATTAAGATTGTATATTCATTTTTCATATTATCAATAGCCTTTTTGATATTAGCTTGTGTTTCATTATCAAGAGCTGATGTTGCTTCATCGAAAAGAATTATTTCTGTTTTTTGAACTAGAGCTCTTGCTATAGCGAGACGTTGTCTTTCACCTCCGGATAAGTTAATTCCCCCTTCTCCAATTATAGTGTCATATCCGTCTGGAAGCGATTTTATAAAATCTTCTAAGCAAGCAGTTTTACAGGCTTCTATCATTTCTTCATCTGTTATATTTTCTTTTACAAGACGTAAGTTATCTCTTATACTTAGATTGAATATGTATGGATTTTGACTAATGATAGTTATGTTGCCTCTGATAGAGTCCTTGTCTAATTCTCTTATGTCGATGCCATCGATTGTTATTTTTCCAGAATCTATATTATACATTTTACATAGAAGATTAAAGACAGTTGTTTTTCCAGAACCAGATTTACCAACAAAAGCAACTGTAGAATTTGCCTTAATTTTAAAGTTCATGTTATCTATTACTTTATGTCCATTAGCATAAGTGAATGTTACGTTTTTAAATTCAAAGTCCCCATTTACTTTATCTATATGTTTTTTACCAAACTTTTCTTTACCGAATTCCTTGCTATCCATAATAGCAAATACACGTTCTGATGATAAGTTAAAATCCTTGACTTTTTCTAGAAATTGACTAACAAAATAAATAATCGATGTTAGTCTACCTAGATAGTTATTAATGACTAAGGCATTTGGAATTGATAAAAGATTTTGAGTTATTAAGAAAACACTAAGTATAATATTACCTGTTGAAAAGATATCAGACAATGTCCCAGATAATAGAATATAGTTTCTATTTTTTTCATCCATTTTATATTTTTCGTTATTTAAATCTATTATTTTGGAGTCTAATTCTTTTATAAAACTATTTTCAGCATTTAACATTTTAATATCATGGGCACCACGAACTAATTCTCCAATGAAACCAGATACTCTTTCATTTTTCTTTCGATATATTTTGTCTTGAGCATTGACAACGTTAGTACGTTTCTTTTCTACAACAAATATTGTACATACTGTCAAAAGTAGGTAGAAAAAGACTACTTTATTTATGATGAAGACGGCTAAAAATATACCAATATCCGTTAATATATTAGTAAGATAAATATTTAGGACTACAAAGATATCGGCAATCTTACTAGCATCATTTGTTAATCTTTGAATAAAAAGACCTGAACCTTTTTCGTCTAGACTTTGATTTTCTATTTTTAGAATTTCGGCACCGAGAGTTGTTTCTATTTTACTATAAGTTTCACGATAGATTTGCTGACGGAAATATCCGGTAATATAATTAGCAAAGTTTCTAAGTAGTTCGACAACTAGAATTACAAAACCGATAAAGACTACTTGATTTAGTTTATTATTTGTTAGTTCTACAATAGCTTTGGCACTTAATATTGGGACAAATAGATTTATAAATATAAAAATTATGTTAAATACGATGTAGCCGATTATAAATTTTTTCTGTCCTTTTCCATAAACCCAGGCTTTTTTTAGATTAGAGAAAAACTCTTTCATACTATCACTTCTACTTTCAAAGATATTATAATATAAATTTATGATGAAGTAAATTGTAATTTAGTTTAGCTTTATGATAAAATATTTATGGAGGTATATATGAAAACTGTTAATAATACACAAAATGTTAAAAGAGATGACTATATTACTTGGGATGAGTATTTTATTGGTATTGCTAAACTATCATCTATGAGAAGTAAGGATCCTAGTACACAAGTTGGGTGTTGTATAGTAAGCAAGGATAATAGAATTTTATCAGTTGGTTATAATGGAGCTCCTAATGGATTTGATGATGATAACTTTCCTTGGGGAAGAGTTGGTGAAAGACTTGATACAAAATACATGTATGTTTGTCATAGTGAATTAAATGCTATTTTAAATTATCGTGGTAGTATGCTTGATTTACAAGGTGCTAAGATTTATGTTAGATTTTTCCCTTGTAATGAATGTGCTAAGGCTATAATTCAATCTGGTATTAAAGAAGTAATTTACTCACATGATTATGATTACGATAACCATAGTGATGAGATGGAAGCATCAATTCGTATGTTTGAAAAATGTGGAGTTACTTATAGAAAGTTTAAGTCTGATGGTAAAAAAGAAATTATTTTAACTCTTGATGACTAAGATAAGAAATTTATTTTAATAAGAAAAACTCTAATTACGATGTTTGGTAATTAGAGTTTTTTTGTTTGTCTTATACTTAATAGTTTTTGTTGTGTTGTTTAAAAATATTTTATTCACTAATTTTTTCTACTTCTTGGTATTTTTTTCCTTTTAAATCTATTAGTGTTTTTTTGATAACTAAGTTGTTTTTTAGTTGACCTGTTTCTTGATTTTGAACTTGTTCATTATTGATGATATTTTCAATATTAGACCAACCATCTATTACTTTTCCAAAAGCTGCATATTGTCCATCTAAATAACTAGCTGTTCCTAGCATTATAAAGAATTGACTTCCAGCTGTATCATTTGATACTGATGTTCTAGCCATTGATACTATTCCTTTTTCATGTTTTAGATTATTTTCAAAGTCATTTGCTGAGAACTCTCCTTTGATAGTGTATCCTGGTCCACCAGTTCCTGTACCAGTTGGATCTCCACCTTGTAAAACAAAGCCAGGTACTAAGCGATGCATGGTATTGTTGTCATAGAAGTTAGACTTAGTTAGAGAAATAAAGTTAGCTACCGTATTTGGAGCAATATCAGGATATAGTTCAATAACTATAGCTCCATAGTTTTCTATGTACATTGCGACTACTGGATTTTCTGTTTCATACTGAGATAATTCTACTTCGTTTGTTTCAGTATTAAAATCGATTCCTAGTAAATCTTCTTTTATTTCTTTAGTTTTATTACTAGAACAAGCAGTTAATAATGTACTTGCTAGTATGATTGTTAGTAAAATGAATAGTTTATTTTTCATATTTGTCTCCTTGTATAATATATTTTGTAAGTTGTAGCTTACTTTTTTTGTTTGTTTACTTTTTGTTACTCTTTATTTTGTTTAAAATGTCGTCTGCTGCTACTAGACCAGTTGCGGCTGCTGTAACTATATTTCCAGCTTTACCTGCTCCATCTCCTATAAAATATATATTATCATCTTTTAATTTGAATTTGTTATCAGTTTCTATTTCATTACTGAAGAATTTTATTTCTGGACCATATAGTAGTGTATCATCATTAGCAACACCTGGTATTATTTTATCTAGGGTTTCTAGTCCTTCTAGAATGTTTGTAATAATACGATGTGGCATAACAAGGGCTAAGTCACCAGCAACACAGTCTTTTAGAGTGGGTTCTATAAAACCTTTATTTATACGGTGCCATTCACTTCTTCGACCATTCTTTAGATCTTTTAGAGATTGAATTATTGGTTTTCCATCTCCTAAGACGTTAGCAATTTTAGCAATTGATTCACCATATAAACGAGTGTTTGTTACTGGTTCTGTTAGGTTTACTTTGGTAATGAAGGCAAAGTTTGTATTGTTACTTTTTATTTCTTTTAGGGCATGACCATTTACACAAATGTAACCATAGTAATTTTCTTTAGCAACAAAGCCTCCTGGGTTGGTACAGAATGTTCTTACTTCGTCTCCGTAGGTATTTGTTTTTATAAATATTGTTGGATCATAAATTACATTTGTAATTTCTTCCATTATTTCTTTACGGACTTCTACTCTAACTCCTATTTCTATACTTTGTGATAGATATGGAATTGAGTGTTTATCAGAAAACTCTTGTATCCATTTAGCACCAGTACGACCTGGAGCAATTACAACTCTTGTTGCCTCTATAGTTTCTTCTTTTGATATGGTTGTGTATTTTACTTTATGTTTTTCTTCTGATATAGTTTCAACATCACTGACATCGGCATTTTCAATTAGAGTTACGCCTTTTTCTTGAAGATATTTACAGATACCATCGATATAGTCTGGTAAGTGATCACTACCTAAATGTTTTTGCTTTATTATCAATAACTTTCCACCTGCTACTGCTACTTTTCTTTTTATGTCATCTGCAAAGTTTAGATTACTTGGGTAAACTTCAGCATCCATATTAAATTTATTAAATACTTGCTCAGTTCTATCAATTAGAGCGTATGATTCACTTTCACTCATATATTTTGTAAGATCACTTTTTCCAAGTTTAGGAATAAAGTTTAGTTTACCATCAGAAAATGTACCTGCTCCACCGTAACCAGATAAAATAGCACATGGATTACAGTTTTTACATGGTGTTCCATATTTATTCATTGGACAAACTCTTTTTTTGGCAAAATGTCCTCTATCAAGAATTACTATTTTTAAAGTTGGATTATTCTCTATTAACTCATAAGCTGTAAATAGTCCTGCAGGACCTGCTCCTATTATAGCAATATCATATTTCAATTTATATCAATCCTTTCATGTCTGCACTTTGAACTTTGTAACGTGTTATAAAGTTATGGTGCTATCTATTTTTTCTTTACTTTATAATTTTAGCATATCTTTTATGTTTTGTTTACTAGGTAATTTTAGATATCTTTTATTTTTTTACTATTAGTCATAAATGTATGTTACAATATAATTGGTGATAGTAATGACTAGAGAAGAATTAAACAGGGAAAAACAATCGGAAATTTTAAGTGAAGAAAAAAGAGAAAAAAGAAAAAAAACTGTAATTTTTTGTGCTAAGATTATATTTATTTTGGTAGCAGGTGTTACAATTTTTTATCTTTTAAATACGTATATTTTCACAAAGAAAGTTATAGTAAAAGAAGAAAGAATAATAGATGAGAGGATTCCAGATAATTTCTCTGGTACTAAAATTATTCAGTTTTCAGATTTACATTATGGATCAACTGTCTTTATGAGTGATGTTAAAAACTTAGTAAAACTTATTAATACTAGAAATCCAGATTTAGTTATCTTTACGGGAGATTTGATTGATAAAGATTATAAGATTTCTTCTAAGGAACGTGAAAAATTAATAAAAGCTTTGTCAGGTATTAAGGCTAGTATTGGAAAATATGCTGTTATGGGTGATGAAGATGGTGATGAGTATACGACGATAATTAAACAAGCTAATTTCTCATTACTGAATAACTCTTATGATTTAATTTATGATGATGATAATTTACCAGTTATTATAATTGGGGTTGGTAGTTTATTAGGAAAAAATTATAATATAGATGAGGCATATAGTTATTTTAAGGATGCTAATAGTAATAGTAATTTATATAAGATTGTTATTTTTCATGAACCAGATTTAACAGATTATATATTGAGCGGAAATGAGGCAAATCTTTTATTAGCAGGACACTCACATAATGGAAATATTATCTTACCTTTTATAGGTGGTGTTGTTAAATATGAGGGAGCAAATAACTATTATAGTGAAAAATATAATGTAGGTAATTCAAAGTTATTTATTTCATCTGGTGTTGGTACTAATGGTATTGGAGTTAGATTTTTATGTCAACCAAGTATTAATTTCTTTAGATTATCTAATAAATAAGTTTTTAATCTTTTGAAGGAATGTTTCCTTCTTTTTTTGTTTGTTTTTATATATGTCAAGGGAGCCAATTTTGTCATCTTTTAAGTAGATAGATATTTCCCCTACTTTATTTTTATTTTGATTATTTATACTGATTAGTGTTTTTATTTGGTCTGTTTCTTTTGGAGTTAGTGGATAAGAAAAAGACTTTTTTATGTAAAGGTTTTCATCTGTGTAGCTTTTAGTGGAGTTAAAAATATTTTTATCAATTATTTTATAATTTTTATAATTCTCAAAAAGGTACTCATATAGTTCTTGATGTGTCGTGTATTCATCACCATCATTTAATGTAACTATACTAATATTTAAGTCATCTTTTTTGGCGGTTGTTACAAGTGTTTTTCCAGCACTTGGTGTGTATCCGTTTTTGCCACCTGTACAGAATTCGTAGTTAGATAAAAGTTTATTACGATTATACCAAAGATAAGTTTTTGTACCAGTTGATAATTCATATTTTTTTGTTGCTACTATTTTTTGATACGTTTTATTTTTGGAGGCGTACTTTGATAATAAAGCCATATCATAGGCAGTTGAGTAGTTTTTTGTTTCTTCGTCTAAGCCATGAGAATTAGCAAAAGTACTATCATTCATACCTATTTCTTTGGCCTTTTTGTTCATTAATTTAACAAAATTTTCTTCACTACCTGACGTTGCTGTTGCTAAGACTACGGCTGCATCATTTCCAGATCTTAGTAGAAGCCCATATAGCAAGTCCTCTACTTTCATTTTTTCACCGACTTGGAGGTAGATACTTGTTCCGTACATTTTTAATACTTCATTGCCAACAGTTACTTTTTTATTTAAGTCATTATTTTCTAAGACTACTATAGCAGTTAATATTTTAGTGGTTGAGGCAATAAGTTTTTTTTCATGAGCTCTATTTTCGTAGAGGATTCTACCCCTATTGTTATCTATTGCGACTGTTGGTGCGGTTATGTTCTTTAATGCATTTATTGGAAGTGGGATTGTTAGGGATAATGTAATTATTAAAATTAAGAGAATTTTTTTTATTTGTTTTAATTTAACCACGTATAATCACCTACATAATTATATGAGAATGTCTTTATAATTTGCATTTTTTAAGAAGAAGTGTTTATTTTTTATGGGAATTTATAAGGATATGTTTTTTATAGGTAGATGTTTGAAAATAAAAAAAGCATACACTTTTTGTGTACACTATTTATTTTTTTAGTTTGCTTTTTATTGATGATAAGATCTTTACTGATTTATATAGTGGTTTATCTACTGGTAAGATAAATTCACCAATAAACTCTATTACATGTCCTCCAAAACCACGCTTAAATTGATATATACCATACTGGCTATCATTTTTATCTAGAGTGTTATTGATAGCATAGAAATTATATCTTTTATATTTGTGGTCAATAGCATATTTTATCATTTCATAATGAATTGTATAGAAACATTGATATTCTTTAAACTCTTCGTAGCAGCCACCAAATAAGGAAGCGACTTCATCGCCATATAAAATATATAAGATTCCACCTAAGGTTATTTTATTACCATATTTTTCTTCAAGTTCAGCTAGTTCAGCTTTCTTTTTAGAAATTCTTTCTAAGGCTTTTTCTTCTTCTGCTTCTTTTTGTTTGGCTTTTTTCTCGTTACATTTACCGAGTTTTCTCTTTTCTTCACGGTCTTTTCTTGCTAGTTCTATTTCTTTTTGTTCACTCTTTAAATTTTCTCTGGCAAGATTAATGTCTAATTCAGCAAAAACTAGTGAAATCATATTATCTTTGATTAAAGCTTCATACATATTTTTATAAAATGTAAGCCCACGATCATTAAATTTACGTCTTTGACTAGTTTGATTCATTATATCTTCAAACAATTCAACATCATTTTTATCTCCGACTCTTATTACGACACCCTGTTTTTCGTTTTTTCTGATCATTTGTCTTGTCTTAGAATCCATTTCAGCCATAGTATCATTTAAATTATCTTCTAGGTCAATGACATACATAAATTTTGCTTGAACTGTATCAGTCATTTGCTTTGACTCTACTTCAATAAAACCAAGGTCTTTTAAGTTTTTAATTATATTAGAATTATCAAAGATACCAGTTTCTTTACCATCTTTATCTAAAGATTTTACTTCTATGTATGGGTCAATGCGTAGGAAATAGCCATTATTGTTTTTGACATGTTTTTTTAACTCAGTCATAAAAAAGCTTAGAAGTTTTTTATTTGTATAGTCTAACTGTGGTCCACGTAGTGTATAAAATTCTTTCTTGATATGACGCTTTTTTGATAGTAAAAGTGTTGCGGCTAGGACCTTTTTATTTTCTTTTACACCAACATATTCAGTATGCCAACCTTGTGTTTTTCTAAATTCAGCTATATTAGAACTTTGAAGATAACATTTATCTTTATAATTATTTGAAAAATCATCGAATTCTTTTTTTGTTAATGTTACAAATTCCATATTCTTACCATCCTTAATATTAATTTATCATTTACGTTTAATTATTCTGTACTTTTTCTTCATTATTATTGGTGACTTTTTTTCTTTTTAATATTTTGTTTATAAACTCTTTGAAGGTACATTCAAATATATCTTCAAATATATGCATTTTTGAGGTTAATACAAAATATATTATTCCACCGATAAGTGCATATAATACTACTATAATTAATGAGTATACTTTACCACCTGATAGTGGAATGAAGAATTTTATTAAGAAAAGAACTGCTAACATGATAATACTTGAAAAAGTTATTTTACATATTTTTTCTTTGGTACTTTTGAATGAAACATTTAAATTTTTCTTTATGTCTATAAGACTTATAATAATTGAAGTAACATATGCAAGTATTGTTGCGGTTATTGAACCATAATATGCTGGAATTATTGTAGTCTTAGAGAAAAGTATTATTAATGGTACTGTTAGACATAGTTTTGTTACTAGGCCAAAAATTATAGCACGATTGGCAGCTTTATGATGCCCAACAGATTGTAGTATTGTATGAATATTTAAGAATAATGAATAGAATATTGCGGTAAAGATACTATATGAGAATACTTTTACACCTAATGGACTTTTTCCATAGAATAAGTACCATACTGGTTCTGCTAAAAATGAAAGTCCAATTACCATTGGCATTACAAAATATAGAACCATCTGGATTGTCTTGTTTATTTTTTTGTCTACTTCTTTATAGTTTTTCTTTACGTAGTCACTAGTAATATTTGGTAGAACAGCAACTACTACTCCGGCCGCTATAGAGGTTACTATACTATTTAATTTTGCTCCCCAGGTTGAAATTATTGATAAGACCATTTCTGCATCTTGAATAGCTAAGTGTCCATACTTCATTAATGGTTTTACAATACTTAGCATATCGATTGTATTATATAGTGAAACTGCTACAGATACGATTATAAATGGTATGGTGTACTCTAGGAGCTTTTTTACTAGATACTTGTTTGTAATCTTTTTTTCTTCTTCTTTTACCTTGATATTTTCTTCACTTTTTAACTGCTTTCGCATTTTTAGTTCAAGATATATTAAAGCAACTATTGCTCCAGCTGTTGCTCCAAAAATTGCTACTCCTACAGCTTCTTTGGTGCCAAATAATTTTACAGCTATGTAGCTTCCAAAAATGATTATTATAACTCTAACTAATTGTTCAATTACTTGACTTATAGAAGATGGAGTTATATATTTATGACCTTGTAAATAGCCTCTTACACCACTTAGCATCGTTACAAATAGTATAGCACTTGCTGATATACGTAATACGTATGTTATATCTTCAACTGTGTTACCGCCTTTTACATCACCTATAATCGTATTAGCAATTGTTGGGGCTAATACTAATAAAGCTATGGTTGATAATATGGACATTACAAATATTATTTTTAGGGCAATTCTATAAGCTCTTTTTTTAGTATCTTCATAGCCTAGGGCGTGATACTCACTAACTATTTTACTTATTGCTAATGGTATTCCTACTGTTGAGAAATTTAAAAATAGCATATACATATTATAGGCATAACTATATAGTGCTCTACCATTAGTTCCAATTATAGCGTGAAATGGTATGACATATATAATACCTAGAATTTTACTAAATACTATACAAAATGTTGCCATTACAGCACCTTTTAAAAATGAATCTTTTTTCATATTTCACCTGCGTTCATAATTTGTACTTTTATAATTAATTATTCTTTTGAATTTTTACCTTTATATGTCTTAATAATTTTAGTGGTTTTCTGTAGAATACGACTAGTTTTTCAAATAGAAAATACATAACTGGATTTACTATGTAGGTGAACTCACCAATAAACTCTGTATACTCACCACCAAATTTTCGTTTAAATTCATGAAGACCTGCTATTGATTTTTTTGTTTTTGGATTTCCAACTGTACCAAATTCATCAAATATATCTTTGTTTAGCTCTTTTGCATGCATTATTTGAAAATCAAATAGTTTGTAATTGGCATAGGTATTTTTATAATCCATATCATTTGCTCCATACAAATACCAACTCTTATTGCCATAGTGAACATTTATGTAGGAACTTACAGTATCGTGATGAGGATTTTTCTTTAGTGCTTCAAAATGTTCTTTTTGAAGAAGTAATTTTTCTTTTTTACCTTCATTGTCACAATTTTCTATTTCTTTAGTGATGACTGTTAAAATGTTATCTATATCTACTTTAGCAAGAAGAAGACTTACAGAATCTATTTTTTTAAATTCATCATACATACTTTCATAAAATGAATATTCGTGTGAGAAAAAGCCTTGTCTTTTTTCAGTCATTTTCATTAGTCTTACAAATTCTGGTAGTTCATCTTTATTACCTATTTTTGTCGTAACACCATATTTGTCTGCAATCTTTATCCATCTGTTTACACTTTTACTGTAGTTTTTTCTTAGTGTTTCAACACTTGGACTTAAGTCTATTCTAAATGTGAAACGTGGTTGCATATTTTCAAAATATAAGTTTAGTTTTTTATGTTTAAAACCAAGTTCTTTTAGGGTATTAACTAATTCATAGTTATTTTCCCCTTCTATGACATTAGCATTCTCATCGATCGTATGTAGTTTTATATCCGGATCTATTCGAAAGAATATGGCTTTGTTTCTTTTTGAATAAGCTGCTATTTCTTTTGTTAATTTATTTAATAAGTCCTTGTTTGTATAATCTATAGTATAGCCACGTGGAATGTAATAATATTTATAACCAAGTGGTAATTTTTTTTCCAATAGTAAAGCTGTTGCAACTAGTTTATTTTTGTCTTTTAATCCGACATAGTGTGGTGTTAACCCTCTTTTTCTAGAAACAACTCCCCATTCGTATGATTTTAGAAAATGTGAATTGATGTGATTAATTACAAACTTTGTATATTCTTCTCTCTCTATATTTTCAATAAATTCCATTGCTATCAACCCGTTTCTTATTGTTTATTTAAGTATATAAAATGTAGAATAAAAAGTCAAATTTACAAAATAAAAACGTTGATTTCTCAACGTTAAATTACTTATGGTCGGGAAGACAGGATTTGAACCTGCAACCCCTTGGTCCCAAACCAAGTGCTCTACCAAGTTGAGCCACTTCCCGATATTATGGTGCGCCCGAAGGGATTCGAACCCCTGACCTTTTGGTTCGTAGCCAAACACTCTATCCAACTGAGCTACGAGCGCATAACCCTCGGACTATTTCTCGAAAGTTAAACACGTCTCGTGAATATATAAAAAAATGGTGGCTCCAGCGGGAATCGAACCAGCGACACAGGGATTTTCAGTCCCTTGCTCTACCGACTGAGCTATGAAGCCAAAAATAATGGCGGTCTCAACGGGACTCGAACCCGCGATCTTCTGCGTGACAGGCAGACGTGTTAACCAGCTGCACCATGAGACCAAATTGGTTGCGGGAGAAGGATTTGAACCTACGACCTTCGGGTTATGAGCCCGACGAGCTACCGAGCTGCTCCATCCCGCGATATTATAATGGCGGAGGAAAAGGGATTCGAACCCCTGCGCCGCTTGCACGACCTCCCGGTTTTCAAGACCGGTCCCTTCAACCAGACTTGGGTATTCCTCCACTCGTTGTTCTATTTCGAACGACAAATTGATTATACCATAGTATTTTGATGTGTGTCAACAAATTTTATGTATTTATTACTTTTTTATTACACACTTTTAGAAAAAAATCGGACCAATGGCCCGTTTTATACTTTATGGTGCCTAAGGCCGGACTTGAACCGGCACGAGGGTTGATTCTCGCAGGATTTTAAGTCCTGTGCGTCTACCAATTCCGCCACTCAGGCACTGGTGACCTGTATGAGATTCGAACTCATGACCCTTTGATTAAAAGTCAAATGCTCTACCGACTGAGCTAACAGATCATATAATATAAATGGCTGCCTCGGTTAGATTCGAACTAACGCATGTCAGAGTCAAAGTCTGATGCCTTACCACTTGGCTACGAGGCAAACTTAAGTGGTGGAGAGAGATGGATTCGAACCATCGAACTCAATGAGAACAGATTTACAGTCTGTCGCGTTTAGCCTCTTCGCTACCTCTCCAAAAAAATGGTGCCGAAACCAGGACTTGAACCCGGAACCTACTGATTACAAGTCAGTTGCTCTACCAATTGAGCTATTTCGGCATTAATAAATGGTGGGCGATACAGGACTCGAACCTGTGACCCCTTGCTTGTAAGGCAAGTGCTCTAACCAACTGAGCTAATCGCCCAAATGAACCAGTTGACAGTATTAAATATACCAACTATTACTTACTTTGTCAACTAAATTTGTGAATTTTTTTATTTTTTTTCTGTTTTTATTGCATTTAGTTCATTTATTTTGTTTTCAGTCCAAATATTTAATTGTTTTTTTAAATTTGTGAATCCATGTGGACTTTCTTTTATTTTCGTTTTATCTATTTTTGAGTTTCTATATTCTATATTTTTAATACTTAATCTAACATGATGTTCTTTTTCATTTTCCTCTAAAACAATGGCTTGTATTGTTTCACCAACATTTATATAATCATGAATATTTCTTACATAGTTGTCAGTTATTTCAGATATATGAATTAAACCACTGTAGTAATCATCGAGACTTACAAATATTCCATATTTTTCTATTCCAGTTACACACCCGGTTACCTTTTCTCCTACTTGATATTTTTTCATTTGATACTCCCTCTGTATTGATTATATCATTTTTTACATTTTATAACAAGAAACTTTCTTTACTTCCAACTCTTTAAATAGTATAATGTTCTTGGTGAATAATATGAATAATGATATAGAATTACGTATTAAAGCAATTATTGATAAGGTTAGACCGTTTTTGATTAGTGATGGTGGTAACCTTGAATTCGTTAAGTATGAGGATAACATTGTATATGTAAAGTTAACAGGAGCTTGTCAAGACTGCCCGATGCTTGATGTTACTTTGAAAGATGGAATCGAAGAATTGATAATTAATGAAATACCAGAAGTAAAAGAAGTTAAAAACATAGATTGATTTATAACCAGTCTATGTTTTTTATTTCGGTGTGCTTTGATATAATTCTATAAATTTCTTTTAAGTATTCTTCATATTCTTTTGATCTTTTAACTACTTCTACAAGTTCTTTTTCATTTTCAAAATCATTAATAACTTTATCATATATATCAAAGTACATACTTGGGTATAGCATTCTTCCATATAACAACTTATATCCAGTTTCTGTACAATTATAAGATAAAATTATATTCTCTATGTTTTGACTGAGATATTTTTGATTTAGAAAGAGATATTTTAAAGTCTCACTTAGACCTCTTTCTTTGTAATCTATTACATAATTTAAGGGATTGTGATATTCTCTTTCAATTATTCGCTTGGGATACAATCCCCTTTTTTCTTGAACTTTTAAGTTACTTGGAATACTAGCTATATAACTTATGGCATTTTCTGCTAGACCTATATAGTAATTTATACTTTCATCTATTACTTTATGTTTTCCTTTTATGTGTTCATATTGATACTCATAATAGTCATTTTTTCTTGTCCATAACTCATACCAATCACTTCTATCTAAATAATACTTTTTAGTATTATCTAGCCTTATTTGATTTTTATTTTGAGATATTTTGGGATTTATATCATTTATTTTGAGCAAAACAAATAAAAAATCTTGATACATTGTAAAAATACTTCCATCTTTATTAAGAACAAATTTATAAAAGAATGGGATATCTTTTGTTATTTCGTATAGCTCTAAAGTTTCTTTTTCATTATATATACGGCATATTATA
>OGOU01001119.1_pt1 | contig 21590 bp, 19 predicted proteins | sample 1552721 | NCBI WGS metagenome assembly OGOU01 (sample SAMEA2580176, study PRJEB22360) | human gut metagenome | biome: human gut; feature: human-associated habitat; material: faeces | place: Denmark | collected 2008/2010
TGGACGAATATCACTCTCGTAAACCAGGAAGGCAAAAAGACAGAACAAAGCCATGATCTTTCTATAATCTATATATAGAAATTTCCCTCTTTTTCTTATAAATACCAATTCGGGATAATCGGTATCTGTCAATACGAATTCATATAAAACCGATAAAGTACCGTTTTCAAAAATAATTCATGAAAATCAGATAGAAAGGGGACAAATTTAATTAATTTCGACCCCGGTACTCTATCTATAAAACAAAGATATATGAAACGCTTTTTGCTATTAGCCATTATTTGCTGTTTCGCATTAGGATTATTTGCGCAAACAGCCAAAGAAGAAATTTTCGCCGACATTCATCGCTCAGCCAGTAATTATTATGCTTATCCCACTCCGACAGGCACATCGACTGCACCGCCCAAAGGATATAAGCCGTTTTATCTGAGCCATTACGCGCGCCATGGTTCCCGCTTTCTGATTAACCCCAACGATTACGAGAAACCGTTGAACCTTATGCGTGAAGCAGACCAAAATGGAGTGCTTACCCCATTGGGTAAACAGGTACTGGGTATTCTCGATAGTATGGCTAAAATGGCCGTGCAAAGATACGGCGAGTTAACTCCGCTGGGAGCCCGCCAGCACCGAGGCATTGCTGAAAGAATGTATAAAAACTATCCGGAAGTGTTCCAGGGAGAAGCTGAAATAAACGCACGTTCTTCGGTTGTTATCCGTTGCATTCTTTCCATGACCTCGGAATGCCTGAAACTGCAATCTTTAAATCCGAAGTTGCAATTCAAGAACGATGCCAGCTATCACGATATGTATTATATAGGCAGTCCGAGCAATGAAGAATTTAAGAAAATACGTAAATCGGATGAAATCGTCACTGCAAAAAAGAAATTCCAAAAAGAACATATTCATCCGGAACGCTTGATGAACGCTCTTTTTAATAATCAGGATTATGTGAAATGGAAGATAGACGACGATAAGCTAATGACGGACCTATTTAAATTAGCCGGCAATATGCAAAGTCACGACACGGATTTAGAGCTTTATTCTATTTTTACGAAAGACGAATGTTATGATTTATGGCTGGCCGATAACTACGACTGGTATTTAAACTACGGCCCCTCTCCTCTGAATAAAGGCAGGATTCCTTATTCGGAAGCAGAACTGCTGGAAAATATATTGAATACGGCAGATACTTGCATCGTGAAAAAAAATAACTGTGCCACCTTACGCTTCGGACATGAGGTTTGTTTAATGCCATTTGCCTGCCTCCTGGAGTTGGGCGATTGTGGCTATCAAACGGACGATGCGGATAAAGTAGCCGGAGTATGGCGTAATTATCGCATCTTCCCGATGGCAAGTAATGTTCAGTTCGTTTTCTTCCGTAAGAAAGGTAGCGATGACATTCTAGTAAAGGTCATGCTAAACGAAAACGAAATGAAACTCCCGGTAAAAAGTGATATAGCTCCATATTATCACTGGAAAGATGTGGAAACTTATTACAGGAATAAACTGGCGGCTTTTTAAAAAGTATGTAAACTGACCGGAATAAAAAATCGAAATGGGAGGAAAGATGTATTTTCATTTTCCTCCCATTCCTTTATAGGTCTCTTCTATTAAAGCTCTCTCATTATTTTAAAGACACAATAGAACTCGTTTATTACTTACTTTCCCTTTTTCCTTATTCAGAAATAACGATGGAATACGAACAGATAAATCGTTTTTTATATATCGTTTATAAGTTAACTTACTTTAGCCATTCTCAACTCAAATGAACTTGTGAGGGTAAGCCCTTGTCATAAACAAAGAGGACTGCCTCTTTTCAGAAACAGCCCTTCTTCAAAACTAAAAATCAAATAAAAATCAATTGCATTTTTTCTTTTTTAAGCAAAGCACTTCTACAAGAAATGCTATCAGTAATCCCAAACCTCCACATAAAAGTACAGAGCCTCCGTAGATAACCTCCTGAATTTCCCGCATTCGCCAACTTACTTCGTCATTAAAACCGACCATATTATTAACAATAATCGTCCCTAAGATCAGTCCGATCCCCATGCCCAGCATCAAGCAGCCTCCCCTCAATCCCCAATACGAATACGATCTACCGAACGAAAAATCGAACTTTCCTTCTATCTGACCGAAAGTTTTTCCTTCTGCCAATTTTTCAATGACGGCAATACGCTCTCTCCGGCGGGCAAACAATTCAAACAACCCATAAATAGTAGCACAAATAATACCTACAATAAAAGGAGCAATAATATAACCCATAATTCAAAATATTAAAGTGAATAATTTTTCTGTTTGCCCATTTGACGCATGAAACGAAAGCAGGTTACAGCTTTAAGACAGAAAAATTATTCTTAATCCTATTCTTCCCGTTTAGGCTGCAAACAAACCACGATTCCGGCATTCGATATTCTTATCGCTATCATCGAACATTGGTAAATATAGCTATAATTTATAGGCTTCACTTTAGAATAAAAACACAACAAAAGCAGTATTATTCAAACACAAATTCTTATTATAATTTCTTTTATCCGTCCCTTAATTTTCATTACATATTTCCAACGATTTAATATTCAAACTCTTAATTAAAAGGTGTTTCGAAAGATGTTTTTATCTGTAATTTTTTAACAAAAAAGTGTAACCGAAATAGGTAACTTGCGTCCAATAGGCAACATGAGAATGCAGGATGAACTATATATAAAGCGGATACAAAATGGTGAAATGGAATGTTTCAGCCATATTGTGGAGCATTATAGTAAACCCGTCTTTTTATTAATCTGCCGGATCGTTCGTAATCAGGAAGATGCGGAAGAATTAACCCAGGATGTTTTTCTGAAAATATACCGGACTTTAAAAGACTTTCAGGGAAACAGCCTTTTTTCAACCTGGTTATATCGTATAGCCTATAATACCGCTATTTCGTACACCCGTAAAAAGAAACAGGAGTTTCTTTACATAGAAGAACAAACCATTCAGAACATTCCCGATAAGGATGTGGACGAAACTTTCGAAAATACGGTTACAGGCGATCACTTACAGGCATTACACAAAGCTATAGATCAGCTTTCTCCGGAGGAACGGGGCATCATTACCCTATTTTATATGGAAGAAAAAACAATAGAAGCGATTGCCGAGGTCACAGGACTTTCAAGCAGTAACGTAAAAGTAAAATTACACCGTACCCGAAAAAAACTTTATTTACTACTGAACAGTGACCGGAATAAATTAGTATAATTGTAAAAAGAAAAAGTCATGGCCGATAAAATACATACCGATAAAGCCTTAAAACAGCTTTTCAAGCAATTACCGGAGGAACAGTTACCTTCGGAATTGAATGCCGGCATATTACAATATATCCAAAAAGCCGGCGAAACACGCCGCCGTAGAAATTTGTGGGGAATTTGGTGTGCCGTATCTCTGGCCTCTGTGGCCTTGATCTTCTTACCGATCGGTATTTTTCATTTTTTGTCGGTCGATCTATTGAAAATGTTCAGAGATATATTTCTTACACCATCGGCAACTGTAGGTCAGTTCCCTACTCTGACCGTCATTATCGGAGTTGTGGCGATTTTATTGTTATTCATCGATAACCGTCTCAGAAAATTCTTTTTACATTGATCTGCCTCAAACCGGCAGATACTACCGCCGGGAGTCAATATTCCCGGATCATCGTTTCAATGCCCTTTGCTTTCAATTGAGCCGCTGCTGCCACCGCTTCTTCGCGAGTATCGTAAATTCCGGTACAATAACGGACAATACCGTCTTTCACCTGTTCGGTAAACACCACTTTAAATTGATTGATCAAGACAGGCACATTTCTGAACACACCCAACTGCAACGTAAAGAATTTACCTTGTACGCTTTTTAAATCCCGCAACTGGGTTGTGCCGATATGGACCGTTTGCTTTTCTTCAACAGCTATCGCTTTCCGGTTAGGATTGTGCAAAGAATTGGGGCCGGGCTTATAATTCGTCCGCAAAACCTTGAACTCGATACGCCTGTTCAATTGCAAAGCGTCTTCCCGCTGCGTACCCCTTAAACGACCTACAAAACGTTCGTTCAAAATGTCCCCCGCCTTCAAAAAAGGATAGGCTTTCGCATCCTTCTCATTGATCTGCCGAGGCTGTGTTTTTCCATACCCTTTGGCTTCCAGCCTATCCCAATACACGCCCTTTTCAATCAGATAATCCACCACCGACTGTGCCCGGTTTTCCGACAAAATCATATTTGCTTTATCATTTCCCACCATATCCGTGTGTGCCGATAACTCAATCGCAATGTTCGGATTATCTTTTAGAATAACCAGCAGTTCGTTCAGGTTCTCTTTCGCCTCCGGACGTAGATCCCATTTAGCCACATCAAAATAAATGTCGGGAATAACGATCGGCCTTTCTATCGGCTGCATATCCACCGTCAATTCATACAAACGATCGGATTTTTCCCGATAAGTGGATAGGATTCCTTTTCCTTTCAGAAAAGCAGGATTTTCGGTCACAAAAACATATTCCCGATCCGATACCACAGGCATAGAAACAATTCCCACAGAATCGGTTTCCAGATATACGATCTCTCCATTATCGGATGTCACCGTAACCTGCACTTTAGTGATCGGTAATTCCGTAATTGCATTACGTGCCAGCATCCTCACCTGTAACTGCTGGGGAATAAAACAGAAACTGTATATTTTATCAGTTCTGCCCGAACGGGCGGAACTCAATAACCCTTCGTCCGTACCGGGTTTGAAAATAATTCCGAAATCATCGGCAAAGGAATTGATCGGAGCAGGCAAATGCCTCAACTGTTCTTTTCCATCGGCCGTCTCTACCCGGTAAAGGTCCAATCCCCCCATTCCATAATGCCCGTCGGAAGCAAAATAAAGATCGCCGTTATCCCGCACATAGGGATACATTTCATCCCCGGACGTATTGATGACTTCACCGGCATTCACCGGCTCGCCCCATTTACCTTCCCGGTTCTCCACATACCAGATATCCTTTCCCCCGAATCCTCCCGGCAACTGGTCGGTCACAAAATACAGGCGTTTCCCGTCGGGTGTCAATGCCGGATGTCCTACAGAAACAGTATCTCCACATATTCCCGATTTCGACAGATTGATCCAGCCCGCTTTCCGGTTTCCCGAATCGTCCTGGGCATTTCCTCTCGCCGCCTTATAAATCCTCGTACCCCGGTTATAGCCATCGATAATTCTCGAAGAAGTGAAATAAAGGGTATTGCCGTCGGCACTGAAACACAACGCTCCTTCGTTCCGGCTGGAATAAAGCGAATCTTTCACCAATTCCGGTTTCAGCCAGCGAGGCTCCTTGAATTTCTTCACACTGACATTTCCATTCTTATCCACCGAACGGATTTCTTGAGTGAAATCGGTGATGAATATATGGCTATATCCGTCGCCTGTTACAGGGTCAATACGCCTTTTTTTCTTTTTGGTGTCTCCATTCCGGGTTGAGGTAAAATAAACGATACAGGTATCTCCGGGATAATACACCGGGGAAAAATCGTTATATCTTGAATTGAATTCCTTTTTCAATTCCACCATATATCTACCCGGAGTAACCAGATCTTTCTGCAGTAAATCCAGGTGGTAAATTCCGTCTTTTCCTTTTCCGTCCTGAAATAACTCCTCATAACGGCCATATTGTTCCCTAGCTGTTTCAAACTCTCCCTGCCTGACACTCACCTCAGCCATTTTCAGATAAGCTTCCGGTAATTCCTCATTTGCCCGCCTGGCTTTATTATACCAGCTATACGCTTCCTTCGGCTTACCCGTATTCTCGTGGCACAGCCCGGCATGCATTGCCGCATTTGCCTGGTATTCTTTCGGTTTTGCCTTATTATAGGATTTTTCATATTTAGACGAAGCTTTATAATACCTTCCGGTAGCATAAATCTGATTTCCCCGTTTCATATAATAACGCGCCGAACAGGAAGATAAAAACACGGCAATCAGTATATAGAAGCACAGACGCAAACTCATAGACTATATTTTGACAAAATTACAGGGCTGCCAATAGCAGATTTATATCCCTGGAAATCAAACCGAATTTATCGGCAATCACATTCTTGGTCAATATTCCATTATAAATATACACCCCTTCCCTCAATCCGTCGTTAAAACGGATAGCATTGGTAAATCCCCCCTGACAGGCCACACTTTCGAGTAAAGGAAGAAATATATTACTATACGCAATAGAAGCTGTCCGCGCCACCCGCGAAAGCACATTGGGCACGCAATAATGGATCACCCCCTCATAAGTATATACCGGGTTTTCCAGGGTTGTGGGGCCGGAGGTCTCGATACACCCGCCATGATCCACCGACATATCCACAATAACGGCCCCTTTCTTCATCAGGCGCACCTGCTCTTCCGTCACCACAATATTGGCTGCATTATCGAAGCAACGCATCGCCCCGATCACGACATCGGCAGAAGCCAGCGCTTTTTCCAATACGGGTTTGTGGAACACAGAAGTAAACACCCTTTGTCCCAGCACTTCATTCAGGCGGCGCAAACGAGTCAGCGAATGATCGAAAACTTTTACCGTAGCTCCCAGCCCTAAAGCCGTACGGGCAGCAAATTCGCCTAAAGTTCCCGCTCCCAGAATAATGATCTCTGTGGGGGTTATTCCACTCACACCTCCTAAAATAATCCCCTTCCCTCCTCTGGAATTACTCAAATATTCACTGGCGATCATTATAGCAGAATTTCCGGCGATCTCGCTCATAATACGCACCACCGGAAAAAAACCGTCCGCATCTTTCAGGATGTCGAATCCGACGGCCGTCACCCTGCGCTGCATCATTTCGACAATCGCTTCCTTTCGCTGGTCGGCTAATTTCAAAGGCGATAAAATAATCTGCCGGTCGTGCATGTAAGCCGTATCCGCCAACGATACGGAAGTCGCTTTCAGGATAATATCCGCCGTATATACTTCCTCTGCCGTATCCACGATCAACGCCCCCGAATCACAATATTCCCGGGCGCTATACCGGGCGGCATCCCCGGCCCCCCGCTGCACCAGCACATCATGCCCCATAGCCACCAGTAATTGCACGGATTCGGGAGTCAGGCAGATCCGGTTCTCTCCTTTCTCCAATTCATTCGGAAGTCCCAATACAAGTTTCTTTTGTTTCCTATCCAGAAAAACCTCTTTTTCCTGACAAATAAACCATCCTTTATTAATGGTTGTACCCGACATTTTACCTGTATTTTCCATAATCTTCCAAATTATAAGTATCTCTTACATGGATAAACTCAATTCCCGGCTCCCGTCCTCATTCTCCGAAAAGCAACAATTCACAATATCTTCCGGCAACAACTCCTCTATTTTCTCCGGCCACTCGATAAAACAACGGTCGCCACTGAAAAAATATTCCTCATAACCGAAATCCAATGCTTCTGAAATATTATTTACGCGATAGAAATCAAAATGATATATGGCTTCGTTGTTTTTTGTCCGGTATTCATTTACAATGGCAAAAGTCGGCGAACTCACATCGTCCGTCACGCCCAGACAAGAGGCGATAGCCTTGACAAAAGTGGTCTTTCCCACTCCCATCGGCCCATAAAGGGCAAATATCTTTTTATCGCCTACGAAGTCCAGAAATTCAGAGGCCACTTTATTTATTTCTTCCAGATTATTGATCGTCCATTTCATATATAGCTATCTTGAACATTAACGTATATAGTATTTCTTGAAAAAATCCAGGTATTTTTCTACAGCCTGCTTTTTAAGCATCGCCTCCAGATTCACATCGGTAATCACAAAGTTGGTATAATCCGTATTTCGTAAAGGCCTGAATAATTTCCGGTTATTCACCACCGTTGTAAAATAACGCATGGCTTCATCTTTATTCTTAAAACCGGAAACTACCATACAATCATGGTCGTCGTTATATTTTATATTGTTCGTTGTCAAACCTGCAAAATTAAATTCAGCAAATACTTCTTTTAACTTAAAGGGATCGATTTGATTGGAATAGAACAACACAAATTTATGAGCCACTTCTTTGTTGTAAACGAAATCCCCGTCTTCCACTCCGACAGAGCCTGCATTTTTCAGGTAATTATCCTCAAAAAAATTCAGGTATTCATCCAGATAACCGTTTTCCAGCAAGGTTTTCTGATTACTTTCCGTAATGGCAAAAGCCTGATAATTCACTCCTGCCAATTTATCAAAAATATCTTTATTTTTTAAAACGGCATTCATATAATCCAGCGCCTGTGTTTTGTTTCCCACCCTGCGCACCACAATAAATTCGTTCTCCGCATCGTAATCCTCCTTTTGCAGAGTGAAAGCAGGTTCGGCATTGTGCAGGGCTTCGGCTATCCGCTTCGTATTCACCTCACGGAACGGAACCATAAGCATAAAATTATGGGTTTCGTTTTCCGCAAAATTGAAGATGTGGGCGTTCGTTCCTAATTTTCCAGTAATGATATCGCCTTCATTTTTATTATCGAAATAATGTTCCGTGAAGAAATCCACATAATTGTCCACATCTTTCAGGCGTTTCAGCACAGCCAAATTTTCATCGGTAATGGCAAAGATACGGTATCCCTTATCTCCTATGGCTTTGAGCACAGCCTTGTCGGTTGCAATCCGTTTCAGATACTCCTCCGCCTCCTTATAATCGGTAAACCTCCGGATCAAAAATGCACTTTTCTTATACCACAACTCCTCTTTCCCGATCTCATAATTTTTCCCTTCCACAGCCTCGGCTGCATTTATAAATACCAGACGAGCTTTCAGCCTCGTTTCCTGCATCAGGGTGAAGTCTTCCGGCAATAAAAACACCACGGTATATTCCTTGTCTTTCTCCGCCTTATAAGCCAGCTCCCTCTCTTCCTCACCCCGGAGATTACCCTCTTCATCAAATACCCAATTCCGGTTGGCTTTCAACGCCCGCGCCTGGGCCATTTCAGCTTCGGAATACATCACCGGAGCATCACCCACCGACAAAGATGCCAATAAAACATTGGTCACCTCCTGAATCTCTTTACCCGGACGGGAAGCCACCACTTCGTTCAAAGCTTCTCTCGCTTCTGCGGCCGGAGCCGTATTCACCATACACATCGCTCGCAGGAACAACACATTAGGCAGTAATTTATTACCCGGATAGCGTTTCAGAATATCGTTACAAATGGCTAAAGCCTCCGTATAATACACCTGTTGATACCGGGCGTAAGCCTCTTCATACATCCGTTCGATATCCTTCAACTCCCCGTCCACTTTCTTAAAATATTCCGGATCCTGCAAGCCTTTGGCAAAATCGCTTTCCGGGAATTTTTCAATCAGCTCCGCCTTATATTTTTCGGCTTTCGCCGCCTGCCCCTGCTGGCTGGCAGCAGCATATCCCATATAATAGACCATAGGCAGGTCGTTCGATCCGGCAAAACGTCCGATAAAAGCATCGAAACATTCCAACGCCTTTTCCGGGTCATTGAATTTATAGAGGTAAATTTCTCCCGCCTTATAATAAGCGTCTTCCACTTTCTTCTCGGCCACTTTCCGGTCTTCTTCATCGATAGGGAGATTTTTCAAATAATAATCCCGGCTCTTGACATCCGCCTTCTCTTCTTTCTCTCCCGTTTCTCCGGTAATCTCCTCGGTCAGTTCCGCAAATTCTATCTTCGATTTATTTTGCCGTCTCCAGTTGTCTTCTAATTTACGCCGTCCCCATTTCCGCTTGAAATCGTTTTTCCCCAATGCAACCGTCATCGGATTATAGAAATACCAATCCCCCGTCCCGCTTCCCTGGGAATAATCGCTTCCCCGGTTAATCATATTATTGCGTTCATAAAAGCTACGTTCTTCCTGTGCTTTCTTTGCAGCTTCCCGGGCAGCTTCCTCTTCCTCCTTGATTTTCTGTATCTTTTCATCGACCAGGCGGAGCCGTTCATCCTCAGGCAAAGCAGCCATACGCAACAGGCTATCCTGTTCCTGTATCGTACGCAAATTTACGACAAGGCTCGTTAGGTCCGTCACCAAAGTGCGGAGCTTATCGTAATCCTCATACCTGGAATCCATAGTAAACAGGCAAGAATCATAACATGCCTGGGCCGTTATATAATCCCGGTTTTTAAAGTAATAATCACCCAGCTTATAAAAAGAAAGAGCCTGCTGGTTATCGTTGCTCACACTCGAACGCACCGATTTCCAATACAGGTCGATCGCTTCCGGCTCGTTTCCTTTCTTTTCCTCTATATTCCCTAAAGCATAATAGATACGGTCCTTGAAATCTACATTTTTGGGGTCACGCAACATCTTGTTCAACTTCTTCACCACACTCCCGTCCCCGGTTTGATAGGCCAAAGCCATGTTGATCTTGGCATTGAACACCATCTCATAATTAAAATTGAAACGGGCGGCTTTTTTCAGGGCATACATAGCCTGAGCATCCTGATTCTCTTTTAAATAAAGTTGCGAGAGCATAAAATTGTAGCGCGGCTTACGTTTCCAGCTTTTACAGTCATTCACTAACTGTTCTCCTGCGGGAATCGCTTGTGCATAAAGCCCCTGGCGCACATAGAAATCAGTCCGGGCAGCCGCCAGCATTTCCCTTTGCTGCCGGTTTAAATCCGCTCCTGCCAACCGGTTCATCTGCTTCTCCGCCTCGTCATAGCGTCCCATTTCAGTCAGGCTGCGAAAAAGCCAAAGCGACACTTCCGTCATAATTTCATCGTCATCGGCATATTGCCGTTGTATGAAACGGAAAGTATTGTTCGCCATCGCATATTTCTTTTTATAGAAATACGCTTTCCCCAGCAAAAGATAGCATTTGTCCATTTGTTTGTTGAACTCTTTCTTTTTCCGGAAAGTCTGGTAATTCTTCGAATCTTTATTCTTCCGTCTTCTGGGCTTTGCCGTGATAGAATGTTTATCGATGGCTTTCGCCGCCTTTTCGATGGCATAATCCATATCGGAACTGCATACGCTCCGGGTTTGTTCATTATTGGAAACAAAAACAGGCAAAAGGTTGGTATAATCCTCCTTATGCCTGTTTTCCATATTTTTCAATCCCGCTTTAAACGCCTGATTCCCGTTAAAATAAACATTATAACGGGTAGTCATCTGATGATAATTGCGTGAAAAAAAATTATTTTTCTTCACAGAGCAACTGCACAATATCATCATACAGGCCAACGATATGTATAAAGCGTATCTCATTCCATCCTTCACCACAATATACCGTTATACTATCCCTTTTAATAGACATAACGGAATACCTGTATCTCTTATTTTTTCGTAATTCTTACCCTTGTCGCCGTTTCTCCGTTCTCTTCCACGGCTTTCTCCACCTGCCGCGCCAATTCCATAAAAGCCGCCCCGGTAATCGAGTCGGGATTCAAGGCTACAGGTTTTCCGCTATCCCCTCCGTCGCATATACTTTGTACCACGGGAATCTGTCCCAGCAAACGCAATCCTTTTTCTTCCGCCAGCTTCTTAGCTCCCTCTTTACCGAATATATAATATTTGTTTTGTGGCAATTCAGCCGGAGTAAACCAGGCCATATTCTCGACCAATCCGATCACCGGCACCTGTATGCCCGGAGATTCGAACATATTGATCCCTTTCACGGCATCTGCCAGGGCAACCTGCTGGGGCGTGCTCACCACAATAGCCCCGCTCAGGGCGACGGTCTGCACCAAAGTCAAATGTATGTCGCTGGTTCCCGGCGGTAAGTCGATCAGCATATAATCCAATTCATCCCAATACCCTTGCTCCACCATCTGCTTCAAAGCATTCGAAGCCATCGGCCCGCGCCACACGGTGGCCGAAGCCGGATCGACAAAGAAACCGATGGAAAGGAGCTTCACTCCATATTGTTCCACCGGAACTATGTATTGGTGACCGCCCACTTCGGTCATATAAGGTTGTGCATCTTCGCAACCGAACATTTTAGGCATAGACGGTCCGAAAATATCCGCATCCACCAATCCCACTTTATGCCCCATTGCCGCCAAAGCCACAGCTAAATTCGCCGCTACGGTCGATTTTCCCACGCCTCCTTTGCCGGAAGACACGGCAATAATATTTTTCACCTTTTCCAAAGAAAGCGGGCGTTCCAGATCCTGCATAAAAACAGTTTCTATTTCAACGGACCGATACGGAGTTTTTTCCTTTAGCAAAGCCTCACTCTTTTTCTGAACGGCATTGATAAACGGATCGTTCGATTTCTGAAACACCAGCCGGAAGAATACTTTATCGCCTTCCAACCTGATATTTTGCACCATATCTAACGCCACTATATTTTTAGATGTACCGGGATACTTCACTTCCGACAAGATATCCCTGATTTCTTTTACCTTATCCTGTACCATGATATTGATTTATTATTAGAAATTCGAACAAAGATACAATTTTTCAAAAGGATTCTAAGTTAAATACGATCTGAAAATCAGATTTTCCTATACCCTTGTATTATACTTCCGCAGGCGACTGCGCAAAGCATCGCAACCGGGACATACTTTCCGTACCAATTTCCAGAAATCTGCCGAATGATTCTTCTCGACAGTATGGCAAAGCTCGTGCAAAATCACATAGTCGATAATTTCGTCCGGCAATTTCATCAATTTGATGTTCAGGCTGATATTATTATCCTGCGAACAACTGCCCCAATTCGATAAATTATTGCGGAAAGAAAGCCGGGCATATTTGAATCCGTATTTTTCCGCATAGTATTTCACCCGCTTCGGCAAATACTGCTTACTTTCCATAACATAAATTTCCAGCAGGAACTGCTGTACCGTCCTCTCGATCCGGCTGAAATCCGTGGTCTGGGGGATCGATAAGGTGATTACATTCCCTTCGATCCGGTATCCCGGTTTTTCTTCTTCGGTCGCTGCAATTTTTAGCACATGCAGCTTCGTTTTTATTTCCGCACCGATCCTCAATCCCACTCCGGTATCCTGCTCGTACACTTTCATTTTCGCCGAAGTTTGCCGGATCCAATCTTTCTTCTCATGCAAAAACTTCTCGACCTGCCTTTGGCTGACCCCATAGGGTACATTCACCCAAATCCCCCTTGCCGGAGCCATCCGGATCGACAGGAATTTAATATTTGCACTCCTTCTTATTTTGACTTCACCTATACCGTTCAGTTCTATCGTGTCCATTCCCATTGCATTTAACGGCAAAATAATCATTTCTACCCGACAAAAAAAAGAGAATGTCCGTAAACATTCTCTCTTTCTTTATTTTAATGGTCAGCGACTTAGTTTTCCTTTACCGTTTCGCTAAGTTTCGTAAAAGCACCGTCCACGTTTACCAGCAAGTCTTTAAAAATGGCCTTATAGTAATTTTTTCTTTCACCTTTAACCACTCTTTTCCCTCCGGAAACACGTTTTCTCAAATCATTTCTCGAATTTATGATATTCTGAACGATTTCGCTTACATTATCGCTTGTTTTTCCGGTAACAATACTATAATTAAAACAATCGGCCACAACTGAAAAAGTTAAATAGTCGATGTCTTTCTTTAATCTCTTAATACTTGCCATATCTACTAAAAATTTAATTTTTCCCAAAGGTAAAAAAAACCTTTACAGATTGCAAACTATTTTCCGGCTTTTCCTAAAACTTTCACTCTCACCTCCTTCTCTTTCGTAGCTTTACTTCATGCGTCGCCTCTGTATTCCCGTTCATTTTTGCAGCTTTTCCAGCAAGCGGGAGGTAGCTTCATCCACCGTCGGACATTCCCCTAAGCATTTAATAAACAAACTTCCCACGATCACGCCATGACTGTATCGGGACGCCACCGAACGGGTCGATTCGTTTGAAATTCCGAATCCGATCAAGCGCTTGTTCCGGAGTTTTAAATCGTCGATTTCCCGGAAATAAGCGATTTGCTCATCTGTAAAACGGTCGCGTACCCCCGTAGTCGAAGCCGACGACACCATATAAATGAATCCGCCGCAATTCTCATCGATCAAACGGATACGCTCTTCGGACGTTTCCGGTGTAATCAGCATAATCAAAGGAATGTCGTAACGTTCACACAAAGCTTTATAATGCTCCATATATTCGTGAAACGGCAAATCCGGGATAATCATAGCATCCACTCCGATTTCCTTGCAATACCGGAACAGTTTTTCAGGCCCGTACTGCATCACCGGATTCAAATACCCCATCAGCACCAAAGGAATCCGGCAATCCTGCCGAACTTCTTTTACCTGCTCTAACAACAAGGGTAAAGTCATTCCGTTCTGCAACGCTTTCGTACCGCTTTGCTGGATCACCACCCCATCGGCCATGGGATCGGAAAACGGAACACCGACTTCGATCATATCTATCCCGTTCGCTTCCAGAGAACGGATAATTTTTCCTGTACTATCCAAATTTGGATAACCGGCAGTAAAATAAACCGACAACAGGTTTCTATCTTTCTGCTGGAAAAGTTTTGTAAGTCTATTCATTATATCTTCTGTTTAAATTCATTTAAAATTTTATCTGCGTAATTCTTCCATAAAAGCAGACAGCAACTCGTAATCCTTCACTCCGGGTGCGATTTCAAAACGGCTGTTCAGGTCGATCCCGGCCAGGCGGGTATGCCCGAACGCCTTTATCCGCAAGGCATCTGCCGGACCGATACCGCCGCTAAGCAGGAAAGGCAGTTCTCCCCTGTAATTTCCTAAAAGTTCCCAATCGAAAACCCGCCCCGTTCCGCCATGTTTCGGGCTTTTGGTATCGAAAAGCAACATATCGCAACCTCCTTCATACTTACCGCATGCTTCAAGGTCTTCCGTTCCTCCGATCCCTACCGCCTTCACCACCCGGAATCCCTTGTCCCGGAACTTCCGGCAAAACTCAGGGGATTCCGCTCCATGCAATTGGATCGTATCGATACGGTAGCGTTCGGCTATACCGAGAATCACCGCTTCTTCTTCATTCACGAATACCCCGGTCCTTTGAATATCCGGTGGCAAAACATGTACGGCCTCCGGCAATAAATTCCCGGCATAGCGCGGCGACAGAGGGTAAAATATAAACCCGAGCATATCCGGGCATAAAGAAGCCACTGCAGCTATATTTCCCGGTTCCCGCATTCCGCAAACCTTAATCAGCATCGTCTATAAATTTTTTCAAGGCCTCTCCGGGATCGGCTTCTTTCATAAAATTCTCTCCGATCAGGAAGCCACGGAATCCGGCTTCCCGCAGAGCGATCACCGTATCGACAGCATGAATGCCGCTTTCCGAAATTTTCAGGAAAGTGGCCGGAATCTGCTTAGCCAGTTCGAAAGAAGTGTAAATATCCGTCACGAAAGTGGCGAGGTTCCGGTTATTGATCCCCACGATATCCACCTGTTCGCAAATTCTGTCGAGTTCATCCTGTTGATGTACTTCCAACAGCACTTCCAGTCCCAGTTCGTGAGCCGCCTCTGCCAACTCCCTGCATTGTTCCGGAGTCAGGGCGGCAGCGATCAGCAACACGACGTCGGCTCCCCAGGCCGCCGCCTCTGCCAACTGGTAAGGATCGATAATAAAATCTTTCCGCAACAAAGGAATGTTCACGGCAGCCCTAGCACGCATCAAATCTTCCGGACTACCTCCGAAATAAAGCGAATCCGTCAGTACCGAACAGGCTGCCGCCCCATGGGCGGCATAACTGCTCACCACCTGCGCCACATCGGCATCCCGGTGAATAAACCCTTTAGAGGGAGATTTCCGCTTAAACTCGGCAATGATCCCATAAGGGGAATTCTCCAACGCATGCCGCATCGATAAGCGTTTACGCCCGGCATGGGCGGTTTCAAGCAACTGCCCGGCAGACAACTGCTTTTTCCGGCTTTCTACTTCCTCCCGCTTTGTCGCCAATATTTGTTCCAATATGGTCATAGGCTTTAAGAATTTAGTTCAACAAATTTTTCAAATGCTTTTTTGGCTTTTCCGCTATCGATAGAAGCCCGGGCTTCCGCTATCGCCTCTTCCAGCGATTTCTCCGGACGCAGGGTTTTAATCGCATAGGCGGCATTGGCCACGACACAGTTGATCTGTCCGTTACCGGCCGTGCCTGCCAATACCCGGTCGAAAATCCGGGCAGCTTCTGCCACCGTATCTCCCCCCGACAGCTCTTTTTCGCTGCATGCCGGAAATCCGGCCTGCTCAGGAGTCAAAATATCTTCACCCGAATTATCGATCACTTTAAAAGGCGAAGTCAGGGACACTTCATCATATCCGTCCAAAGAATGGACAATCGTATAATGAATACCGCTTTCCTGATAAATGTAATTATATAAACGGGCCAATTTCAAATTATACACGCCTAATAGCTGATATTGCGGTAACACCGGATTCACCAGCGGCCCCAACATATTGAAAAACGTACGTACTCCCAGCGCACGCCGCACTCCTCCCACACTTTTCAATGCCGGACTGAAAAAAGGAGCATGCAGGTAAGCCATCCGGCTTTCGTCCAGCGAACGCTGTAAGCAGGCCGGGTCTGCCGAAAACTTCACACCGTGGTGCTCCAACACATTGGAAGCTCCGCTTACCGAGCTGGCTCCGTAGTTCCCATGCTTGATCACCCGGTATCCGGCTCCCGCCACGACAAAACAAGCGGCCGTAGAGATATTGAAGGTATTCTTCCCGTCTCCCCCCGTACCGACAATATCGATCGCATCTTCTCCGTCCAGATCGATAGAGACCCGGCGTTCCAGAATCGCTTCCCGGAAACCTGCCAACTCTTCGGTAGTGATGCTCCGCATCAAAAACACCGTCATAAATGCCGAAAGCTGGCATTCATTATACATTCCGTCTGAAATATTCAGTAAAACCTGCTTGGCTTCTTCCCTGGTCAGGTTTTTATGCTCGAACATTTTATATAACAACTCTTTCATTTTTCTCTTTTTTCATTCCTGTTTTACCTTGTTCGCAATCCTCCTTACCCCTCGATCCATTTTTTCACCATCTCTTTCCCGGCGGGCGTAAGAATCGATTCCGGGTGAAACTGAACTCCACGCACATCATACGTCTTGTGGGCAAGCGCCATAATCCGGCCTTCGGCATCCTCCGCCGTAACCGTCAGGCAGTCGGGAAAATCTTCCCGGCTTACCACCCAGGAATGATAACGCCCCACATCGAACGTATCTCCCAGCCCTTCGAACATTTTTTCCGGGGCTACGACCTTCACGGGGGTACACACCCCGTGGAATACCTCCGGCAAATTCAATAGCTTTGCGCCGAAACATTCCCCGATGGCCTGTTCCCCCAGGCAAACGCCTAAAATCCGTTTCGTGGCGGCATAACGGCGGATTACGTCCATTAATATACCCGCTTCAGAGGGTATTCCCGGACCGGGTGAAAGAATGATTTTATCGTAACGCCCTACCTCTTCCAGCGAGATTTTATCATTGCGGAAAACTTCCGTTGCATATCCTAATTCATTTACCAAATGCACGATATTATAAGTAAACGAATCGTAATTATCGAGTATCAATATTTTTTCCATGATTATTTCTATCCTTTATCAAAAACATTCGGCATATTCCAGAGCTTTCATCAAAGCCCCCAGCTTATTATTCAATTCCTGCAATTCGTTCTCAGGCTTCGAATGTGCCACAATCCCCGCTCCGGCCTGCGAATAAAGGCGGTTGCCATAACTCATAAAGCTCCGGATAGTGATCGCCTGATTCAATTCGCCGTTAAAACCGATATAACCGATACATCCTCCGTATATCCCCCGGCTGTGCGGCTCGATCTCATCGATCAGCTGCATAGCCCTCACTTTGGGCGCACCGCTGAGCGTACCTGCCGGAAAAGTATCGGCAAACAACCGTAAAACGTCCGTTTCTTTCGTAACCTGCGCGCTGACCCGCGACACCATGTGAATAACATGCGAATAGTATTGTATCTGGCGTAAAAAATCGATGTGTACATTCCCGGCTCCCCGGCTCAGGTCGTTTCTCGCCAAATCGACCAGCATAATATGCTCCGCATTTTCTTTCTCATCGGCCAATAATTGCCGGGCCAATTCCGAATCGCGCACATCGTCGCCCGTACGTTTAAAGGTTCCGGCAATCGGATCGATATAAGCCTTTCCTCCTGCCACTCTTAAATGTGTTTCCGGAGAAGAGCCGAATATCCGGAAACCGCCGAAATCGAAATAAAACAGGTAAGGAGAAGGATTCACACAACGCAGCGCCCGGTAAACATTAAAGTCGTCTCCCCTGAATCCCCGGCTAAAACGGCGCGACAGCACAATCTGGAACACATCTCCGCGTTTGGTATGCCGGATGCCCTTTTCCACCATTTGCTTATATTCATCGTCCGTCAGCGGCGACTTTACATCGTCCAACGCTTCGAAACCATACTGGGCGATATTGTTATTATGGATCACTCCCACCAAAGCATCCAGACGGGACGTTTCCCCATCCGGCAAATTTTCGACAATCGTCACCTGATTCTTAAAATGGTTCACCACAATGATAAAGCGGTAAAGGATATACATCATATCCGGGATTTCCCTGAATTGCTCTTCTTTGGGCTGAATATCCACAGCTTCGAAATATTTCACGGCATCGTAAGCCGTATAGCCGAAAAAACCGTTTATGCCGGTAGGGTTCTCTTCCGTCCGGAAAGAGGCGATATACGTTTTCAGCGCTTCCACCACATCCGTATCCGGCGTAATCTTTTCCACGACCTCTTGCCCATCGGGATAACGGCAGCGAATAGCATTTTCCACCACGGCAAAACGGGCCAAAGGCTCTACCCCGATAAACGAAAAGCTGTTTTGTGTGGTATGATAATCGGAGCTTTCCAACAAGGCCGATTGAGGAAATAAATCCCGTACCTTTAAGTATATACCCACCGGAGTTTGCAAATCCGCCGGAATAGTCTTCGTAACAATCCTCAAATGATGTTCCATATAATTATAATTTTTCTTTTAACGGCTATAAACCTCCATTATGTTTTTCCGGCGTACCGGCATTCCCGAAGATTTTACGGCCGTACTATTTTTTGTTTCGTATATCGATATAGGTTTTCATGTCTTTATCTCCCCGTCCCGAAAGATTCACCACCACCACATCCTCCGGTTTAAACTTCTTCATTTCCAGCACGGCAAGCGCATGTGCCGATTCCAACGCAGGGATAATCCCTTCCATAGACGTCAGCCGGAAAGCAGCATCCAGCGCCTCGTCATCGGTCACAGCCAAAACTTCGGCCCGGCCTTCTTCTGCCAGGCATGCATGTAAAGGACCGATTCCCGGATAATCCAGCCCGGCGGATACGGAATAAGGTTCTGTGATCTGTCCGTCCTCGGTTTGCATCACCAACGTACGGCTGCCATGAATGATACCTTCCCGCCCCAAATGAATGGTTGCTGCCGACTCCCCGCTATCCACACCTTTCCCGGCCGCTTCCGCCGCAATCAGCTTCACCCGGGGGGAATCCAGGAAATGATAAAAAGCCCCGGCTGCATTACTCCCGCCCCCCACACAGGCAATCACATAATCCGGCTCTTCCCGTCCTTCTTTTTCCAGTAATTGCCGGCGCATTTCCTTACTGATCACCGATTGAAAACGGGCTACCATATCGGGATAAGGGTGAGGTCCTACCGTAGAACCGATAATATAATAGGTATCCCGAGGATTGCAACACCAATCGCGGATCGCTTCATTGGTTGCATCCTTCAGGGTTTTATTCCCGCTTTCCACCGGAACAACGGTCGCCCCCAGCATCTCCATCTTCTCCACATTCGGCTGCTGCCGGGCTACGTCGGTCGCTCCCATATACACCACGCATTCCATGTCCATCAGGGCACATACCGTCGCAGTAGCCACACCGTGCTGCCCTGCTCCGGTTTCTGCGATAATCCGTGTTTTTCCCATACGGCGGGCCAATAAGATCTGTCCGATCGTATTGTTGATTTTATGCGCCCCGGTATGATTCAGATCCTCCCGCTTCAAATATACTTTCGCCCCATACTTTTGGCTCAGGCGGCGGGCATAATACAAGGGGCTGGGACGTCCCACATAATCGCGCAGCAAATCGTTGAATTCCTTTTGAAAAGAATCGTCACCGATCACTTGCAGATAAGCGTTCCGTAAGTTTTCAACATTGGCATGTAGGATTTCGGGAACATAAGCCCCCCCGAACCTGCCATAATAACCGTCTTTGTTTACATTAAAATTTTTCATATATTTTTTTAATTTCGATACGACAAAAAAAAGGCTACCGGTGTTCCGATAGCCTCTTATGCTGTTGAATGAATTTATTTATTTCATTACCTGACCAGATATCATAGAGCATGCGTCCCACCGGTTAAATCGGAAAGGCGCCACCACCATGCTTTATTTGTCAGTAATGTTATCATTGTCTTTTTTCTACTTTAACGTAACAAAGATGAAAACTATTTTTCAAAAAACAAACAGTTAGAAGAAAAAATTAGTCTCCGCATTGTTTTTTTTCTTTTAAAAACAAAATATACTCTCTGAACAACTGATTCTGCTCCTGCTTCAAAGCAAGAAACCTGAAAAGAAAAACAATCAGGCAAACGGCAAAAGCAACTCCTACACAACATACGATGAAATACAGGAAAGAAAATAACATGGCACTATACATACTCCATTCTTTTAAAATTCATATCTTTTATTTACAAGGAATCCCGGCTTCCAGCAATAAGTCGAGAACAACCATTGCAGCCATTGCCTCCACTACCGGAACGGCACGGGGAACGACACACGGATCGTGACGTCCGTGAGCTTCAAACTCGATCTCCTCGCCCGAACGGGTAACGGTATCCTGTTTTTGCATAATCGTCGCCACAGGCTTAAACGCCACCCGGAAATACACATCTTCCCCGTTGGTAATGCCTCCCTGCACGCCACCGGACAAATTGGTTTCCGTCCTGACCTTTCCTTCTTTCATCACAAAGGGATCGTTATGCTGGCTTCCGCGCATAGCGGCAGCGGCAAATCCCATTCCATATTCGAATCCTTTCGTCGCATTGATACTCATCATAGCCTGAGCGAGCCTGGCCTGAAAACGGTCGAACACAGGTTCTCCCAATCCGGCAGGCATCCCCTGAACGACACAGCTTACTACCCCGCCGACGCTATCCCCCTGCTCCTTTACCTCACGGATCAAAGCGATCATTTTTTCAGCCGTAGCGGTATCCGGACATCGGACAATGTTCGATTCCGTCTTTTCGAGTTCTACCTCCCGGTAACCGTAAGGCAGACAAATATCGCCTACCTGCGAAGTATATCCCTGTATCGTAATGCCGTATCCGGCAAGTACCTGACGGGCGACAGCCCCTCCGACCACCCTGGCGATGTGCTCACGTGCCGACGACCGTCCGCCTCCCCGGTAATCCCGCACTCCGTATTTCTGTTGCCAGGTATAATCGGCATGGGAAGGCCGGAACAAATCTTTCAGGTCACTGTAATCCTTACTATTTTGATTTAGATTGCGAACCATAAACCCGATAGGCATTCCCGTAGATACACCTTCAAAAATACCGGATAATATTTCAATCCGGTCGGCTTCCTCACGCGGTGTAGAAACATCCGATTGTCCGGGACGCCGCCGATCCAGCTCATGCTTTATCAACTCTGCCGATAAAGCAATACCC
>OGOU01001156.1_pt1 | contig 21162 bp, 21 predicted proteins | sample 1552721 | NCBI WGS metagenome assembly OGOU01 (sample SAMEA2580176, study PRJEB22360) | human gut metagenome | biome: human gut; feature: human-associated habitat; material: faeces | place: Denmark | collected 2008/2010
ATCAGCGATTGAGCCATACTTTTGTGCCTTCCCCGATTTTTATCGGACAGCAATAATACTTTTTCAGTATCTTTATCGCGGGAGGAAGAAGGGGTACCGTCACTTTGGTGTTGTTTTTCTGACGATGTGTTACTATCCACAGCCGTCCGTCGAACATCTTCTGAATATTGTCAACGCGGAGGTTGGCGAGATCGATGTACGCCAGTTGTAGGTGGTGTTCTGGGAATATTTGTATTCCGTTCTGAGGAAGAACTCCAGATCGACGATGAACTGGTACTTTATTTCGCGCAGGGGAATGTCGGTGATGTTGTACTTCTTCTTCATGAACTCCACCACGCGGCGGTACATCCTTTCATACTTGCGGTATGTAGGGTCGGACTTGCTGAGTCCGACGAGCTTCTTGGTGTCTTCGAGGTGCTGCTCGTAGAGTTTGAGTAGCGATTCCTCACGCTGGGTTATGCCCATGTAGGCATTGCGCACCATTTCGGCGGTGACATAGCCGTGACGACGCTGGATGTCGTAGTAATGGTTGGTCAGGAGTGTCTGTATATCTTGGAGGTGATTGTTCAACTCAAAGACTTTTGTTGAGCGACCGAGAGCTCTGCCTGACTTTCTGTCCCATTTTGAAGGCTCACAATTGAGCTTGGTTGTCCATTCCTGTCTTTCTCCATCAACAGATACGCGAACTATTATTGAAGCTGTCCCATCCTTATTGAGATGATTGCTTCGGAGAAAGAACAGAATCTTAAATGTGTTCTGTTTCATCTTTTGGTGGATTTGGTGGTTATGGCTGCAAGGTTTCTTACGCCTTGCTGAAACCATAACGAGTTAAACATTTGGTTTGCTTAGACCAATTCCGGCAATTAGCGGACGAATGTCGGACATCGCCGCTGAGAGCTTCAAGAAGACGATAAAAGGGTAGAAAAATACAGGTTGAAATGTAGGGAAAGACAATGCCACCAAAACACGATAGACTGGTTTCATTCTCATGTCCGATTTTGACCGGTTTTTGACTGGTTATGTCCGAGATAGCATTTTGTAACATGCTGCACATAACATAGTTACAAGGCTTCCGGTGGCACAACGGTGGCAATTTGGTGTGACGGAAATCTCTGCCACTAATTTGCCACCAATAGTGGTCTTGTGCGGTCTTTTTTATGTCCGGAATCGGTCCTGAGTCGATAGGTTATGGATACTAAAAAACCGCGCAATATGCTGATATTCTGCGGTTTGTCTTGATTTTGTCTTGTGTAGGCCGGAGAGTGTCCGGAACACTTAGTGGAGCTGGAGGGGGTCGAACCCTCGTCCAAACGCGGAAACAATGTGCTTTCTACGTGCGTAGTCTCCGATTGGTTTTCGTCAGACGGCAGGCCGGGACTGCCAACCGTCTGCTTAGCCTCGCGAATTTCGTCGTTGACCTGAGGCGTGTCTCTGACTATTTCCGATATATTAGCACCGCCTGAAGGGCCGGCCTCGGAAAAAGGGCAGCCGGGCGATGTCTCGTTCCTCTGACTGTCAGAGGAATAAAGCTAATCTACTGTTCTTCGATTAGGCAGCGAGAGCGTAGTTGTTTTCGCCATTTAAATTGAGTGATGCCGATGATTAAAGAGCGCTGACATCATTGCTCTGCACGCTTACACACCTTTTCTACACGCTGTCAAAACCGGTCAGCCCCGTGTTTAAAGGTGAGTTTAAGTACTGCAAAGTTAGTGTTTTGGCGTGAATTTGCCGCGGAAAGTATGCTTTTTATTGTTTTTTAACAACGAAAATTGGACAAAGTTTACCCAATGTTTGAAGCTGAAATTTGCTGAGGTGCATTGGGCCGTGAAAAAATCGTGTTGTATTAGAACGTCTTTTCGGCATGCTGCGCCGTGCGTGACCCTGTGTCTGAGGCTACGTTAGTCATAAAACATGATGAAGTTGCCGTTGAGGTCGAAGAGCAAACGTGGTGGTGTGGAGCGCAATGTCATGACAATGGTACCGCGGCCTGCTGCGTTCTGGATTTCGCTTATTTCGTCGATGAGTCCGGCTTCGGCCAGATGTATGGATGTTTTCTGTGGCAGTATGTCGGCGATTACTTCGAGTGGTATGACCATGTCTTTGGGTGCGATGATGTCTGTGACTTGCCCTTTGGCGTCGAATGTAAGCCGTGTGCCGCCTGCGAGGGTCACGTGGTATGTGTCTTTGATGTAGTTGCGGGTAATGGACGAAGGTTGGTCTGCTGGATAGTCGTTTTTGAGGAATTGCTGAGCGGCCTGAGGCAACTGCCGGGGTAGGGCAGAACCGGAGACGACTATGCCGGGACCGCCTTGTATTAGCAGAGGGTGAGAGGGTATAACGGGTTGCTGTGCCATGCCTGAAGCTGATGCGATTATGACTGCTGTGATTATAGCGAGAATGTATTTCATAGTGTTTGTGTTTGGGTGTTGTTTTATTCTCTAACAAGTCTGAAGTAATAAGTGTTGTGATTGCGGTATGATTTTTAATGTGTATCTTTGCGCTTACATTATCCCCAAATTATAATCTCATCTATTATGGTAATTAATGAGGAGAATCCGGCTTTCGGACGGATGCAGAATGTTAAGCGTCGATTTTTTGCTTTACGCAATGGTGCAGTGGCTGATGTCTTGCGTCGTGCGGGATCGCCTTATCGTATTATTTTTGGCCTTCAGTTGCCCGAGATTGTCGATGTAGCAGCTGCTACGCAAACCGATAGTGGGCTTGCCGAGGCTTTGTGGGCGAATGATACGACACGCGAGAGCCGATTGATGGCTCCGATGGTTGCCGATCGCGCAAGTTTCGGGATAGATGATGCGCGTCGCTGGATGTCGGGCGTATGTTGTGTTGAGGAAGCCGACATTCTGTGTCACCGTTTGTTGCGCCATTTGCCATTTGCCGATGAACTTGTCGGTGAGTTTGTCGGAATGCGAGACGGTGGGCTGCGGCGTGACCTTGAACGTTACGTAGGACTGCGTCTTGCACGGAATCTTGTGTATTCAAATCCGCAGTTGGCGCTTGAGGCTGCCATCGTTGAGGGAGAGCGTGGCTGCGGACTGACGTCGCGTCTTGCCGCCGAGACGACCGATGAGGCGCGTTTTGTTATGGGTGAATGAGGCCCCGGGTCAGCGTGAAAGTCGTTCGCCGAGTAAGAGTCCTCCTATGATGAGCAAGCATCCGATAACGCCGATAAAGGTTATGGGCTCGCCCAGGACAAATAGAGCGGCAATCATGGTGACTACCGATTGGTAGTACATGTAGTTGTTGGCTGTGACTGCGCCCAGTTCGCGTGTAGCTATGGACCATAGCCCGAAGCCTATGACCGATGCGCCGACGGCAAGGATGAGTAAGTTGAAGATTACCTCGTAGTCGCTGAAAATTTCTGCCGGCGGACACATCTTGGGCGAGAAGGCCAGAAAGGGGAGTGCCGTGATGACACCGTAGAAGAATGTTTTACGCGTTATGGTCCAGGCGTCGTAGTTAGTGGCAAGCCGCCTGAGTACGAGTGAGTATACAGCCCAACAGACTGCCGCGGCAAGTGATAGGATGTCGCCAAGGGGATGGAGTTCGAGTCCGGCCGAGGAGTTGAATATGACGCAGGCGACGCCAACGAATGCTATTGCTGAACCGAAATACATGCCTCGTTTTGGTCGCTCGTTGACGTAGAACAGGCCCATGAGCATGGCCGTGAACAAAGGCGATAGCGAAGTCAGCAGGGATACGTTGGTGGCCGTGGTGTTTTCGAGAGCAATGTTCTCGGCAATGAAGTATATAGAGCCGGATAGCATGCCGCATAGTAAAAAAAGAAATTCATCGCGCCACGAATGTGAACGGAATCGTGAGTGCTTGAATAGTAATATAATGAAATAGGCAATCGTGAAGCGGTAGATGAAAATCTCGACGGGACCCATGCCGAACTTCAGAAGGACTTTTGTAGAGACAAATGAGAATCCCCACATAATTATCGCAATGATGGCTGAAATGTGCCCCAGCCATTTGCCGTACCCGGATTTGCCGTGTAAAGGTGCGATTTTGGATATGTTGAAATTCATGGTGACTTGTTTTGGTGTATGGCGCCGACAAATTCGAAAGATAGTTGTGGCGTATTTTGAGACAAAATTATATAAAATCGTCAAGAATAGCAAACATGATATAACGTATTTTTGTTGTTTTTTTATAACTTTGCAAAGCCATTTTGGTTGAATTGCAAAGAAATATAATTATAGATAAAAGTATAACATAAAACATTACAAAAGATTATGAAAGTTTTACGTAATATCGGTATCGGAGCGCTGGCTGTTGCCATGCTCTTTGGTGAGACATCATGCAGTTCGATGACAAACACAGGTAAAGGGGCCCTGATAGGTGGAGGTAGCGGTGCGGCTGTCGGAGCCGGCCTTGGCGCTCTGATAGGCGGCGGTAAAGGTGCAGGCATTGGCTCTGCTATCGGCGCTGTCGTTGGTACCGGTGCCGGTGTGCTCATCGGCCAAAAGATGGACAAGCAGCAGAAAGAGCTTGAGGCCCAGCTTGCCAATCAGGCTAAAGTAGAGAAGACAACTGACCAGAATGGCCTGCAGGCTATCAAGGTGACATTTGATGGAGGCATTTTATTCCCGACCAACGGCACGACTCTTAGCGCCAATGCTCAGAAAGATTTGACACAATTCGCTGCCAATCTTCTTAACAACCCTCAGACTAATGTGCAGATTTTCGGCTATACGGACAATACCGGTTCGATGGCCGTCAATACCCGTGTCTCGGAAGGCCGTGCCGATGCAGTCATGAATTATCTTGAACATTCGGGAGTCCCGGCTACCCGTCTTGCGGCTCGCGGTATCCCTATGGCAGACTATGTCGCCAGCAACGATACTCCTGAAGGCCGTGCCCAGAATCGCCGTGTCGAAATTTATATCACAGCCGATGAGCAGATGATACAGCAGGCTCAGCAGCAGGCCGGTAAATAAACAGTATATAGTCCGTGAGGCTTCGTAATGTTATGTGCGGTTCCTCACGGACTTTATTATTCAGTAACGAGTCCTGAAGCTCCGGGTGTACCCTTCTGTGGAATAGGTGATTGACCTTTGACGTCCTTAGGTATTTTGGTCTCGTGCAGATATTTGCCACCTTGAATTATTTAGATTATTTATCTCTTAATTTGATTAAGCTATGAGAGCTATAAAAAGTTTAATTATCTGTGCCATGGTCTGCGCAGGTTGTCTGCCGGCGTCGGGCCAGTATTATGAGATTGCCAACCAGTTGCCGTCACTGATATCGCCGGCTTTGTCCGGGTCGTTAGCCTATAAGGGCTTTGTCGATGTTTCCGGGACTATGGGCGTAGGTCCTAATCGTGCCAATTGTGTTGGCATAAATACGACTCAGGGTTTTCAGTATGCCGACTGGTTTTATATGGGCGTCGGTCTGGGTGTTGATGTCGTAAGCGCGCATCAGCCTGATGGCTGGGCCAACAGCCGGCCTTCGTATGACTACGATTACGATTATTATCCTACAGCTAAGACTAAGGCAATGATTCCGGTTTTCACTGATTTCCGTTTCAATGTCGGCAGTCGTAGTACAACCTCGTTTTTCATCGACCTAAAACTCGGTGCTGCATGGTTGTTAGGTGATAGTTATCTGCAAATGAGCACAGGGGCAATGAGCAATAATACGCAGTTCTTTTTCAAACCGTCGCTCGGTGTGCGCATTCCCCTGTTTGCCAACGATACTCGCAAGGCTGTTAACATAGGCTTATGCTATCAGTTGCTGACTTCCAATGATAATTACTATTATTGGCGCTCGGACGGCGTGACACTCAACAATCTTGGCGTTAGCGTCGGATTTGAGTGGTAATTGGCCCGGTTCGATAATATCGGTTAATAACAAAACAGGCGCTCCGCATGGTCTTCGGTTAGATGACAGTGCGGAGTGCCTGTATTATGTGTGGAATGAAGCAAAAGTCCGGATGTTAAGTCTGCAACGCAGTGGACATGAATGTCTGCTGTGCCGGAAATTATTTGGCGGGAATGAGGATGGCGCGGACGTCGGATGTAAGGTCTTTGACGTCATCGCGCGAGTAGTCGATGAGTTGTCGGTTGAAGATACAGATGTAGTCACCCTGCTGACCAACCTGACGTATGGCTTGCTCGAGTGACTGGCGAACAGGTGTCATAAGGTTTTGCTCGAGGGATTCGAGCTCTTGCTGGACGGTTGCTCGGAATTGCTGAATTTTCATGTCAAGTTCTTCTATCTCCTGCTGACGGCGTTTTTTTATCGATTCCGGAGTGTTGGGGCCAAGAGCTTGATATTCCTGAAATTTGCGGTCCATCTCGGCCTGCAGTTTGTCAAATTCGACGCGATAGTTCTGAGAGGTTTCATTTAGTTTAGCCTTTGCTTCAAGTGCTGCCGGCAGGTCGGCAAGGATGGCTTCGTGGTCGACATATCCGAATTTCTGAGCTGCGGCAGACAGTGATATGGCAATTGTCAGGAATAAAAATATATTGCGTAACATGATTTTGGGTGATAGTGATGTGTATTTTGGGGGCAATTCATGAGAATGCCTTTGGGATGAAGTCTTTTTGAAAAAGCGTCAGATACTTTAGGTAACTGCTTTTTACTGAAATGGATTCAGTGACAGGGAGATTACATAAGAATCAGTGAGGGTGTAGTCTCCTGAAAAACATGATTCTAAATAGAACGCTTTGGGATTAAAGACACTCTATATGCCGTAATGTAAGTCTGTCCGGAAATTGCTTTTTGCGACAAAAGCGGAGTCCTGAATTGGACTCCGCCTTTCGTATTTGTCGGTTGCCGGAGTTATGCGTTGGTCAGTGACTGCTTTACCCTGGCCGCCGATATTATTTTATGCCAAGTTTAGCTTTGATGGCCGCTGTGACGTCGATAACGTCTTTGCCAGAGTACAGAGGCTGGCCGTTCTGGAAAATGAATGTATAACCGCCTTCTTGTCCAACGGCAGAGATAGCTTCATTAAGTTTCTTTTCGATGGGGGCCATGAGAGTCTGGTTCTGTTTCTGGAGGTCCTGCGAGGCAGTCTGCTGGAACTGGTCAATTTTCTGACCGAGTTCGGTGAGTTCCTGCTCGCGACGCTCTTTGATCTGTGCGGGGGTATCTGCGGCAAGTGCCTGATATTCCTGAAGTTTTTTCTGACCTTCTTCCTGAAGTTTTTTGAATTCTTCTTCGTATTTTTTAGATGCCTCAGCAAGCTGTGTCTGTGCAGCCTGGGTTTCAGGCATTGCATTGAAGATGGCGTTGACGTCGACAATGCCGAATTTCTGAGCGGATGCCACAGCGGGAATTGCGATGGCGAATGCAAGAGCGATAATCAGTTTCTTGAACATGTTGTTTTTGAGTGGGTTTATTGTTTTTGATAAATATTTGATATGCAGAGGTTATTTGGAGTATCCGAGTTTGGCAAGAACATCGTTGGAGACATCGATTTGGGGCGATGCGAAGATTATATCGGACGCTGATGCACGGTCGAAAACAGCTTGCAATCCACGTTCTTTAGCGACTTTTTTTACAGCTTCGTAAACGTCGTCCTGAATAGGCTTGAGAAGTGAATTACGCTTCTTGGCCAGTTCGCCTTCGGGACCGAAGTATTTTGCACGCAGATCGCTGACTTCTTTTTCTTTCGAGACAACTTCTTCTTCACGTTTCTTTATCTGTTCCTCGGTGAGGAAGACTTTGTCGGCGAGGTATGACTGGTAAAGGTTTTCGGCTTCTTTGCTTTTGACTTCGATTTCTTTTTGCCAGCGCTGGGAAAGCTGGTTGAGCTGTTCGTTAGCCATTTCGAACGAAGGCACGTTCTTCATTATGTATTCCATGTCGACCATGGCGAATTTCTGAGCCTGGGCAGCTACTGAGGCTGCGAATGCGACAGTAAGGATGAGAAGGATACGTTTCATGAGCTTATTTTGATGCTTTAACGTTGATTTTTGTTGATAATTGTGCCGTAAGACTGACGGCGCTGTATTTATAAGACGTCTGAGCGGGCAAAAGGTTTATATCGTTTAGATATTTGGCTTTAACTTGGGCTCTGTCCTGGAGTTGGATTCGCAAGGAATAATGTGCTTTTAGGCTTTAGCGGCAACATTGTGAAATCTTGACGAATCCGCTTTGGTGTTAAAATTCCTGACCGAGGATGAAGTGGAAGTGCGAGCCGCCTTTTTCGCCGAAGACACGGTCGAAGCCGTATGCCCAGTCGATACCCATCATGCCGACCATGGGTAGGAAGATGCGGACGCCGGCGCCGGCCGAGCGTTTTAGCTGGAACGGGTTGAAGTCCTTGACCGAGGTCCAGGCGTTACCGCCTTCGACGAAGGCAAGCGCATAGATTGTTGTCGTAGCCTGGAGCATGAGCGGGAAGTGAAGCTCGAGACCGAAGCGGGTATATGCGTAACCTTCCGAGCGGTACGGGGTGAACTGACCGTTGTCATAACCGCGAAGGGCGATAGTTTCGGTAGCGTAGGTGTAACCTCCCGACATGCCGTCGCCGCCTACATAGAATGTTTCAAAGGGCGTTTTCAGCCATTTGTTGTACGACCCGAGCAGGCCGATGTCGGCGCGGGTCATGAGCACTGGCGTCCACTGCCCGTTAGCATTTGCCAAAGGAGTGTAGGTACGCGATTTGAAGCGTAGTTTCCAGTATTCAATCCAACGGTATAGCTGCTTTTTCGATTCGGTGGTATTTTCTTTTGACAGTTTCTCCCAGTCTTTGTGTCCCGAGAACAATGAGGCCGGGGGGGTGAGCTGGAGATTGAGCGAGAACTGCGAGCCGCTGCGGGTGTAAAGCGGGTTGTCTATCGAGTTTCGCGAGAGGGTGAGACCGAGGACAAATGCGTTTGAGGTACCATTGTTCATGTAGTAGAGGTATTCCCAATTTTTGAGGTAGTACCAGTTGTATCCGAGTTCGGCGGTGAATGTGAAGTAGTCGTCGGGCCATTTGAGGCGTTTACCGAAACCGATGTTTACGCCTACCATCTGAAGCACCTTGTTGGGGTCGTAGGCGTCCATGTAGTTGTAGTTGTCGTAGCCGTAGTTATATCCGTAGCTGTTGTACAGATATGGGTTGTTGGCCCAAGCGTTTGCCCAGGTGGAGTTGTAGTACGACGAGTTGACGCCGGTCTGACGAGAGTAATAGGCCGAAACCTGAAGCGAGTTGGGGCGCTTGCCGCCGAACCAGGGGTCAAGAAATGATATGGAGTAAGACTGGTAGTAGCGTGCGTTGGTCTGGGCGCTGATGGTGAAGGTCTGTCCTTCGCCCTGGGGTATCAGTCCGCGGTAAGACGATGGCTTGAAGAGATTCTTTATGGAGAAGTTGGTGAACTTTAGCGACAATTTTCCGATAACGCCTGTCTGACCCCAGCCGAGCGAGAATTCAATCTGGTCGTTGGCTTTGGATTCGAGGTTGAGTACGACGTCGACGGTACCGTTTTCTTCGTTAGGCTGGATGTCGGGCTGCATGTTTTCGGGGTTGAAGTGTCCGGTCTGGGCGATTTCGCGCAGCGAACGCATGAGATCGCTCTTCGAGAACAGTTCGCCCGGCTTGACACGGAGTTCGCGGCGTACGACTTTTTCGTACAGGCGGTCGTTGCCGTTGATGACGACATTGTTGATGCGGGCCTGTGGGCCTTCCATCATTCGCATTTCAAGCGAGATGGAGTCACCGCTTACTTCGCGTTCGACAGGTACGAGCTGGAAGAACAGGTATCCGTTGTCCATATACAGGCTGGACACGGCATCGTCATCTCCGGTCAGGCGTTTGTCCATAAGTTTCTGGTTGTACACGTCGCCCGGCTGCATACCGAGCACTGACTCAAGAACTTCGGTGGGGTAAACGGTGTTGCCCACCCATTGTATGTCCTTGATATAATATTTTTTGCCTTCGTCAACGCGTATGTGTACGTCGACGAGTTTTTCGTTATAGGGAACGACCGAGTCGCTGACGATGACGGCGTCACGGTATCCTTTTTCGTTATATTTCTGGATAATGCGGTTAAGGTCATCGCGATAGTCGCTTTCGACAAATTTTTTCTGTTTGAAGATGTTGACGAGCTTGTTTTTCTCGTTGGTTTTCTTCATGGCACGCTGTATGGCGTTGTCCGAAAGGACTTCGTTGCCTTCGATGTAGATTTTATGTACTTTGACTTTGGAGTGTTTGTCAACGGCGATGTCGACAATCATTTCGTTGGGAGCCGAAAGGTCTTCGTGCAAAGTGATATTGACATCGGCGTTTTGGAATCCTTTGTCCGAGAAGTATTTTTTGACGATTTTGGTGGCACGGTTGACGATGTTCTGCGTTATCTGATTGCCCTTCATCAGCTGCAGCATTTTGATGAGGTCTTCGCGCTCGCCTTTTTTCATGCCGATGTAGTTGATTTGCGAAATCCGTGGTTGAGCACGCATTTCGAGTTCGAGCCAGGCCTTGTCGCCGTAAGTTTTGATGACTTTGACACGGCACTGTGAAAATAGTCCCTGCCGCATAATACGCTTGACTGCAGCGGTGAGTTCGTCACCGGGAATTTCGAGTCTATCGCCGGTTTTAAGTCCGGCGTAGCCAAGAATTATGAAGTCGTCATAATTTTCGGCGCCGGTGACTTTGATGTCGGCTATCTCGTATGTGCGCGGCATGCCGTTGAAAATCACCTCAGGGTTGTATATGGTGTCGTTGGCGGCGGTCTGGGCGCTCATCCTCGATGAGCAGGCGATGGCAATGGCGGCCATTAGCAGTAGTAGACGGGTTCGCATATATGGGATGAAATTTTTTTGTCGATGAAACGTGGTTGATGGTTGGGGTTAGCTTTGGACGGCGGAGTCTTCGATTTGTCCGGAGGTGAGGCCGAAGCGTCGTTGTCGCTGTGAATATTGTCGTAAAATATCGTAAAATTCGTTTTCCGAGAAGTCGGGCCAGTAGGTGTCGGTGACGAAAATCTCGCTGTAAGCCAACTGCCAAAGCAGGAAGTTGGATATACGTTTTTCGCCTCCGGTGCGAATCATCACATCGGGGTCGGGAACAGATGCCGTTGCCAAAGCGGCGGCGACGGTGTTGTCATCAATGTCATCGGGACATAGAGATCCGTCGGCTGCGCGGCGGGCAATATTGCGGACGGCTTGTGTTATTTCCCATCGTCCCGAGTAGCTGATGGCCAGGATGAGGTTGAGACCGGTGCAGTGGGATGTATCGGCAATGCAAGTGTCAAGTCGTGACATGGTGGCGTGAGGTACGCGGCTGCGGTCGCCGATGACGCTAAGACGCACGTTGTTTTTGATAAGGTCAGGAGTTTCGCGCTCGATGGCTGTGACTATCAGGTGCATGAGCATGTCGACTTCGGGCTGGGGACGCTTCCAGTTCTCGGTCGAGAATGTGTACAGTGTCAGAAATTTTACTCCGGCCTTGGAGGCGGCTTCGGTGATGCGTCGTACGGTGGAGACACCCTGCGAATGACCGGCCGAGCGGTCCATGCCGCGCTGAACGGCCCAACGGCCGTTGCCGTCCATGATGATGGCTACATGCGTGGGAATACGCGCTGCGGTAGCTTTATCGTTGTTTGGGGCTGATGACATGTCGGTCGGAGTTTTGGTGTTTCTTATGGAGTCAATCGACGTAGTGGCAGGTTTCGCAGCGGCGCGAGAATTCGTATCGGATGCCGATGCTAATGCGCGAGTACCAGTCGTTGTTTTTAATGAAAGATGATTTTATCTGGGTGAGGTCGCTGAGTTGGGGACCGTCGATGTGGTCGCCCAATGCTTTGACCATAAGGAATTCGATGTTGAGGTTGAGACGTTCGCCGATTTTATATTTTATGCCGGCGCCCATGGGAATTGTGGGGGCGAAGGCTGTAGAGCCGTCGCACATAGCCAGCGAGACGCCGACGCCGAGTGTCAGATACGGTGACCAACGACGCAGTTTCTTGTATGTCTCGCCTATACCGTAGTTGAAGAAGTTGAATTCGGCGCGTGCATTGAGGTCGACAACTGTCGATTTGAAATCGTAGACTGCGCCGCCGGGAAGCACGTTGTCCATGTCGGCGGTATTGCCGCTAAGGGTCTGAAGGCCGAGTGAGCCACCGAAGTTCCACCGCGAGTCAAACTGGTACATGAACTCGCCGGCTCCGGCAAAGCCCGGATGTGCGAAAAGATTCGACGAGGCGTCACCGAGGTAACCGCTCATGCCTATCTGGGCACCTATGGCAAATTTATATGGAGTCTCCTGCGCGACTGCCCGAGGCGTGAAGACAGCGGACGCAATCGCCAGTATCAGAGTGGCGACGGTGTGTCTAAGTATCTTGTGTGCCTTAACGGACATATCGGCGTGGATTTTATACATATTAAAATAGGGAGTTGACGGGCGATGTGGCGTTTATTGGTTTAATTAAAGGACCGGCAAAATCTGCGGTGTCAGATTAGTGCAGAGGCTGGAAGGTGAAGTCACGGATGACGCCGCGCCAAAGCGTGTTGTAGGTCTGGCCAGCTGTATTCTCGCCGCCAAAAATGTAGACATAGGGACATTCCCAGCTGTCGGCGGCACGCGACGCGGGTGCCATAGGCAGTTCGAATCGGGCACCGAAAGGCAGACGCGGATTACCAAGTGTGGTCCATGCGGCCATGAACCCGGACGATGCGCTGCGGGCGCTCATAGTCTCGGCGTAAACAAAGCCCTGAGCTTTGGTGCGTGCGGGAATTGAGGCGGGGAACTGGAGTTCGTCGCCGGCTTTGGCCCAAGTTACGCCGAAGTCGTGCGATATATATACGGTGTCATTGAGAGTTCCGTCCTGACGTTCGCCGAACATGGCGATAAGCGCCGAGCGGCGGTTGGTGCGCATAGTGCCGGGCTTGAATTCGGAAATGAAATAAGGCACGACAACAGGGTCGCGTAAGGCATAGGGCAGGGGAGTGGTTGTGAGACAAGCCCAGTTGGAGCCGTCGAAGCCCCATGTGAGAGCGCTGTATTGCCCGGAGGCTGTGACGCCGCCGGTGAGCAGCATCTGCGGGTGCGAACTCATCTCGAAGACATAGCTGACAGTCTGCGAGGTCCCGGCGACCGGGAAGTTGCTTTCGATGTTTTGCTCGAGGCCGGAAGGATAGCTGACTCGTTTCCATACGCCGTTTTTGAGTACCGAGCCCCAGAGGTCGGTGCCGTATTTGCCGTATATCTCGTTCCATGTCTGACCGGTGGCTGTCCATGACAGACCGTCTGTCGAGCAGAAGAGAGCGCCGTCGCTGTCAAGAATGTAGAGGGCGTCATCGGTGGCGTTGAAAGTTTCGATACGGGCGCCTACGGGCATCGACGGTGTAGCTGTGGTCCATGCGGCGTCAGGAGCCTGAGCCGATGCCATGCACCAGTTGCCGTTGCTGTATGTCAGGCAATAGATGGCCGAAGCCGTGGCCGCGGTGTGTTGCCGTTCGGGAACCTGAAAGGCCGAAGGCAGGTTGGCGCGCTGGGCACGCGACCAAATCAGAGTGTCGCTCTTTACCTGATGCACATTTATTGACATGGAGTATGTGCGTGACGTCGTGCACATACTCCATGTCAATAAATGCGTGACGTCGTGCCGTCGGCCGCAGTGACTCGTATGCGCACAGGACCGTTGGAAAAGTCTATAGAGTCGGTGCTGTTCTCGGTGTAGTTTACAATAGAATCGCTTAGACCCGGGCGTGGAATCTGAAGCTCTATGGCCGATGCGCTGGTGGCGGTGATAGTGGCTACGATGTTGTTGATCGAGGTGCCATAAGGCAGCGAATCGGCGTTGAATATGCGTGCATCTTCCTGATCGATAGAGAAGAACACGGAGTCGTAGGCCAGACCGCTGCTACTATTGCCGCCGATGGTGACGCTCGAAATCAGCGTGCTGGCCGACGAATAAGTATTTATGACGGTGTCATCTTTCGAGTTGCAAGCGACAGCTATTGCGAGCAATGCCGTGGCTGAGCAAATTTTGATGGTCTTGTTTATCATTTCTGTGATGATGTTACGGATGCATGCCGCTGACGGGCGGCACGTATATTTCAACGTGCAAAGTTATAAAAAAAGCCGTTGAATAGAGTCCCGGAAAATCATAAATAGGCTAAGGTGTCCTTTTTTTATAGGTTTTTAACGTCCGCAAGGGGATTGTTAAAGTAATATCTGACCATATTTTGGTCAAAATGTTCAATCCCGAGTGTTTTATGCCCTATTTCAGGTGCTCGTGCGCGACCTTTGTCTCCAAGAAGAGCTGTTGAGGTCTCGACGCGTGCAGCATCCCATATTCCCGAGCTTATGAACATCTCCAGTGTGCGTGCTCCACCCTCGACAAGCAGCGAACTTATTCCCCTGCTGTAAAGTTCGTTAAGTGACTGCAGAAGTGACTTTCGGCTGAGATCGGCAACCAGAGCGTCAAACCCCTCGGGAAGGATAAGTGTGCCGTGTGTGTCGAAAATTATGCGCTGAGGATTTTTGCCGGGCCAAAGGCGAAGTGTCAGTTTCGGATGGTCGGCAAAAAGAGTTCGCGCTCCAACTGCGATAGCGTCATGCGAGGCCCTCAGACGATGTACGGCGACAGCTGAAAGTGGTGTCGAGAACAAAGCCGGGTTTTCGTCGGGCTGCCGGCGGTAGTCGAGCCATCCGTCGGCACTTTGTGCCCATTTCAATGTTATCCAGGGCCGGTGATGTGTGTGGGCGGTGAAGAATTTGGCATTGAGTCTGCGGGCCTCCTCATTGAGAACTCCGGAGACTACTTCTGCCCCTGATTCGCGCAGGATGGCTATACCGCGACCATCGACTTTGGCAAATGGGTCGACAGATGCGATTATAACTCGGCGTATTCCTTCGCGGACAAGCATTGTAGCGCAGGGCGGCGTTTTGCCGTAATGGGCACAAGGCTCGAGGGTGACATATATTGTACTTAGTGGAAGGAGTTTCCGGTCAGTGGCTGTAATCGAATTCACGGCGTTTACCTCGGCGTGTGCCTGACCGCAGCGGCGGTGCCAGCCTTCGCCTATTATGCGTCCGTCGGGAGCGACGATGACGGCGCCCACCATAGGGTTGGGCGACGCCGACCCGCGGCCTCGGGCGGCAAGCTCAAGGGCACGACGCATATATTTTTCGTTGATATCCATAGCAGACAGCAGGTTAAGTGGGATTGATGCCGTAGGTAAAAAACCGGTCCTCAATTGCAGGCCTTGCATAGGGCTTGGGGTATCCGTTGCTTCGGGCCAGTACCTTCAGCAATGTGTTGCAAAATTAATAAATTTGGGCGCTCATGGCTGGAAGTCAGGCGCTTGGTTAAGTTTATTTAACAAAGGCTTTGAAAGGCGCTGATGAAGCGCGTTGACGTGATGCCGAGCAACGATTTTGCACATGTAAAAAGATGTTGCGAGACAACAAAATTTTGACGGTCAGAGTTTTATTAGTAGTTTTGCATTGTCAAAACATAACATAACAGCATAAAATCAGGTTGCAGAGGCGACCTTCAAAGCCGAAAATCGGCGCACCTCATGGACAAGCGTGGCGAGCCGATGTCAGTAAAGAAAGATTGCCGACATCCGGCATCCGGAATAAATTGCTATCGCGAAGAATTCCGGCGCATACAAGCCTTACGCCTTGTCACAGAAGCAAAATCCACGGCGCAGATGCCGGATAGATGCTTTCGGCGGGTGATTGTCTAACAAAATATCTTTGTGATGAAGAAATTACATCTGATTATTTTTGCTCTTACAGCTTTATTATTTTTAACCACTTCGGCCTTCAACGAACATCCCGCCTCGGCGAGTGTGGGCAACGAAGCCCCCGACATAATATTGAAAAACAGCGAAAAAACATTCAGTCTCGCCCAGCACCGCGGCCAATATGTACTTGTGTCGTTCTGGTCATCCGTTGACGCTGAGTCGCGTCGCCTGTGCGGACTTTATGACGCTTACAGCCGCGACAAAGACAATATAGATTTTGTCGGTATCAATCTTGACAACGAAGAAACCCTCTTCGGCTCCATTGTCGCGCTTGACGGTATGGACGCATCCCGTCAATACCGCATCAGCGGGAGTGAAGCTCGACAGCTGAGCAACGACTACGGTCTTGACGGCAAACTTGGCACTATACTTGTAGGTCCCGACGGCAATATTGTTGTTGTCAATCCCCGTCCTGAGCAACTTGACCGTTTAAGCTGAATCTTTCACGCTTTACACCGGATTATCAGGAATATCTCCGATATCAGTCACTGATACACCTGAATCGCATACAGGCGTTTCGAAGCACGAAAAAATGAATTGCTTCGGGACGCCTGATTTTTGTTCAAGGCTCATTCGGGTCTCATTTTTGCCCGGTTTTTCGTTCCTTTTGGCAAATTATTGCAAATTGTTTGCCGACGTTTGGCAGGGTGCGGAAAAATACGTAAATTTGCACAAATGTAGAAACGCCTGACACAGGCGTCGGAAAACCCTGAAAACAAACTAAAAACTACCGAAATATATGAAATTCAACGTATCAAGCAAAGCGCTCTACTCTTATGCCTCGGCCGTCAGCAAGGTCGTCAGCTCGAAGAACGCTATGTCGATTCTCAACAACTTCTATGCCAGACTCGAAGGCGAGACCCTGACCCTCCGTGGCAGCGATGTAGAGAACGCTCTTACAGCCTATGTGCCTGTTACCGAAGCCGAAGGCGAAGGCTCGTTCTGCATCGATGTGCGTCGCTTTGTCGACTTACTTAAGGAGATTCCCGAACAGGGCATCAATATCGAAGTCAGCAGCGAGTATGATGTCCGTGTCACTTACTCGTCGGGCGTATTCGACTTCAAAGCCATTCCGGGCGAGGAATATCCAGAGTACAAGAAAGCCGAGGATGACGTTGCCGAGCCTGTTGAGTTCGATACCACCGCAAAAGTCCTGGCCCGCGGTATTGAAAACACATTGTTCGCCGCCTCGACAGATGACTATCGTCCTATGATGATGGGTGTCTTCTTCGACATAAAGCCAGATGGCATCACTTTCGTGACTACGGATACTCGACGCCTTGTCAAGTTTGTCGACCGCAGCGGCGCCCCCGGTGTTACAGCTTCGTGTATAGTTCCGCCAAAGCCCGCCAATATCATACGCAGCGTATTTGGCTCGGAAGAAACCATACATGTGAGCATGACCTCGAAGAGTGCGACTTTCAGCTCACCGCTGATACAGCTCAATTGTCGTTTCATTCAGGGCAATTTCCCCGATTACAACCGAGTGATACCCCGCAACAACAATCTTATACTTCAGGCCGACCGCATGACTTTGCTTAACGCCGTGCGTCGTGTCGGCGTCTTTGTCGACCCGGGCTTCGGTCTCGAAAAAATTAAGATTACTCCCGACATGCTTTATCTCAAGTCGCAGGACAACAACATGATGACCTCGGCTAAAGAACAGGTTCCCTGCTCATTCACCGGTAACGAGCTGATAATCGGTTTCTCTGGCCCCTATATGCTTGAAATACTGAACATCATCAAGACTCAGGATGTCACCGTACTGCTCTCTGATCCCGGACGTCCCGGCATATTCCGTCCCGCCGAAGACGAAGCTGATACCGAGCTTCTGATGCTGCTCATGCCCATGACCGTAGGCGAATATTGACAGATGATTTTGCCCGTGCCATATTTCTGTGACAGACAATAAAAAAACATTATAAAGTGAAACTGAAACTGAACCGCCCGCTGATATTCTTTGACTTGGAGACTACGGGTACCAATATAACACGTGACCGCATAGTCGAGATATCTGTGCTCAAGCTCATGCCTGACGGGACGCACACCGAAAAGACAAGACGCATCAATCCCGAAATGCACATACCCGAAGAATCGACCGCCATACACCATATTACCGATAGCGATGTCGCCGATTGCCCGACTTTTAAGCAGGTGGCACGCTCGCTGGCCCAGTACTTCGAAGGTTGCGACATCGCCGGATTCAATTCCAACCGTTTTGACATTCCCCTCCTTGACGAAGAATTCAACCGGGCCGGCGTTGACTTTGACTTCTCGCGTGCAAAGTTTGTCGATGTGCAGACCATATTCCATAAACGCGAACCCCGCAATCTCGTCGCCGCTTACCGCTTCTATTGCGGCAAAGAACTGGAAGGCGCACACTCGGCCGACTGTGATACCATGGCCACTTACGAAGTCCTTTTGGGCCAAATGGAAAAGTACGGTGATTTGCCCGGCGACATCGGTGCCCTCAGCGAATATTCGTCTCAGAACCGCAACGTCGACTTCATGGGGCGTATGGTTTACGACGAGCAGGGACGGGAAGTCATCAACTTCGGTAAATACAAAGGACGCATTGCCGAAGACGTTCTCCGGGCCGACGCCGGTTACTATGGCTGGATAATGCAGGGCGATTTCCCGCATAATACCAAGCAGGCTTTCACTCGTGTGCGTCTGCGTTGCCGCAAATAAAAAGCTCAACTGCCTATGAGTCCGTTAAAAGGCAAACACATAATCTTAGGCATCACCGGAGGTATTGCCGCCTACAAATCGGTGACGCTGCTTCGGCTTTTGGTAAAGGCCGGAGCCGAAGTGCAGGTGGTCATCACACCTGCGGGCCGCGAATTTATAACGCCGGTTACGCTGTCGGCACTGAGTTCGCGACCTGTCGTCAGCGAATTTTTCAGCGCCAATACCGGCGAGTGGCATTCGCATGTCGACCTCGGACTGTGGGCTGACTGCATGGTTATTGCGCCAGCGACAGCCTCGTCGATAGCCAAAATGGCCTGTGGGGTTGCCGACAATATGTTAATAACCACCTATTTGTCAGCCAAGTCGCAGGTATTCGTGGCTCCGGCCATGGACCTCGATATGATGGCGCATCCGTCGACCGTACGCAATATTGCCATGCTGCGCTCGTATGGCAACATTATCATTGAACCTGAAACCGGCGAACTTGCAAGCGGACTTGTCGGCAAAGGGCGCATGGAAGAACCCGAAAATATCTTCAAGGTGCTTGAAGATTACTTTGCCGCCAAAGAGGAAACCTCATCAAGTAACAGTCACTATATTGCAGACAACGGTCATGACCTTGCCGGCACGAAAATACTTATTACGGCGGGTCCGACTTACGAACGTATTGACCCCGTGCGCTTCATCGGAAATTTCTCCACAGGCAAGATGGGCTATGCACTTGCTGACGCTGCCGCAGCGCGCGGCGCTGAAGTCGTCATAGTCTCCGGACCGGTATCGATAAGTCCACAGCAAGCTTCGGTGCGCGTCGTTCCGGTCGAAAGTGCTCGTCAGATGCTCATCGCCTGCGAAAAAGAGTTTGCCGACGCGGACATTGCCGTTATGGCCGCTGCCGTCGCAGATTATGCTCCCAAGACTTGTGCCGAGAATAAGATTAAGCGCGAAGAAGACGGTATACAAAGCATTCCGCTTGTCAAGAATCCCGATATCGCATCCAAGTTGGGACACAGCAAGCGACCCGGTCAGCGCGTGATAGGCTTTGCTCTCGAAACCGACCATGAACTGGAACATGCATGCGCAAAAATCGCACGCAAAAATCTTGACGGCATAGTCCTAAATTCGCTGCGCGAGCCCGGAGCCGGTTTTGCCACGGATACTAATTCGGTGATAATGCTCGATTCGGAAGGGAAAGAACTTTTTGCCTCGGGACTGCAGAGCAAGCGCGAAATAGCAGCCCGCATCATTGACGCTCTTTTCCCTCAACAGAAATGAATATCTGAGCAACAGCAAAAAATATGTTTTCTTCCTTCCGAAACATACTTTCTCCCTCCAAGCCAAAAACGAAATTCCTCTACGCTCATAAATTATACTCCGAACACCAGCCGTTATAACTTACGATTCACTAAAAATACAAACGATATGCCATATTTAAAACATCTGCTAATAAGTCTGTTGATTGTGCTTTACGCTGCCAGCTCTATGGCTGCGCAGGAGCTCAACTGCAAGGTCGAGATAAACTCGGATCAGGTCGGAGGCACCAACAAATCGGTATTTAAGACTTTGGAGCAGGCCATTAGCGAATATATGAACACAAATGTATTCACCAACGCCCAGTTTGCTGCCAACGAGAAGATAGAATGTCGCATGCTCTTCACTATCAAGGAGGTTAATGACAATGTATTTTCGGGCGACCTTCAGGTACAGTCGACAAGGCCGGTTTACAATTCGGCATATACAACGACAGTGCTCAATTTCAAGGACAACAAACTCGAGTTCACCTATCAGGAAAACGAGCCCCTGACATTCTCGAAAAACAGCATGGAGTCGCAGTTGACGGCTATACTGAACTTCTATGCCTATCTGTTTTTGGCCATGGATTTCGATACTTTCGCCCCAAAAGGCGGTGAGCCTTGTTATGACCAATTGAAACAGATAGTGCAAATGGGTCAGTCGTCGGGCGAGACCGGATGGAAAGCCTTCGAAGATACCAAGAACCGTTCGGCGGTCTTGTCAGCACTTACCGATGCGCAGACTTCGTCGTTGCGCGACCTTTTGTATCAATATCACCGTCTGGGACTCGACCAGATGTCAACGGCTCCCGACAAAGGCCGTGCTTCCATAACCGAAGCAATGCCCATAATCAAAAAAGTATACGACGTCGCTCCGATGTCGGTAGGGCTGTCTATGTTCAAGGACTCCAAACTTGACGAACTTGTCAATGTCTATTCCCAGGCACCATCAGACGAGCGTGTCAAAGTCTACGACATACTTCAGGCAGTATATCCGACCGAACAGCAACGCCTCGACGAAATACGCAATCCGACAAAGAAATAGCTTGCAGTCTAACAATGACTTGTGACGGATTCGCCCGTCGCGCTTCGTGACAGACGTTTGGATCGCTTTCATGAAAGCGACCGCGACTAAAAGACAAAATGCAAAAAGATGCTAAAAACGCTACATATATCAAATTACGCTCTTATCGAGAACATCGACATCGACTTAACTGCCGGTCTAAACATCATTACCGGCGAAACCGGTGCCGGAAAATCGATAATGCTTGGTGCTCTCGGACTTATCATGGGAGCGCGTGCCGACTTGCGCGTAGTCCGCGACAGCGCCCGCAAAACCGTGGCCGAGGCTGTATTCGACGGGAGACAGTCACAAGTCGGTGATTTGCTTGCCGGTGCAGACATTGACAGCGACAGCGGGGCGTTGACGGCGTTGCGCTCGGCGTATCCGCGGACCACGGCGTTGCGC
>OGOU01001159.1_pt1 | contig 21084 bp, 17 predicted proteins | sample 1552721 | NCBI WGS metagenome assembly OGOU01 (sample SAMEA2580176, study PRJEB22360) | human gut metagenome | biome: human gut; feature: human-associated habitat; material: faeces | place: Denmark | collected 2008/2010
GCAAGACTTGGCTGTAAGACCGCCGTTTTTACAATAAATATGGACGCTGTCGGCAACTGCCCCTGTAATCCGTCAATAGGAGGCACAGCAAAAGGACATCTTGTGCGTGAGATTGACGCCCTCGGCGGAGAAATGGGAAAAACCGCCGACGAGTGCTTTTTGCAGTCAAGAATGTTGAACAGGGGCAAAGGGCCTGCCGTGCATTCGCTCAGAGCACAGATTGACCGCCGCAAATATTCCGCAGTTATGAAGCACAAGCTTGAACTGCAAAAAAACCTTGAGCTAAGACAGGCGGAAATTATAGAAATAGAAAAAACCGATAACGGCTACGACCTCACCACAAGAATGCTGGCGGTTTTCAGCTGTAAAACCGTTATTATAGCCACAGGCACATACCTCGGCGGCAGAATTTTTGTGGGCGAGGTTTCATACGAAAGCGGCCCCGACGGAATTTTTCCCGCCTCTTTTTTAGGAGAAAGCCTTAAAAAGCTCGGTCTGCCGCTCAGAAGATTTAAAACGGGCACTCCTGCGAGAGTTTTAAAAAGCTCCATTGACTATACCGACCTTGAGGTGCAGAAGGGCGACGAGCCGCCTCAGCCGTTTTCTTACGAAACCGAAAATCTCGGCGATAACAAGGTTGACTGCTTTGTAAGCTGGACAAATGATGAAACCAAGCAGATTATCCTTGAAAATATTCACCGCTCGCCGCTGTATGCAGGCAGAATTGAGGGTGTAGGCCCTCGCTACTGTCCAAGCTTTGAGGATAAAATTATGCGTTTTAAGGACAAGCCCAGACATCAGCTCTTTATTGAGCCGTGCGGCATTGATACCGAGGAAATGTATTTGCAGGGTATGAGTTCGTCCCTGCCCGAGGAGGTACAGCTCAAGTTTTACCACACCATCAAGGGACTTGAGAACTGCGTAATTATGCGCCCTGCCTATGCCATTGAGTACGACTGCGTAGATCCGACCGCTATGCTTGCGACCCTTGAATTTAAGGATTTTCCAAGTCTTTTCGGCGCAGGTCAGTTCAACGGCAGCTCAGGATACGAGGAGGCGGCGGCTCAGGGACTTGTTGCAGGTATAAACGCTGCATTAAAGGTGCTGGGCAGAGAGCAGATTGTGTTTGACAGGGCAGGCTCTTACATAGGAACGCTTGTTGACGATCTTGTAACCAAGGGCGCAAACGAGCCGTACAGAATGATGACCTCCAGAAGCGAATACAGGCTGATTCTCCGTCAGGACAATGCAGACGAAAGGCTTACTCCGCTCGGATACAAAATAGGACTCATCAGTGAAGAAAGATACAAAAAATTCCTTAATAAACAGGAGCTGAAAAGGCAGGAGCTTGAAAGGCTCAAGTCAACTGTTATTTCTCCGACTGCCGAGGTAAACAAAATTCTTTTACAGCGGGGTACAAGCGAAATCACCACGGGTGTTCACCTGATTGACCTTTTAAAAAGACCTCAGCTCGACTATAAATCACTTGAGAGCATTGATTTGAGCAGACCACAGCTTGACCAAAATATTTTTGAGCAGGTTGAGGTTGAAATTAAGTACGAGGGCTATATAGCCAAGCAGTTAAAGCAGGTTGAGCAGATGAACAGGCTTGAAAGCCGCCGTCTGCCAAATGATTTTGACTACTGCAGCATAAAAGGACTCAGACTTGAGGCTCAGGAAAAGCTGAACAAAATCAAGCCGCAGAGCATTGGGCAGGCATCACGAATTTCAGGTGTTTCTCCTGCCGACATAAGCGTACTGCTCATATGGCTTGCACAGAATAAATAAGGGGAAATTTATGATAAATGATTTGCTCCAAAAATACACACAGGACTTTAAAATTTCACTTACAGACGCTCAGTACAAGCAGTTTCAGAGGTATTTTGAACTCCTCGCTGAGTGGAACGAAAAAATGAATCTTACCGCAATCACAGACGAAAACGGGGTTGCACTTAAGCATTTTGCCGACAGCCTTACGCTTTTAAACTATGTAGATATTGAGCAGAACAGCAGAGTTGCCGACGTCGGCACGGGAGCAGGATTTCCGGGAGTAGTGCTCAAAATAGCCAGACCTGACATTAAGCTTACGCTGATAGACAGCCTCAACAAAAGGCTTGTTTTTCTCGGCGAGGTATGCTCACAGCTCGGTATTGAGGCTGAGCTTATTCACAGCAGAGCCGAGGACGGAGCAAGAGATGAAAAACTGAGAGAAAGCTATGATTTTGTTGTTTCGAGGGCGGTTGCAAGAATGAACGTGCTCTGTGAATACTGCCTGCCGTATGTAAAGGTGGGAGGTGCGTTCTGCGCTATGAAGGGTGCGCAGGCAAACGAGGAATTTAAAGAGGCGCTCAACGCAGTAAACACCCTCGGAGGAAGGTTTGAAAATAAATTTTTCTTTGAACTTCCGCAAGACGGAGGCGAGAGGGCAATAGCCGTTGTGAGAAAAATCAAGAATACTCCGCAAAAGTATCCCCGTCAGTCGGGAAAAATTAAGGCAAAGGCTTTGTAAATATGGAAAATAACGAATTTTATAATATATTTGACGCTCACGCTCATTATGATGATAAATGGTTTGATGAGGACAGAGAAGCTTTGCTCTCGTCAATGAGGAGCAGGGGAGTGTGCGGCATTGTAAACAATGCCGTTGATTTGAAGTCAGCTGAGGTTTGCATACAGCTTTGTGAAAAATACGACATTATGTACGGTGCAGTCGGATTTCACCCCGAAAATCTTGAGAATATTCCTGACGATTATCTTGACCGCCTTGCAAAGCTGTTACAGCACAAAAAAATTGTAGCAGTAGGGGAAACGGGTCTTGACTACCATTGGGATATAGAAAAAAATCTTCAGAAAAAAATTTTTGAGGAGCAGATTAAGCTATCCCTCGACCTCGATATGCCCATAGTTGTACACGACAGAGAGGCTCACGCAGACACCCTTTATTACCTGAAAAAATACAAGCCAAAGGCGCTTGTACACTGTTTTTCGGGCAGTGTGGAGATGATGCGTGAGGTACTGCGGTACGGTGCATATATAAGTCTGGGCGGCGTTGTCACCTTTAAAAATGCAAGGCACAGCGTGGAGGTTGCGGCTGAAATTCCGCTCGACAGGCTTCTGCTCGAAACCGATTGTCCGTATATGGCTCCCGTTCCGTTCAGGGGAAAAAGATGCGACAGTTCAATGATAGAATATGCCGCAGTAAAAATTGCCGGGGTAAGAAATATGAAGCCGCAGGAAATTCTTGATATTACGGCGGAAAATTCACATAGATTTTTTAGCCTGCCATAAAAAAAGGAGAAGTTTTCTAAGGGAAAATCTCAGGTGAGTTTTTTTAGTCCGAGCAGATAGTTTGGTTTAATTCAAAACTTAATTTTCCCGACAATTACTTTTATATGTTACTGACTGCTTTCGCAATTTTTTAAAAAACATCAAAAATTTGTCACATAAAGTATATAAGATATACTTAAATATGAGGAATACGAAAGGGAGTGCAATTATGAGCAGACTGCTGGTTGTTGATGACGAATACAGAATCAGACAGATTATCAAAAAATACGCAGAGTTTGAGGGCTACGAGGTTGTGGAAGCCGTGGACGGTATGCAGGCTATTGAGCTGTGCCGCAGGGAGAATTTTGACCTCATCATAATGGACGTTATGATGCCTGAGCTTGACGGATTTTCCGCCTGCAAGGAGATACGAAAATTTAAATCCACACCGATTATTATGCTCTCTGCAAGGGGCGAGGAATACGATAAAATTCACGGCTTTGAAATAGGCAGTGACGATTATGTGGTAAAGCCGTTCTCTCCAAAGGAGCTTATGATGCGTGTAAACGCCGTTATAAAAAGAAGCTCAAATGTTCAGGAGTCTAAGGAAAGCGATATTTTTACATACAAGGGACTCAGCGTTGACTTTTTGGCAAGAATAGTTTCGATTGACGGCGAAAGAGTTGAGATGACTCCCAAGGAGTACGAGCTGTTCTTTTATATGGTCAAGAACAAGGGAATTGCTCTCACCCGTGAAAAGCTCATCAGCGAGGTTTGGGGCTATGATTTCTTTGGTGACGAGCGCACCCTCGACACCCACATCAAGCTGTTGAGAAAGAGCCTCAGGGAGTACAGCAAGTGCATTGTTACTCTGCGGGGAGTGGGCTACAGATTTGAAACACTTTGATTTTTCTAATTTAAAAAACAAAAAAATGCCGCTTAATTTTACACTATTGTGTTATTTTTTGCTGTTTGGCTTTATAATTATTGTTGTGCTGTGGATTTTTCAGTCATTTTTTCTTGAACCCTTTTACAGTTCAACTCAAAAAAGACTGGTGGAGAGCAGTACAAACCTCATAGCCGAGTCGCTTGAGAAAAACAAAAATCCGCTTGCCACAATTGAAAATGTAGCTTCTTACAATTCGCTTTCGGTTGAGGTTTACGATACAAATACAACGTTTTTTCAAAAGCGCTATGAATGTAACTACGCTAATCCGTCGGTTTCGGTAAAAATAGAGCCGCACAAGGTGTATTATTACTACAACTGTGCCCTTGCAGACAACGGAAAATGTCTTGATGTTAAGAGTGAAAACGAAAAAGAAGAAGATTTTTTTTCGTATAATCAGAAAAATCCTGCTACCAGCGATACCTCTAATGACAATTTATGGCAGAAAAAATCGAGCAATACCACCAAAATAATGACATACGGCAAAATTCTTTCGCTTGAGGACGGCTCGCAGTGTTTTGTGCTGGTATCCTCCGTAATTACTCCTATAAACAATACTGTTGATATTATAAAAGACCAGATGTTCGTGATTTCAATAGTGTTTATAGTGCTTGCGGTTGCTATTTCTTTGTATGCAAGTCAAAGAATTGCAAGACCAATTTCACGCACCACAAAGGCGGCTAAGGAGCTTGCAAAGAAAAATTATAATGTTGAATTTGACGCAAACGGCTACCGTGAGGTGTGCGAGCTTAACGATACGCTTAACTACGCCAAGAGAGAGCTTGCCGCAAACGAAAAACTTCAGAGGGAGCTGATTGCCAATATTTCTCACGATTTGCGCACTCCGCTGACTATGATTACCGGATACGGAGAGGTAATGCGTGACCTGCCGGGTGAAAATACGGCGGAGAATATTCAGATAATTATTGACGAGGCTACCAGACTTTCAAGCCTTGTAAATGATTTGCTCGACCTCTCTAAATTACAGTCGGGTGCAATAGAGCTTCAAAAGACGGTTTTCTGCATTACAGACAGCTTTGAGGCAATATTTGCACGGTATGCTAAACTGAAGGAGCAGGACGGCTACAACATTTACCTTGAAAAATGCAGCGAGAGGGTTTATGTTAAGGCTGATGAGCTTAAAATTTCACAGGTTATTTACAACCTTGTGAATAATGCTATAAACTATGCGGGCGAAGACAAGACCGTAGTGGTTACTCAGCAGGTAATCGGCAAAAAGGTGAGAATAAACGTGACCGACCACGGCGAAGGTATTCCGCCCGATAAGCTGGAGTACATCTGGGACAGATACTACAAGGTTGACAAGGAGCACAAGCGCAGTGTTATAGGCACAGGACTTGGACTTTCTATTGTAAAATCCATACTCAATTCCCACAATGCAAGGTGTGGAGTTACGAGCACACTGGGCAAGGGAAGTACGTTCTGGTTTGAGCTTGACGCAATTAGAATATTAAAAAATCCTGACGATAACGGCAAAAATGCTTAGTCAAAAAATATTTGAATAAAAATTCACATTAAAAACCGCATCACGGTGTTATGCTCCTAAAAAGTTGATTTTTGGTGCACTTCACAAAGATGCGGTTTTTCATTTTTTAGTCCGAGCAGATAGTGTGGTTTTAATTCAAAACTTTATTTTTCCGAAAATCACTTTTATATAACCTCAACTACCCGTATTAAATTTTTAAATACTCAGAAATAGTTCGGTACAAGAGTTTTTAATTATATGATACCGGCTGTCTTAGACTCCCTGCTGACTTTGCGGTACTGACTCGGTGTGAGATTCTTTTTCTTTTTAAACAGCCTTGAAAAATACATCTGGTCGGAAAATCCCGATGCACTTGCAATATCCTTGATTGAGAGATTTGTGTTTTTAAGCAATGACTCAGCCCTTGTAATTCTCAGATTGTTTATATAATTGTGCACCGACATATTGACCTCTGCTTTAAAAAGCTTGTAAAGATAAGACCTGTCAAGCTTGAGATATTTTGAAACATCGGTGGCGGTAAATTCAGGATTTTTGTAATTTAACTCAATATATTTTCTGGCTGTAATAACATAGTGATTGAAATTTTCTTTTTCAGTGGGAAAATATTTAATGTAATATGACAATAAATCATACATTTTTGCGGATATTTTTATGTATTGATATATTTCTCCCTTGCCCTCAGATGTGACGTTAAATAACTTTTCCGGTTCGGGCAGCTCAATTACCGGAGTTGTATGAACTCCTGAGCTGAAAGCTGTGTGAGAAATCAGCCACAAATATTCTTCACTTGAAAAGCTTACAAATATAATTTCACAGTTTTCCGTTCCGCATTCAAAGGTACAGTTTGCTTTTGGGTGAATAAAAAATGATTGCCCTTGTTTTATATCAATTTTTATTCCGTCAATACACAAAACGCCAAATCCGTTAAGCAGATAGTTTAATGAATGGGAATTTTGAGAGATGGAGTGGGTGCTGTGCTTTTTTACGAATTTGTACTTCCCGTTTACGACATTTTCGTTATTTATAATATTTAATTCGATAGAATTTTCCATAAATTACCTTTTAAAACCTATTTTTAACAAATTTGAAACATTAGTCTATAAATACAAAACAAATGTCTATATCATTAATTTACAAAGCTGTTTATAATATAAAATATATAGATATATTATATTAATTTATAATACTACAAAATATCTTTTTATGCAACATATGTTTACGGAGGCGTGAAAATGAATTATAAATATGAAATCGTAAATTACGACAAAAACATTCCTGCAAAGATTATGTACTGCGACTTAATGTCAGAAACTCACAGAACAGAACTGCACTGGCACAGAGAGCCTGAAATCGTCTATGTTATTGACGGATTGGGCGAGTGCTCTCAAAACGGAGAGATGATGGATATTGCGGCAGGCGAATGTATCATTTTTAACAGCGAGGATGTTCATCTGGTTCGTCCGAAGATGGGACATAACGCAAAGATGATTATTATTCAGCTTTCGTATGAATATATGCGTATGTTTTGCAGAACGATTGACAGCGTAATATTTAATTTTTGTGACAAAGGAGAGAGCAAGGAGAGAGTTTGCGCAATTTTAAGAGAAATTGCAGGCATTAATACTAATACTGATTCTTACGCAGTTTTAAGACAGATTTCAAGTATTAATCTTCTTTACTACACCCTGCTCAAGTACTGTACTTCTATTAAGAGAAATATGAGCGCTTATATTATTCCAAAGCGTGATTTTTCATACGCAAAAACTGCTATTGCATACATAAATGAGAATTTCAAACACGAAATTCCGCTTAACGAGATTTCTAACGTGGTAAATCTTTCACCGTCTTACTTCTCTAAATACTTTAAGAGCGTAACTCAGGTAAGCTTTTCGGAGTACCTTGCAAATCTTCGTCTTGAAAATGCTTTGCAGGATATGCTCACAAAAAATTCCACCGTTACCGTTGCCGCTGTTGAAAACGGCTTTGCAAATGTAAAGTCATTTATTACCCAGTGCAAAAAGGTTTACGGCTACACTCCTGCACAGTATAAAAAGCATTTACTTAACAGATAATTTGTTTGCTAATTCTTTTTCTTATTTTCTTTATTATTTCCTATTGAAAGACCGCTGTTTAGTTCAGCGGTTTTTCTTTTTAACAAATTTTGTTGAAATATCGGTAAAAAAGTTTTATAATACTTTTAAGCTGTAAAAAATTTTAGCGAAAGGAATTTGAGTATGAATTTCAGACAAATTAAGGCTGAAACCGTAACGCAGACGGTAAAAAAGCTGTTTCTTGACTGCAACTATTTTATTGGCTGTGATATTATGAATGCTCTTGAAAAAGCAAGAGAAAACGAGAAATCCGAGGTTGGCAGAAGCGTGCTCTCTCAAATAATTGAGAACGATAAGCTTGCCGCAAAAGAAGAAATTCCGCTTTGTCAGGACACAGGTATGGCTGTGCTGTTTGTGGAGTACGGCGACAAGGTTGTGATTGAGGACGGAAGCTTTGAGGACGCAGTAAATGAGGGCGTAAGGCAGGCTTACGGCGAGGGTTACCTCAGAAAAAGCGTGGTAAGTGACCCTGTTTTTGACAGAATTAATACAAAGGACAACACCCCTGCAATTATTCACACAAAAATCGTCAGCGGTGACAAAATCAGAATTACAGCCGGCGGCAAGGGCTTTGGCAGTGAGAATATGTCCGCAATAAAAATGCTCACCCCGTCATACGGAATAGAGGGAGTAAAGAATTTTGTTCTCGACACCGTAAGAACCGCAGGCCCTAACCCCTGCCCTCCTATAGTGGTAGGTGTTGGAATCGGCGGTACGTTTGAAAGATGTGCTCAGCTTGCAAAAAAGGCTACTTTCAGGGCTATTGATACCCATAATCAGGACGAACGCTATGCTCAGCTTGAGGATGAACTGCTTGTCAGCATAAACAAAATGGGCTTTGGCCCTGCGGGACTCGGCGGCACTACAACTGCAATCGGCGTGAATGTTGAAACCTCGCCAACCCACATTGCAGGTATGCCCGTTGCGGTAAACATCTGCTGTCACGCCGCAAGACATTCGTTTGCAGAAATTTAAGGAGGTTGTCATATGCCAAAAAGACTTAATTTACCGCTCAGCAATGAAGATATACATAACCTCAAGGCAGGTGAGAGCGTTTTGCTTTCGGGCACAATGCTAACCGGACGTGACGCCGCACATAAAAGGCTTTTTGAGCTTATTCAAAAGGGCGAGGAGCTTCCGATTGATATTAAGGGCGAGCTTATCTACTATGTAGGCCCTGCTCCTGCAAAGCCGGGATATGCCGTAGGCCCGGCAGGTCCTACCTCAAGCTACAGAATGGATAAATACGCTCCTGCCCTGCTTGACCTTGGTTTAAAAGGAATGGTGGGCAAGGGTGCAAGAAATAAAGAGGTAGTTGACGCTATAGTCCGCAACGGATGCGTGTACTTTGCCGCAATCGGCGGAGCGGCGGCTCTGATTGCAAAGAGTATTAAAAAGGAAGAAATGCTCTGCTATGAGGATTTGGGCACTGAGGCTGTAAGGAGATAGAGGATTTTCCGTGTATTGTAGCCATAGACTGCAAGGGAAACAATGTGTATGAAACCGAGCCTGCAAAATATAATACGGAAGATTAATTTAAAGACTGCCAAATTTTGGCAGTCTTTTTTGACAAAAAGACAGAATCAGTGTTGAAATTATAATATTTATATGGTAAAATTGTTATAATAAAATCAGAAATATTCTGCAAATATTGTGTAATAAATATAGTAATGCTAACAATCTTAGGGTTTTTAACATTGGGTTAAAGAAATGTTAAAAACTTTCAGAATTTATTAAACTGTATAAATTTCTCACTATGTTTATAATAAAATACTTAAAAGTATATTAAATCTTGTAAAAATATGGTATAATTGATATAATATCTTTATAAAACTTCGTAATAAGGAGAATAGCCGTGAAGGAATCCATCTGTACTATACCGATAAACGACATTTTTATGCCAAAGGATGGCTGCCCTATTTGCAGAATGGAGGATATGCTCGAAAAGCAGTATGTAAAATTCATTACGGGCGACGCAATGATGGAGCCGAGCATAAGAATTGAAACCAACAAAAAGGGCTTTTGTCACAGGCATTTTTCGCAGATGCTCACAGTTGGGCAAAAGCTGCCTAATGCGCTTATTCTGGAAAGCCACCTACAGGAAATTATAGATAATTATATGCCGCCAAAGCTCAGGGGCAAGCCCGACAAAAAGCAGCTTGAGGGTATAAAACAGGAGCTTTCCTCCTGCTATATATGTGACAGAATTAAAAGTAATATGCATCATTTTATGGATACAATCTTTGTGGAATGGGCAAAGGATGAGGAGTTCAGAAAGCTTTACAACGAGCAGCCGTTTATCTGCCTCAGGCATTATTCATTCATAATGAGCGCAGCTACGGGCAGGGGAGGGATTGCTTCAAAGTATCTTTCGGATTTTTATGCCGAAACAGCGGCTCTCACAAAGAACTATCTCGTTAGCCTTAAAGCTGACATTACGCATTTTTGTTCAATGTACGATTACCGCAGTCAGGGTAAGGATTGGGGTACGTCAAAGGATTCTGTCGAGAGAAGCGTTGCTTTTTTAACAGGCAGAGAGGTTCAGAGCTAAATTTTTCCCCGACCGCATCCGATTGTTTTCATATAAATTAAAAAATTCAAACAGGCAGGTATGGATAAATAAAAGTAATTTTCGGGAAGATAAAGTTTTGAATTAAAACATACTATCTGCTCGGGCAAAAAATTTTATTTAAGTAAATATGTTGCAAAATATTGGCAACATTAATTCGGTAAGACATAAATGTACAAAGGAAGTTTTTGCTATGCTTAGCTATACGGCTGATGAGCTGGAAAAAATATTTAAAGAAGAAAACATCAATCCCGACAATTTGCAGGATATGGTTGTGCAAAAGCTGAGAGAAAAAAATCTCAGAATAGCCACAGCCGAGAGCTGTACCGGAGGCTTGCTTTCGGGCAGAATCACCGCCGTAAGCGGCGCAAGCGAGGTGTTTGACTGCGGTGTGTGCTCGTATGCAAACGAAATTAAGCACAGAGTGCTCGGCGTGAGCGAGCAGACATTAGGCACACTTGGTGCAGTATCGGCTGAAACCGCAATGCAGATGGCGCAGGGAGTAAGGGAGCTTGCAAACGCCGATATTGGAGTGAGCACCACGGGAATTGCAGGGCCGCTTGGGGGAACAGAGGAAAAACCCGTAGGTCTGGTATATGCGGGAATTTGTGAAAATTGCAATAAATTTGTAATTAAGCTAATGCTCGGCGAATCAAATAAGGTAAAAAATTCCCGAAATTATATAAGAAAACTCGCCTGCAATGCTGTTCTTTATACAATTTGGAAATTAAATTGAATATTGTAAAAAATTCTTGTAATATTTTCAATATTGTGGTAAAATAGAATCGCAACTGTGGATAAGAATCTTGTTTGTAAAAAAACAATATTTTATTTTTTAAATTAAAATTTTTTTGCCTTTCTTATCCCAAAAATATAATTTATCCGTCAGAATGGAGTTGATTTTAATGGAAAGAAGTGCAGGTATCCTGTTGTCGGTTACTTCGCTTCCGTCCCCCTACGGAATTGGTACTATTGGTAAAGAGGCTCGTGAATTTGCAGACTTCCTCAAAAAGGCAGGTCAGAAAGTATGGCAGATTCTCCCTGTAGGCCCAACAAGCTACGGCGATTCTCCTTATCAGTCCTTTTCAACATACGCAGGTAACCCTTACCTGATTGACCTTGACACCCTCTGTGAGGAAGGTCTTATAACGAAAGAGCAGCTCGATAGTTATGATTGGGGTTCTAACGATGCTGAGGTAGATTACGAAAAAATCTACAACAATAGATTCGATGCTCTTAAGATTGCTTATGATAATTTTAAGAAATCCAAGGACCAGAAGGCTTTCTCCGCTTTTAAGAGAAAGAACTGCAAATGGCTCAAGAATTATGCGCTTTATATGGCTGTTAAGAAGAGCTTTGATATGGTTTCCTGGACACAGTGGCCTGACGAAGCAATTCGTATGCACGAAGACGCTGCGGTTAAGCGTTATGAGCGCAAGCTTAAAGACGATGTTGACTTCTGGAAGTTCTTACAGTTTAAATTCTACGAACAGTGGGAAGCTTTCCGTGCTTATGTAAACGGTCTTGGCATCAAGATTCTGGGCGATATGCCTATCTATGTTGCTATGGACAGCGCAGACACATGGGCTAATCCCGAGCTGTTCCAGCTTTATGATGACGGTGACCCGATTGCAGTTGCAGGCTGCCCGCCCGATTATTTCTCTGCAACAGGTCAGCTTTGGGGAAATCCTCTTTACGATTGGGATTATCTCGCTGAAACAAACTACGAATGGTGGTTTGAGAGAATCAAGGCAGCTTCAAAGCTTTATGATATAACAAGAATCGACCATTTCAGAGCTTTTGCAAGCTACTACTCAATTCCTTATCCTGCTGAAAATGCTATCAACGGCGAATGGGTTGAGGGACCTCGCATTAAGTTCTTTAAGATGATGGAGGAGGCGCTCGGCAAGATTGAAATTGTTGCTGAAGACCTCGGAACTCTTACTCCCGATGTAACCGAGCTTATGGAGCAGTGTGGCTATCCGGGAATGAAGGTGCTTGAATTTGCCTTTGACAGCGGCGAGGAGAACGATTATCTGCCGCATAAATATACGGAAAACTGCGTTGTTTATACTGGTACTCACGATAACGATACTGTTATGGGCTGGCTTGAAACAGCAAAGCCTGAGGATGTAAACTACGCAAGAAGTTACTGCCAAATGCCTGAGGACGAGCCTTTTAACTGGGGACTTATCCGCACCGCTTATGAGAGCAAGGCAGGTATGGCTATTATTCCTGTTCAGGATATTTTAGGCCTTGGCAAAGAAGCAAGAATGAATATTCCGTCAACACTCGGCGGAAACTGGACATGGCGAGTTGATAAAGCAGCTCTTACTGATGAGCTTGCAGATAAATTAAAAACAATGTCTGTAAATAGCGGACGAATGGAGGACTAATTAAATGAGCAATATTATGGAGAAGCTTGAGCTTACAGCACAGTCTATGTACTGCAAGAAGGTGGAAGAGCTTACACCTTCCGAACTTCATCTTTCACTCGGCAAGGCTGTTATGGGCGAAATTGCCGACAACTGGGAAGCAAGCAAGGCTAAACACAACAGTGAGCGCAGAGCCTATTATTTTTCTGCTGAGTTCCTTATGGGCAGAATGATGTACAACAATCTTTACTGCCTTGGTATTCTTGAAGATGTCAGCAAAATGCTTAAGAAAAAGGGCGTTGACATCAACGTATTTGAAGATATTGATGATGCAGCTCTCGGCAACGGCGGTCTTGGACGTCTTGCAGCCTGCTACCTCGACAGTGCCGCTACAATGGAAGTACCGCTTGACGGCTACGGAATCCGTTATAAGTACGGTCTTTTTAAGCAGCTTATTAAGGACGGTTATCAGGTAGAGGTTGCCGACGATTGGCAGAGATTTGATGATCCTTGGTGTATTCGCCGTGAGGACGAGGCTGTAACAGTTTCTTTTAAGGATCAGACAGTAAGGGCTATACCTTATGATATGGCTATTATCGGCTGCAAAACAAACAACATCAACACTCTCCGTCTTTGGCAGGCTGAGGCTGTAAACGAATTTGACTTCACAGCATTTAACAACACAGAGTATGACAAGGCTGTTAAGGAGAAGAATGATGCTGAAAACATCTCTAAGGTTCTTTATCCTAATGACAACAAGTATGAGGGCAAGGTATTAAGACTCAAGCAGCAGTACTTCTTCTGCTCAGCTTCACTTCAGGATATTATGCGCCGCTACAAGGCAAAGCACGGCAATGATTTCAGTTTCTTTGCTAAGGAAAACGCTATTCAGCTTAACGATACACATCCTGTATGTTCAATTCCTGAGCTTGTAAGACTTCTTATGCTTGAGGGTATGAACTTTGACGATGCATTTGAAATTGCAAGAAAGACCTGCGCTTATACAAACCACACAGTTCTCGGCGAGGCTCTCGAGAAGTGGCACGCAGACCTTATGATGCAGGTAATTCCTGAGATTTACCACATCATCTGCCTTATTGCAAACAAGCTTCAGGAGGAGCTTACAGCTAAGGGCGTAAGTGAGGATATGAAGGCTAAGATGCGCATAGTTGACGCTAACACGGTTCATATGGCAAGACTTGCAACATATGCAGGCACATATGTAAACGGCGTTGCTAAGCTTCACACAGAGATTCTTAAGGACGATGTTCTTAAGGAGTGGTATCAGATATATCCTGAGAGATTCCAGAACAAGACAAACGGTATTACACAGCGCCGTTGGCTCGGTCTTTGCAACCCTGAGCTTTCTGCACTTATCACAGATAAGGTAGGCAGCGACGAGTGGCTTATCAACCTTTCACTCCTCTCAAAGCTTAACGACTCTATGGACGCTAAGACAATTACAAGATTTAACACAATCAAAAAGAAAAAGAAGGTTCAGCTCGCTGAGTACATCAAGAAGATGGACAACGTAGAGATCAACCCTGATTCTATCTATGATGTACAGGTTAAGAGACTTCACGAGTATAAGAGACAGCTCCTCAATGCTTTCTCAATTATGACTATTTACTTCCGCATTAAGGAAGGCAAGCTTCCTAACTGGACTCCAACAACATTTATTTTCGGTGCAAAGGCTGCTCCGGGTTATGCAAGAGCAAAGGCAATCATCAAGTATATCAACGAGATTGCTAACCTTGTAAACAACGATCCTGATACAAAGGATAAGCTCAAGGTTGTATTCATTTCTAACTACAATGTATCATATGCAGAGAAGATTGTTGTTGCTGCTGATATTTCTGAGCAGACATCTACAGCAGGTCTTGAGGCTTCAGGTACAGGTAATATGAAGTTTATGCTCAACGGCGCTGTAACACTCGGTACCTATGACGGTGCTAACATTGAAATTGCTGAGTGTGCAGGCGAGGAGAACGAGTATATATTCGGCGCAAGAGTAGAGGATATTGAAAAGCTCAAGAAAGAGGGCTACGATCCTAAGAAGCTTTATGAGGCTGATCCTGAAATCAAGAAGGTTGTCGATACTCTTATTGACGGCACATTTGATGATGACGGTGCTCAGGGTGAGGGCAGCTTTGCTGAGCTTCACAACGCTCTTATCAAGGGTACATCTTGGCAGGAGGCTGACCACTACTTCCACATCTATGACCTCCCGCTCTATGTTGAAGCTAAGATCAGAGCTAACGCTGATTATGCTAACCGCAAGGAGTTTGGTAAAAAGTGCCTGATGAATATTGCAAATGCTGGCAAGTTCTCATCAGACAGAGCTATTGTTGAGTATGCTAAGGAAATCTGGCACACAAGCTACAAAGAGGTTTAATCCTTAAACAAAATTAACTTTATATGCCCGACTGTTGCTGAGGTGACAGTCGGGTTTTTTCAGATTTATAGAAAAGGTTCGTTGAATCGTTTGGAAAAATTAAAAATTCCAGCCTTGATTGCAAATATATAAATTAGAAATGTTTCACGTGAAACATAAAAATATAAGAAATTTATGAATTATTCTGCAAACAGTCTTTTAAATATGTATTTTTAGTGTTATAATATATGACAGATTAAAAAATACGAATTTTCTGCTTTATAGGAAATTGCTTGGTATCTGTTGGGCACAAGAGTTTAATTTTATATGAAACTAACTGCTCGGATAAATGCAGCCCATTGGCTACCTGCTTTACAGTAAAGGTGATATTTTGGCAAAAATTATTTCAATTTCTAATCAGAAAGGCGGTGTGGGTAAAACCACTACTGCGGTAAATCTTGCGGCTTGTCTTGGAGCACTGGGTAAAAAAACTCTGCTTGTTGACGCTGACCCACAGGGCAATGCCACCAGCGGCGTTGCTATTGATAAGCGCAAGGTTACAGCGTCAACCTACGAGGTCTTGGTTGACGGGGCAAAGGCGGAGAGCTGTATTGTTACAACTCCGTATGAAAACCTGCATATTCTGCCGTCAAGTCTTAATCTTGCTGCGGCTGAGCTTGAAATCTCCGATAAAAAGGGGAGAGAGTCGATTTTAAAAAATGCACTGCTGTCCATAAAGCAGTACTACGACTATATTATAATTGATTGTCCGCCATCTCTGGGACTCATTACTGCCAACGCTCTTACGGCTTCAGATACTTTTTTAGTTCCTATTCAGTGTGAATACTACGCTCTTGAGGGACTTACTCAGCTTATGAGCACAGTGAGAAGAATTAAAAGGCAGTATAATAATACTATTGACATTGAGGGTGTTTTGCTGACTATGTATGACGGCAGGCTTAACCTCACCCAGCAGGTTGTTGAGGAGGTTAAAAAGTTTTTCCCACGCAAGGTGTTTAAAACTGTTATACCCAGAGGAGTAAGGCTTTCCGAAGCGCCAAGCTTTGGTATGCCGGTAATTTATTATGACAAGAACTGCAAGGGCAGTATTACATATACCGAGCTTGCAAAGGAAATAATAGCAAAGGAGAGAAGTTATGAGTAAAAAAATCGGCGGTCTTGGCAAAGGCCTCGGTGCAATATTTGTTGAGAACGAAACTGAAGACAGCAACAGCTCTGTAATGCTGAAAATATCCGAAATTGAGCCGAACCGCACTCAGCCACGAAAGGACTTTGACGAAAACTCGCTCTCAGACCTTGCACAGAGCATATCACAGCATGGACTTTTACAGCCTTTGCTTGTCAGACCACTGCCGATGGGCGGATACCAGATTGTGGCGGGCGAGAGAAGATACCGTGCCTGCCGAATGGCAGGGCTTACAGAAATTCCCGTAAACATCAGAGAGCTTACCGACAGCGAAACAATGGAGCTTGCGCTGATTGAGAATTTACAGCGTGAGGATTTGTCGCCGATTGAAGAAGCACTCGGATATAAGTCGCTGATTGATGAGTACGGCTTTTCGCAGGAGGAGGTTGCAACCTCGGTGGGTAAATCAAGACCTGCAGTTGCAAACTCGCTCAGAATCTTAAAGCTTCCAGAGAGTGTGCTCGATTATGTAAAACAGGACAAAATAACCGCAGGCCACGCAAAAGCACTGCTTATGCTCGACAACGAGGAAGAAATGCTTGAGCTTGCCGAGCTTATCTATAATAAGGATTTGTCGGTACGTCAGGCTGAAAAGCTTGCAAAGAGAAAGCTGCAGGAGGCAGAAAGCACACAGCCTGAGCGCAAGCCGTCATTCTACAGTATGGTGGAGCTTGCACTCAACGAGAGCCTCGGCAGAAAAATCAAGGTAAACAAAAACAAGGGCAAAGAAGGTGGAGTGCTCCAGATAGAGTTTTACTCGGACGAGGAGCTTACCGAGCTTTCAAATAAGCTTAAATAGGAATATTAATTTGCCTTTGACTGATATAAATATAATTTGAGAGGAAATTTAAGATGATAGACATTAAATTTTTAAGAGAAAATCCCGAAGCAGTAAAGCAGAACATCAGAAACAAGTTTCAGGACAGCAAGCTTGAGCTTGTTGATAAGGTTATAGAGCTTGACGCAGAAAGCCGTGCAGTAAAGGCTCAGGCTGATGAGCTGAGAGCAAACAGAAACAAGGTGTCAAAGCAGATTGGCGCACTTATGGCTCAGGGCAAAAAGGAAGAGGGTATGGCTTTAAAGGCAGAGGTTACCCGTCAGGCTGAACAGCTTGCAGAGCTTGAGAAAAAAGAGGAGGAACTCTCCGCTAAGGTTACCGAGATTATGATGGTAATTCCTCAAATGATTGACCCATCAGTGCCAATCGGCAAGGACGACAGCCAGAATGTAGAAATCGAGCGTTTCGGCGAGCCTGTAGTGCCTGATTTTGAAATTCCGTACCACACAGATATTATGGAAAAGCTTAACGGCATTGACCTTGACTCGGCAAGAAAGGTAGCAGGCAACGGTTTTTACTATCTTATGGGCGACATTGCAAGACTTCACAGTGCAGTTATCTCTTATGCAAGAGATTTTATGATTGACAGGGGCTTTACCTACTGCGTTCCGCCTTTTATGATAAGAAGCAACGTTGTTACGGGCGTTATGAGCTTTGCTGAAATGGACGCTATGATGTACAAGATTGAGGGCGAAGACCTCTACCTCATCGGCACAAGCGAGCACTCAATGATTGGTAAGTTTATTGACACAATCAATAAGGAGGAAAACCTCCCTTACACTCTTACAAGCTATTCTCCTTGCTTTAGAAAGGAAAAGGGCGCACACGGCATTGAGGAGCGTGGCGTTTACAGAATCCATCAGTTTGAAAAGCAGGAGATGATTGTTGTCTGCAAGCCTGAGGACAGCAAAATGTGGTTTGATAAGCTCTGGCAGAACACAGTTGATTTGTTCCGTTCAATGGATATTCCTGTTCGTACACTCGAGTGCTGTTCGGGCGACCTTGCCGACTTAAAGGTTCGTTCACTTGATGTTGAGGCTTGGTCACCTCGCCAGAAGAAGTATTTTGAGGTTGGCTCTTGTTCAAACCTCGGTGACGCTCAGGCTCGCCGCCTTAAAATCAGAGTTACAGGTGAAAACGGCAAATACTTTGCACATACCCTCAACAACACAGTTGTTGCACCTCCGAGAATGCTCATAGCCTTCCTTGAAAATAACCTCAATGAGGACGGCTCAATCAATATTCCGGTTGCTCTCAGACCATATATGGGCGGCAAAGAGAAAATTGAAGTTCCGCAAAAATAATTATAAAAGAGGGAAGTCATTCGGCTTCCCTTAACTATTGAGGTCTATTATGAACAGAAATCAGCTTATAGAGTACATCAGAACAACCTACTCGGTTGACGGCGACTGCCCGTGGGCAAAAACTCCCGAAGCAATAGTTTTTCGCCACAACTCCAACAAAAAATGGTTTGCCCTTGTTATGACGGTGAGAAAAAGCTGCATTAATTCAGACGGCGAGGGTTTTATTGATATTCTGAATCTTAAATGCGATAAGACAATTCTCGGTTCTGCGCTTGAAAACAGTGGCTTTTATCCTGCATATCATATGAATAAGGAGAACTGGATAACTATTGCCCTAGACGGCAGTGCAGATGATGAAAAATTAAAATTTTTCCTCGATATGAGCTTTGAATTGACCTTGCCTAAAATAAAGCAAACTTAATAAGCATAAACAAAAAACACTCTATTATATACATTTGATGAAGATACATGACATAATAATTCTACTTTTGATGTTTTTGGGAAGCATAGGGCATTGTTCAGCTCAAAAAGTAGCGGTAAAAACAAATCTGTTCTACGGGATTTATTCAAATTCACCTAATCTTGGAGTCGAGTTCGGACTTTCACCACGTAGTACAGTAGAACTGGGTGGCGGCTTTAACTGGTTTACATCCGGCAAATCATCCTCAAACAAAAAACTGGTACACTGGCTCGGTTCTGCGGAATATCGTTATTGGACGTGTGAAAGATTCAGCGGACATTTTTGGGGAATACATATATTAGGAGGACAGTACAACATAGCCGGTCATCATTTGCCACTTCTATTCGGAGATGATTCCAGACGCCATCGTTATGAAGGATGGGGGATAGGCGGAGGATTTTCGTATGGCTACCATTTTCTCCTAAGCAATCGTTGGAGTCTCGAAGCGAATATAGGCATGGGATATGTCCGGCTTCATTACGACAAGTTCAGGTGCGAGACTTGTGGTGAAAAAACCGGAACGGAAAAACGCAACTATTTCGGACCGACTAAAGCCGCAGTCTCACTTATATTTCATATAAAATAATAAAAACATGATAAAAGCTAAATCAATTTTATGGTTACTGACTCTGTCACTGCTCTTTTCTCCTTTACTATATGGAGAAAACCTGCCAGACAAATGGTATAAAGGAACTATGCACCCAGAAGCTCTTAAACTACAACAAGTGGGAGATTCTTTACATATTCAAATGCTTTACGACTTCGATAAAATAAAAGTCAGTTCCAATCATTCAATAGAACTGATACCGGTATTAGTTACTACAAGCCACCAAATGGAATTGCCGGAAATCTCTGTCAAAGGCCGTAGTAATTACCAAGGCCTGAAACGTAAATTGGCTTTAATGAATACACAGGAACGTGATTTTTACCAGTCGGAAGCTCCATATCGTGTTGTAAAAGGATATGGAACAACCGGAAAAGAACAAATCCGGTATTCATTGGTCATTCCATTCGAACCATGGATGAAAGATGCGCGTTTGGATATCAAAAAGGAAGTGACAGGTTGTTGCCGACCGGGCAAGTTACTATCGACAATTCCTCTTTTTAGTACTGTTGCTTTGGAACAACTTGCTATTCCGTATCAAGTTATTCCACATATCAGCTACGTTCAACCACAAGTGGAACATGTTAAAAATCGTGAGATGTCATGCGAAGCGTTTTTGGACTTTGTCGTCTCTAAAACCGACATAAAACCGGATTATATGAACAATCCGGTAGAGTTGGAAAAGATAGACTCCATGCTTGCTGAAGTGAAAAATGATACAACTATAACGATTCGTGAGATATCGGTCATCGGTTATGCTTCACCGGAAGGCTCTTTCTTTTTTAACAGGCAACTTTCCGAAGGACGTGCGAAAGCACTTGTCAATTACCTGCTCCCTCATTTCTCTTTTTCTAAAGAATTATACAAGGTGGAATATGGCGGTGAAAATTGGGATGGATTACGCAAGATGGTTGCAGAATCTGATATGATGGAGAAAGAGGATATTCTTCATATCATTGATAATACACCGGCTGCTATAAATTATCATACAAATACTAGTCGTAAAAAATCATTGATGCTATATAAACATGGTGAGCCATATCGATATATGCTCAACAAGTATTATCCACATTTACGTAAAGCAATATGTAAGATAGAATATAATGTTCAGAATTTTAATATAGAACAGGCAAGAATACTGCTTCATAGTCGACCTCAAGATTTGAGCCTGAATGAAATCTATCAAGTAGCTCTTACTTACGAAAAAGGTTCACCGGAATTTATAGAACTATTTGAAACAGCCGTCAGAATCTTTCCTAACGATGAGGTTGCCAATTTAAATGCCGCTTCGGCTGCACTTTCACATGGAGATACAGTATTAGCAGAAAAATATCTTAGGAAAACAAAGATTTCCGTACCGGAGTATGAAAACACAGTGGGAGTGTTACACTTATTGAAAGGGGAATATGAGCAAGCAGAAGCATATCTCAATAAAGCTGCCGAATCTGGATTGAGACAAGCACGTCTCAATCTCGAGGAATTGGCTAAAGGTAAAGACAATATCCGGACAATAAACAAACAA
>OGOU01001167.1_pt1 | contig 20974 bp, 14 predicted proteins | sample 1552721 | NCBI WGS metagenome assembly OGOU01 (sample SAMEA2580176, study PRJEB22360) | human gut metagenome | biome: human gut; feature: human-associated habitat; material: faeces | place: Denmark | collected 2008/2010
CCGTTAATCTGTGTGTGGGGTGGGCGGTGTTTTTGGTGTTAGCCGTACCGGCCGAGAAGGTGATTGTGATAGTTTTGATGCGGAGCTGTTTGCCGTCACCGTCAAATGTGATTGAGGCCTGACCCGTGGTTGTGGTGAATTTGAAAGCCTGGTCGACTCCGGCTGTAATTGTGCCGGTTTCGTTTTTCCATGAACCCTGAACTGAGGTGCCGGTAGCCTTGCTGCTGGCAGCGGTGACACCTTCAACCTGGGTCATCACTGTTCCGGCGGGAGCGGTGATGGTGAGGTTTGCTCCGGCATACACGCGGATTGAATATGTATCAGGAGCTACAAGTGTAGAGCTACTTGTGTTTTTTGCAAGCAGGAAAGTATAACCGCCTACATTGCCTGTGAAATTATCACCCGACTGAGTCCATGTATACTCGGTCCAGTCGCCGGCTGTTGTGGGGAAAGTGACTGTTTCGGCCGAAGCCATTGTGCACATACCCACTAAAGCCATCATTGAAAGTAAAAATTTCTTCATATTAGGAGTATTTTTAGAGTTAATAAAGATTTTTATGTTTTCTGCGCAAAATTAATACTTTATTCCTTAAAACGGAAATAATTAACTTAAAAATTCCTTTAAATTTTTATGAAACTTTCAATGAACCTTCAATCGACTTTCAGACAAAATTTTTATGTGCCGTTTTTTTATACTGAATAGTTCATGCCGGCAAACTGATATTTGACCCATTCGTCGAGAAGTGTCCCGGATTTGAAAAAAGCGTATGCAAAGCGGAAAAGCCACATCATCGCGACATCGTCTACGCGAAACAGATGCGTACGCATTGTCGCGTCCACCGTTTTTCCGCCGTTGGCAAGATTTTGTGCCAGACGTTGCCCGGCAGCCTCGTCGAAGTAGTAGTTTAGCGCGATGTCGATGTGCATAAGGCGCGCTGTCCCGAAGGGCTGACCGTACTTAGCCGCCGTGTCGAGGTGAATCATGCGCCCTTCGATGAACGTACGCTCGGGGCGCGCCTTGTCTTCGTGCAGAATAAGCTCTTCGAGCATCATGCTCAGATACTCGGGGTTGCGCGTATTGTCCTTGCGGGCATGATACTCCAGGCGCCTGACATGCTTGGCATTATATTCCCAATATCTCTGTCGGTTGTCGGGACATAACTTCTCGTCAAACAACTCGAAAGAGCTGCCGGTATCCTGCCCCGGTCTGAGGCTGAGATTTTTCCACCAACAGGGGTCTCTGAGGATAGTTACAGCCTCCACAACAGGCTCGGGACTTGGCCGCGGCGTCAGCGCCTGCGCACGTATGCGCACATATACTTTCTTGCCCTTGAACTCATTGCAGGCCCAGTCCAAGAAATACTGCGGAAGCCTCGGCTCAAGAAGGCCATACATCCCTTGGTGGATGAAAATATGGTTTTGCCCGTTGCACACAAGAGCGCCGAGGCAGACAAGGTCATCATTGTGCAAAGCGTCCGCCAGCGACGGATTGCTCACAAAAGGTTCCTGCGATTTGTCGTATTTACAGCACAACGCGCTGAGTTCGCGGCGCTCGCGTACTGCAGCGGCATCGTGGCAGATTTTATGACATGCAATACCGCGCATGCGGTCCAAATCGCCGAAAAAACCAATAGAAAGCACTTCACCGAAGTACTCGACCTCGGCAGGCGTCAGCACTGAAACCGCATAGTCGATGAGCGCACGCGCAAGATCGGGATTCCGAGATTGCAACGTCGTCAGAAATTCGTTGTCACAGTCCCGGATATCGTAACGCGATATTTCGTCGATAAGACGCCGATAATCAGTCCTGTCCATGCCTCAGGGCTTGCGGCAGGTATCCGCCGTCACCGGAATCTTGGCGATGCGTCGCGCATGTCGTCCACCGTCAAAAGCCGTGTTCATGAACACCTCGACGCACTCCATGGCAACGGTAGGCTCGATGAAGCGCGCCGGCATCACAAGAACATTGGCATCGTTGTGTGCACGTGCCAAGCGAGCAAGCTCAGGCGCCCAGCATAATGCCGCCCTTACTCCCTGGTGCTTGTTCAGAGTCATCCCTATGCCATTGCCTGTGCCGCAGATAGCGACAGCCGGATAAACCTCCCCCGCCTCGACGGCACAAGCACACGGGTGAGCAAAATCAGCATAGTCGCACGAATCAGGCGAAAACGTGCCAAAATCCTTGACAACAATGTCATGGGCCTCAAGAAAGCCCTTAACCATCTCCTTGAGTTCAAAACCGGCGTGGTCGCTGCAAAGACCCACAGCCGTTCCGGGTTTAAGAATACTCATAATCAAAAGTTTTATGTCGTTATAAAAATTTAATATCAGGATAAAAGATAGAATATCGGGAAGAAAGTTTTAATACCAAATATAAAAATGAATACCGGGCAGCCAAGTTTACAACGCAACCATCGCCATCGTAAACAAACCGTCCAACCTGCCGACAAAGCCAACCGGTCGGCAAAAAGCAGGTAAAACAAGCGAAGCAAAACCCACCACAAAAATAAACAAAAAACAAAAAAATCGGGTTCACTCGCACAAAAAAAATCAAAAACGCATCGAGATTCAAAAAAAAACATTACCTTTGCAGTCGAAATCCACGTATTTCCCCTCAGGCCCAGGTGGCGGAATGGTAGACGCGCTCGTTTCAGGTGCGAGTGTTGAGAGACGTGCAGGTTCGAGTCCTGTTCTGGGCACCCCAAAAGCGACTTAACTAATTGAAAGTTCAATAGTTAAGTCGCTTTTCTCATTTTCTACGGGCAAATTGCGGGCAAAATCGAAATATTCCGCGCAAATTCGCCCCGCAAATTTCATTTCAATTTCTTTCGAGGTAATTCGGGACCTCATTTATATTTTACCTTATTGCCCCAATGAATTAGCATTCACTCTGCGAAGCGTGAGAACAGTTCATTATGATGATATGGTAAGAGCCGCCCTGCCGCAGAGCGACACCTTCAAGAAACGGAGTGAGAGGGAGTGGTCAGACTACGCGGAACACTGTTTCTTTGCGTAACAAAGCACTAAAGCGATAAGCGCTTTTCCATCGAGCAGCTTATGAACAGGACGGCTCCGTGGTCGAAGAGGAGATTCTTTCTTCACTCCGCTACGAAAGCGCTTGAGCGATTAGCCTATTTCGTGGCACTCCTTCTTGCTGTGGCGGTAAATGTCCCGGTGATTGCAGTAGCCCTGCGGGGTGCCGGTCGTTGTGAAACTCTTTCAGCGGTACAGCATGCTATTTTGGCCGAACCTGCCGCACAGCGTATTCCCATGAATTTTTAGCGGAGAATTCATCCTCTATCTGCTCTCTCCACTAACGGGGCCTCTCCGTCTGGAACTTTTTAGCGGTGGGTCTGCATCGTCCGCGTGGCTTTGCAGTTTATGGTGTCGCAATCGTCGGGCTGCGCTATCCTTCGGGCACACCGCCGTCATACTTGCCATAGCAGTAAGCACCGCAACAGATACTCGGAGCGCCCGCCGCCGGTCTCTTGTGGTCTGGCATCTTCGGTTCGGGTGAAGTCCTATCGTGGCGGTTAACCGCTCTCCGTGAGCCTCGTTCCTGCTTTCCGTCTTTCATCTCCGTTTCCATTCCGGGCTACCACGTCAGGCCCATTGTCCGGTTTTACGCCGCAAAGTTATTACCTCCGTCCGGAACGTCAAGGGCAGGTTTGCACTCCGTGTTCCTCCGTTTTTCGGCCCTACGGGACCGCAAAGTCGGCTGCACTCGGCATAGTCAAGCAAGCTTGCCTCTGCTCTCATTGGCACGACTTTTCGCCTGTAAAACGGCTATCACCCTTGCCTCATTGGTCCGCCCGGAGGCACTTTGGGGGCAGTGTAAAACTTAAAACAATGAACCTTATGTTAAACCCCTCAATTTCAACTACAATGAGACTACAATTCGGAGAACTCAACATCACTCCAAGAGTCGCCAGCCGACTCCACGAACTGGACTTCACTGTCCCCGAACTCGAAGATGCCATCAACGACCACAAGAGCCCCTGCGACGGCGAACCCTCCGTCTATTGCGGTACTTACGGCAAGTACAACGACGGCTCGCTCTGCGGCCTGTGGATAGACCTCAGCAGCTTCGACGACTACGACGAGTTCATCAACTTCTGCAAGGCGATTCACGCCGACGAGGACGACCCGGAGCTGATGTTCCAGGACTACGAGGGATTCCCCCGCCAGTGGTACGGCGAGAGCGGATTCGACGAGGACGACTTCGACCACATCAAGGAATACTGCGAGCTGTGCGACAAGTACGATCAGGATGCCGTGGACGACTACATGGAGTTTCACGACGAACTCGACAGCTTCGAGGTCATCGCGAAGCGCTTTGCTCTGCAAAGAACCCTACTGCGGCAACTGGGACAGCGAAGAAGACTTCGCCCGCCACATCGTCGAGGAGTGCTACGACCTTGACAGGATCATGGGCAATCTCTCAAACTACTTCGACTACGAAGCCTTCGCACGCGACCTGTTCATGTACGACTACTCGATGGGCGCAAACAACAACGTGTTCCGCGTGGTCTGACCCCGTTCTCCCTCTCTCCTCCCTTCAAGGGTCGCTCTGTCGCAGGGCGGCTCTTGCTGCGTTTGAAGGTGCCACTCCGATTATGTTTAAGATTCATCTACACCCTGTTTTGAGGTCACCTGTATATTTGTATTTAACCACGAAAACAAACTAAAAAGTCAGCGCATAAGCATTTTTTAACGTTGATGTGCTCGAATTCTGTCCTCTAAAGATAATATCTTTGCCGTCAGAGCTTAAAGTCTCGCAAAATAATTGTAACTTTGCATTTAATATGGCGTATTATACGCTATTAAAAACTTCAAAATCAACGTACCAATCATACCAAGATAATCGATGGCTAAAAAGGCTGCTAAGACACAGAAAGAGTTGACAGGCGCGCAGGACCTGTACAACTATCTCTACGAGGCTTGCAACAAGCTTCGAGGACCTGTGTCGCAGGATAATTTTAAGGAATATATTACGCCGCTGCTTTATTATAAACGTATCAGCGACGTTTATCAGGAGGAAACCGAAGCTGCTTTAGATATGAGTGGCGGAGACACCGAATTTGCCGCACTGCCCGAACAGCACCGCTTCGTGATTCCTGAAGGTTGCTCGTGGGAGGATGTTCGCTCCCGCAGTGAAAACCTTGGTGCAGCCATCGTAAACGCTATGCGCAAGATAGAACTCGCCAATCCTGATACACTATATGGTGTACTCTCTACTTTTTCTGCGCAAAAGTGGACCGACAAGGCCAGTCTCCCTGACAGCAAAATACGCGACTTGATTGAGCATCTGTCTACACGTCGCCTCGGCAACAATGACTATGCCGCCGATCTTATGGGTGACGCATACGAAATCCTGCTCAAAAAATTTGCCGACGACAGCAAGGCTCAGGCAGGCGAATTTTATACTCCCCGTCCTGTAGTGAAACTTCTCGTCCGCATACTTGACCCTAAACCGGGCGAGACGGTCTACGACCCCGCATGCGGTTCGGGTGGTATGCTCATCGAGGCTGTTCACCACATGCACCATGACCACCTTTGCTGTGGTTCGATATTTGGACAGGAGAAGAACGTGACCAATGCCGCCATCGCCAAGATGAACTTGTTCCTTCATGGTGCTTCCGATTTCAACATAATGCAAGGCGATACGCTCCGCAATCCTAAAGTGTTGCAAAACGGAGCGATTGCGCGCTTCGACTGTGTGATTGCAAATCCGCCATTCTCGCTGGACAAATGGGGAGCTACCGGGTGGAGCAGCGACAGATATGGGCGTAATATCTACGGCACACCCTCCGACTCATGCGGTGACTTCGCCTGGATTCAACACATGGTCTGCTCCATGGCACCCGGCAAAGCCGACGGCAGTGGCGGCCGCATGGCTGTAGTGATGCCTCAGGGAGTCTTGTTCCGCAATCAGGAGAAAGATATGCGCCGGCAGCTCATTGAGAGTGATCTTGTGGAGGCTGTCGTAACACTCGGCGATAAACTCTTCTACGGCACCGGGCTATCGCCCTGCTTCCTCATCCTGCGTCGTTTCAAACCGGCGCAACACTCGGCACGTATACTGATGATAGACGCCACGAAGATTCTCACCCCGCGCCGCGCGCAGAATGTGCTCGAGCCCAAGGATGTCGACCGCATATATCAGCTCTATTCCGACTATCGCGACGTCGAGGACTTTGCCAAAGTTGCTAACCTCGATGAAATCCGGAAGAAGGACTGGAATCTTTCTCCCAATCGTTATGTAGAATACCACCGCGAAGAAGTTAGGCCATACTCCGAAGTTCTCGCCGAGTTTCAAAAGGCTATCGCTGACGTTCGTCAGGCCGAAACCGAATTTGCCGCACTTATCAATTCATGATTATGGCAGAAACAAAAGAATATACTACCGGCCCCCGTCGGCTCGCGCTCGACGAGATGAAGCAGTTCCTCTGGAGCGCTGCCGTGCGTCTACGCGGTCAGATTGATGCTGCCGGTTATAAAGAATATATATTCCCGCTGCTCTTTTTCAAGCGTATCAGCGACGTTTACGATGAGCAATACGATGGCTATGTGGCCGAAGGAGGTGCCGAGTATGCAAACTCACAGGTAGAGGATTTTGCTATCCGCATTCCTGACAAGGCCCACTGGCGCGATGTGCGCGCCGTGACCGAAAACGTTGGTCAACGACTCGTTGAATCGTTTATCGCCATCGAGCAAGCCAATCCCGGAGTTCATACCGACGGTCGCATTGTCGGTGGTCTCGAAGGCATCTTTGGTCCCAAGGACATTTGGACCAACAAAAACAAGATGCCCGACCACATCATCACATCGCTCATCGAAGACTTCTCCCAGCATAATCTCTCGCTCGCCTCGTGCCCAGCCGACGAGATGGGACAGGCATACGAATACCTGATTGGCAAGTTTGCCGATGATGCCGGAAACACCGCGCAGGAATTCTACACCAACCGCACCGTAGTTACCCTAATGGCCGAGATACTGAAGCCTCAGCCCGGCGAGAGCATCTACGACCCCACTTGCGGTTCGGGGGGTATGCTTGTGAAGTGCCTCGACTATCTACGCGAGAAAGGCCAACCGTGGCAATCAGTAAAGGTATTCGGTCAGGAAATCAACGCCCTCACCTCATCAATAGCCCGCATGAACCTCTACCTCAACGGCGTGGAAGATTTCTCGATAGTTCGCGAAGACACCCTGAAGAACCCCGCCTTCGTTGACGGTTCGCACCTGCGCACATTTGATGTAGTTCTCGCAAATCCACCTTATTCCATCAAGGCCTGGGACCGCGATGCCTTTGCAAACGATAAGTGGGGCCGAAACTTCCTCGGTACGCCGCCCCAAGGCCGTGCCGACTATGCCTTTCTCCAACATATTATTGCCTCGATGAATCCTAAATCGGGACGTTGTGCTATACTATTCCCGCATGGAGTTCTATTCCGAAAAGAGGAAAAAGATATGCGTGAATCTCTGATAAAGTCAGATAAAATTGAAGCGGTTATCGGACTTGGCCCAAATCTCTTTTATAACTCACCGATGGAGGCTTGCATTATTATATGCAACAATAATAAGCCGGAAAACCGTCGTGGGAAAATCCTCATGATAAATGCGGTAAATGAAGTTGTCAGAAAGAACGCTGAAAGTTATCTCGAAGAAAGTCATATAAATCGGATTCTCCAGGCATTTAATGGAGATGCTGAAATTGAAGGATTCTCATCTTTAGTCAGCAATGAAGTTATTATTGAAAAGAATTCCGATTTAACTATTTCTCTGTACGCATATTCATCATCTCTTAATGTTGTGACACTGGGAGATGAAAATCCTCAAGGCGATTGGTCTGAGATTCGTCGTTCTTTATGGAATACCCTGTCTCCATTAGCCAATTCTTTAGGTTGTATATTAGATATTAATGACTTTTATCCAGTCTCATCTCATATGGCTTCATCTCTAAAGATGTTTACTTTAGAAGATGTCGCGGATGAAGTCAAACAAACTTGGAGAAAAGATACAGAAAATGTCCCTGTTGTTGGCTTAGAACATATCATTCCAGGAGAAATAGCCCTTACCCAGTATGATATCAATCCTAATGAGAATACCTTTACAAAGAAGTTTGAGAAAGGGCAGATACTTCTTGGGAGAAGACGCGTATACCAGAAGAAAGCATGCGTCGCACCTTTTGATGGTATTTGCTCAGGTGACATAACTACGATACAGGCAAAAGTCGTTGACAACTTTGAACCGGGCTTGTTACCCTTTATCATTCAGAATGATAGATTTTTCGATTATGCCGTTCAAGGTTCTGCAGGGTCTCTTTCTCCAAGAGTGAAATGGGAGTATCTAAAAAGATATTCTTTCTTACTTCCTGAAAGCTTTGAAGATCAAAGGGCCTTAGCTGAAAAATTGCGAGCAGCTTATCGGCTGAAAGAGGCATATAAACGGCTTCTATCGGCTATTGACGAGATGGTGAAATCGCAATTTATCGAAATGTTCGATAATTCCGAAATAATTGAATTAGGTAACGTTGCCACATTCATAAATGGGTCTGCTTTTAAACCCGAAGAATGGGCCTCTGACGGTTTGCCAATTATTAGAATTCAAAATTTAACAGATCCATCAGCTTCGTATAATTATTATTCCGGGACAGATGCTAAGGTCTTAATAGAAAGTGGAGATGTGCTTGTTTCTTGGTCTGCGACATTAGATGTATATCTGTGGAATCAAGGGGAAGCAGTTCTTAATCAACATATCTTCAAGGTCGTTTTTGACAAAATCGGAATTGATAAAGATTTTTTCATCTATACTGTCAAAAGTAAACTTGCTGAAATGGTGTCTAAAGCACATGGCAGTACGATGAAACATATTGTGAAGAAGGATTTTGAAACAACACTTGTTCCATATCCCTCATTTGAAAAACAAAAAGAGTTTGCATCCATAGTCCGTCAGGCCGACAAATCAAAATTTGACGGTTTCAAATCGCAATTTATCGAATGGTTCGGGAATCCATTTCTTTCACCCAAAAACGGCGAGAGTGTTTCAATTACGGACGTTGCCGACATTGTTTTGGGTACTACTCCAAATTCAAAGATTAAAGAATACTGGGATGGCGAACTAAAGTGGATTACACCTGCTGAAATTGAAGAAGAATCTTTCATTATTTCGGACACTGTTCGTCATATCACAGAAGATGGACGAAACTCAGCCAATTTAACCTTGCTACCAGTAGGATCCGTATTATTCTCAACACGTGCTCCAATAGGCAAAGTAGCTATAGCTGGTGAGGAAATGTATTGCAATCAGGGTTTCAAAAATTTCATTTGCAAACCTGAATTGAACAATGTTTTTCTTTACTATACACTTCGATTAAATAAAGAATATCTTGTTTCACTGGGTACTGGGACAACATTCAAAGAATTGTCGAAGAAAATAGTCGAATCAATAAAGATTAGCGTGCCAGCCAAAGAACAACAAGAACAGTTTGAACGGGTCTTTCGTCAATCCGACAAATCAAAATATTACGAAATAAACGAAACATGATATGGCATACTTTAACGAATCAAATACAGTAGAGGAAATGCTCGTTAACGCCGCTGCTGAACAGGGATGGATATACGTTGAACCGAGCCAAGTTCCCCGTATTCCCGACGACATTCTTGTAGGTGAATGGCTGATGAGAGCGCTGATTGAGATCAACAGAATTACTCCGGAGCAGGCTGAACAGGTGATATATAAACTGCGAGCCTGCATACTGTCGTGTAACGATATTGACAATCTCGTTACTGCCAACGACCAGTTCCGTCGTCTGCTGTTTGAAGAAAATTCTTATCCTTTCGGTCCTGACGGCGACAATATCAACATTAAGTTCTTCCATGATGACATGTCGAAGAACCGTTGCATCGTCACCAACCAATGGGAGTTCCCGCGGCCAAGCCACCAGGGAGGCAAACGACTTGATCTGGTGTACATCATCAACGGTATCCCAATGGTTATCGGCGAGGCTAAGACACCGGTTCGTCCCGACGTTACTTGGGCCGACGGTGCCACCGACATACTACATTACGAGCGAAGCATCCCACAGATGTTTGTGTCCAACATCCTCACATTCGCTTCCGAAGGCAAGGAACTGCAATACGGCAGCGTCTGCGCTCCCGTTGAAAAGTGGGGGCCGTGGTATGCAGATGAAGATCGCAAACACGGCGACCTCGAAAGCGTCAAGCATAACTACCTCACGCTCATATCGCCCGAGCGATTGCTTGACATATACCGCTTCTACACCGTTTTCAGTGGAACTCCTTCCGGCAACAAGATTAAAATCGTGTGCCGCTATCAGCAATACCTCGGTGGCGAGGCTATTGTGCAGCGCGTACTCAACACCATCCGCGACGGCAAAGGGCCGCGCAAAGGACTTATCTGGCACTTCCAGGGCTCGGGCAAATCATGGCTCATGGTATTCGCTGCTCAGAAACTGCGCCGTATGCCCGAGCTAAATGCGCCTACGGTCATCATTGTTGACGACCGCATCGACCTCGAAGACCAAATCACCGGTGACTTCACCCGTGCCGATATACCTAACGTCGACAGCATATCATCGAAGGAAGAACTCGAACAGAAAATCAAGATGAGGAAAATCCTCATTACCACTATCTTCAAGTTCGGAGACCTTGCCGATGGTCAGGTAATTGACACTCGTAACAACATAATCCTGCTGATGGACGAAGCCCACCGCACGCAGGAAGGCAACCTCGGATCTAAAATGCGCACGGCTCTCCCCAACGCGTTCTTTTTTGGCTTGACAGGTACCCCTATCAACCGCAATGACCACAATACTTTTGCTGCTTTTGGTGCCGAGGAAGACAAATACGGATATATATCGAAGTACACCTTCCAAAATTCCGTAGCTGACGGTGCCACACTCGAACTAAACTTCCAGACTGTGCCTGTGTCGATGCATCTCAATCAAGAAGAACTTCAGAAAGCATTTGACGAACTGACTGACCAAATCAGCGAAGAAGAAAAGAACGAACTCGTGCGTCGCACTTCTGTCGAAGCCTTTTTTACCTCGCAGGAGCGTATCAATGAGGTCTGCAAATATATTGTCAACCATTTCCGCGAACAGATTGAGCCCAACGGAATGAAGGCACAGGTGGTGGTCTATAACCGCGACTGTTGCATCAAATACAAGCGGGCCATCGACGCTCTGCTGGGCACCGAAGACCAAACGGCTATCGTGATGCACACCACCGGCGACAAGGCCGACGAATACAAGGAGCATAAACGCACCCGCGACGAAGAGAAGAAACTTCTAAACCACTTCCGCGACCCGCTGTCGCCACTGAAGTTCGTCATCGTAACCAGCAAACTGCTTACCGGCTTCGATGCGCCGATTTTACAGTGTATGTACCTTGACAAACCAATGAAGAACCATACGCTTCTGCAGGCTATCTGTCGTACCAACCGCAAATATAACGAGAATAAAAAATCAGGACTCATTGTGGATTTCGTCGGAGTGTTTGACAACGTGGCCAAATCGCTCGCCTTCGATGAAGAAAGCATCAAAGGCATCGTCAAGAACCTTGAGGAAATCAAGGCTCTTATACCCGGTTATGTCGCTGATTGTGTGGCCTTCTTCCCCGGAGTCGACCGTACAGTAGGCGGTTGGGAAGGGCTGTCAGCCGCTCAGCAGGCTATTCGCGACCCGCAGAAGAAGACCGACTTTGCACGCAATTTTGCTCGATTGGCAAAGGCGTGGGAAATTGTAAGTCCCGACGAGGCGTTGAAGCCACATCTTGCCGATTATACATGGCTCGCCTCGGTCTATCAGAGCGTGCGCCCTGTAACTCCCGGCTCGCTCATCTGGACTATCCTCGGCGCTAAGACCATCGAAATTATCCATCAGAATATCGACACCATTGATATTGGCCGTCCTCTTGAAGAACTCGTGGTTGATGCCGACATCATAGACTCCGTCATTGAGGACGAGAAGAAGCGAGAGAAGCGCATCATCGAAGTTGAGAAGCTGCTTCGCCTGCGCCTCGGCAAGCACCCCAAGACAGGCAAATACAAAGAATTTGCCGAGAAACTCGACGAATTGCGCCAACGTCTCGAAGAAAGTCTCATTACAAGTATAGACTTTCTGAAGCAGTTGCTCGAACTTGCCCGCCAAGTGCTTGAAGAAGAAAAGAAAATCGAGGTTCCAGAAGACCCGCATGCGAAAGCACGCGCCGCCCTTACCGACCTCTTCGAGTCAATTAAGACACCGGAAACGCCCATCATAGTAGAGCAAGTGGTCAACGACATCGATAACGAAGTCGTCAAAATCATCCGTCAGTTCAAGGATGCCTTCAAGAGCGTAACTGCCAAGCGCGAAATCAAAAAGAAACTCCGTTCCATCCTTTGGATTAAGTATCAAATCAAAGACAACGAAGTCTTTGAAAAGGCTTACTCCTACATTGAACAATATTACTGATGAGCGACACTGACCAACAAGCGAGATTAGACGTCCTCTTTGGAGGGGTAAAGAGCTATCGATCTTCTGAAAATTTTCAGAAGATGCTGACTTTCTGCGGTAAAATGAAGCAGATAGGCCCGTATAATGCAATGTTGGTCTTTATTCAGAGACCGGGAGCAACGTATCTTTTGACAGAAACCAAATGGGCCAAAGAATTTGACTGTGGCATTTTACCTAATGCACGTCCCGTATTAGTGCTCATTCCGTTTGGCCCGCTCGAATATTTATTCGACATCTCAGATACTTTCCCACTCAATAAGAATCCTAAACTGACAAAGGAGTTTGGGCCATTAACGGAATATTTGAAACAACCGTTTGCGACCACGGGGCAATTCTGCCGAAAGTACCTTGAACAGGTTATCTGTAATTTTTCGGCACATGGAATGGCCTTCAATCCTAATTTTGTTGCCGGTTCGAACTATGGTGCTCAACTAAGACTTCTGCGAGAAGAAAGTCATCCATTGGTCTTTCAAAACAAAAACTTCTATCTTGAATATCCGGCTCACTACCTCATCAGTATAAATTCTCATGCAGGAGATGGCGAGACGATGGCCAGTATACTACATGAACTGGGACACTTTTTCTGTCATCATCTCATTTCGCCTCCCGGGCAAAAGGAATGGTGGCAATCACGCAATCTTCCACATGATGTAATGGAGTTTGAAGCCGAGTCTGTAGCATGGCTAATTTGTCAGCGTATCGGGTTGCAATCTCCGTCTGAAAGATACTTGTCAGGATATCTAAATGCGAACAAAGAAATCCCGGCAGGAGTAAGTCTTGAAGCCATCTTCAGGGCCGCCGAAGACGTCTGGAAGATGGTTAGCACCAAGATTACATACGATAAAGGCTTGCTCAACAAACACGATAAATACTTCAAGGAGCAAGTGAAACTAGCCCAGACCAAATTTAAGATTAGCAAACAACCACCAAAACAACAATCTCTTTTTGACTAAAGCATATGCAAGATATAAAACTCATTAAGGACACCAAAGGATGGTACTCGTGCGATGTGCCAATCTCAAAGGATGATTGGACGCGGTTCCTGAGCGACAAGTCTGTTGCCTCAGAACCGGCAATGACCGCATTGCTATCTTTTTACTATATGCCGGGCTATGCAGCGTCATGCACCATGGTTTCCGAAGAGTATGGCCGCAAGCCTGCTTATTATGTTGGCTCCATCAATGGCTTCTGCAAAAGCGTTCAGAAACGATTCCCCGACTTCCGGATACTATCACATGACTCAGACGAGCAGATATTTTGGCCGGTCTGCATGGCACGAGGCAAAAACACCACTGATGGCTTTGTATGGTATCTTCGTCCAGAACTCATCGAGGCTCTGCGCGACCGTGTTATCACTCTCCATGTCGAGCAATATGCCCGCGAGCTGGATTTGTTTTGGAATGAAGAAGTATATAAGTGGCAGGCTATAAAAACATTCCAAGCCAAATGGGATATAGAAGCCGAGAACTTTTCCGATATGCTGTCGGCTGCTATGGCCGACACAGACAATCTACTTGCCTCGATGAATGCCTTCCCTCTGGGGATGCTACAAAATTTTGCCAATACCGATGCCGAAACAGTTCGGAGTATGTTCCGCAATCTTTTCGACGAATCCAAGAACCTCGAAGAACGTTTTGACTCCTTTGTGAAAAGTTCGGACGAAATGATGAAAAAGTATTTCCCGGATTTACTCAAGGAGAATCGCATACATTATCAGAATACTAACTCCATCAGCACATATCTGTGGCTGAGATACCCGGAGAAATATCCGATTTTCAAATACAGCATCTATCGTGAAGTCTCGGCTAAATTGGGGCTGGGAGTTGAGATTGGCCGTACCGGGCGCCCGGAAGAGGTTGTCAAAGGATACCAAATGTATCGCACCATTTGGCAATATATTTCATCGAATCAAGCCTTAATCAATCATGTCAACAAGCGCCTCGCCGATGAAGGCTACGGGGAGGTACCGCTCTTCGGCCCTCTTGCCACCGACTTCGGCTACTGGCTCGGCAAACGTCAGGCCAATTCTCTCAAAGATTCACTCAAACTTAAAACCGCTACAGTTATGTCGCCACTCGTATCAAAAGCATACAGTCTTCTGCAATCAAAAAAGAATCTTATTCTGCAAGGTGCTCCCGGCACCGGCAAAACCTACAACACGGCAGCGCTTGCCGTGGCATTGATTGACGGCGTAGTGCCCGAGCACCATAAAGATGTTATGGACCGCTACGATGAACTGCGTGAGGCCCGACGCATAGGTTTCACCACTTTTCACCAGTCAATGGACTATGAGGATTTCGTAGAGGGCATAAAGCCGATATATGACGGCGGAATTGTGCGTTATGAGGTGAATGACGGTGTCTTTAAGCGCATATGCAAAGCTGCTCAGGTCGCCAGTGATATTGAGGAAACCGGGTCTGAGACAATCGAAGGACTCAATCTCATGAATGATAATCCCACCATCTGGAAGGTATCTCTCGGAGGAACCGGCGACAATCCTATTCGCAAGGACTGCTTGCAGAACGGACATATCCGTATCAGCTGGGAACAATACGGCGACATCGATTTCTCTGAGGATAATCCTAAAGTGACTGAGGGCAAAAATATCTTGCGCACCTTCTATGATTCTGACATAATGAAGAAAGGCGATATTATAGTCAGCTGCTATTCGCAGTCAGAAACAGACGCCATAGGCATCGTTACCGGCGATTACGAATATCGTGCAGATGGTGGTGAATATCCCCGTTACCGTGATGTCAAATGGTTTGCAACCGGCTTCAAACATAATATTGTTGACATCAATAATGGCAAAAGGATGACATTAGGAACGGTTTATCGTCTGAGCATCGACTTGAAGGATATTCTTGATGTTATCAGTAAGTATGCGCCAAAGGTGCCGGTAGCTGTTCCCAGTGCGCAGAAACCCTACGTCCTCATTATCGACGAGATAAACCGTGGCAACGTCTCCAAGATTTTCGGTGAACTGATTACGTTACTGGAAGCAGACAAGCGACTCGGTGAAGACCATGGCATCACACTACAGTTGCCGTACTCAAAAGATGAAAAGGGCTTCGGTGTGCCTAAGAATCTCTATATCATTGGCACGATGAACACTACCGACCGCTCTACCGGCACAATAGACTATGCTATCCGCCGTCGGTTTGCTTTCCTCACCATACCTGCTGAACGCGAGCTGGTGAAGTGGCCGACGGCTCAGGCTCTGTTCGACGATGTAAAAAAGTTCATTACCGACCATCGCTACGCCGACATGGACGTTGACGACCTCATGGTAGGCCACAGCTATTTCATGCTTAACAAGGAGAATGAAGCTGAAGAAAACGCCCAAGAGATGCGTATGAAGATGGAGTTCGAGATTATTCCTCTTATCAAAGAATATATCAAGGACGGAATCCTCACTATCCGACCCGACGAAGCCCGAAAATACTTCGACAGTTGGATGCAGCTCAAGCCTTACAACCCAGTAACGCCAGAAGAAGACGATGACGATAGTAACGAGTGAACATAGCCCGATTGACGCCAACCGCCTCGAAGGACTGGATGCTGATGCGCTCCGCCAACGTATCAACTACGATACGCGCAGGTTTGTAACGGAGCAGGTCAATCTTGTGCTATGCGAGTTCTCGACTACGGAAAAAAAGGATGTATTCACGACATATTACCGCATCGGCGCTGAGTGGCTCGATGAAAAGCAGACAAAGGCATTGGTCGTAACTCCTAAGGTCCCCAATATCGACTTCCTGGAGATGTTTATGACCTGTCTGCGGACGTCAGAACCGGACGATGATTTCTCGACAATCTATGACATAGACTTCGATGCCAGGCCAATCAAGTCGAAATCACTCAACTCAATTCTGTCACCGCTGCTTGTCGTACAATTCCTCAATTGTGTGGAGCGTATCGCCTCGCGTATTCTCCGCAAGGGGTATGTAGCCAGGCATGAAAACCTATGCAAGGTCAAAGGCCGTATCGACGTTATTGGCAACGAGCGACGCAATCTGCTGACCGGCCATCGAGAGAGTGTGCTGTGCAAATACAATGAGTATTCTGTTGACACTCCCGAGAACCGTTACATAAAACGTGGCCTGCTGGTTGCCCGCGATATGATTTCGCTTATGGCGCAACACAAGGCATACGCGACCCTCGCGGCAAAGTGCGGTTCATGCCTGAGCGCCTTCGCCGATGTGTCACCTGATTTCCAGGGCAAAGCTCCGCAAATCAAGCACAACAAATTGTTTCGCGACTATACGGAAGCTCTGCGACTTGCATTAATGCTCCAGCGCCGACAAGACATTTCCTTAAGCAAGTCAGAAGGTGATATGTCGGACTATGTGCCGGTGTTCCGCATCGACATGGCGCTCCTGTTTGAGCACTATACACTCGCACTTCTTCGCGAGCGTTATGGCAAAGGCATCATGTATCAGGTCTGCGGCTACCGCAACCGATTTGTGGCTGACTTCCTGCTGAATACACCATCAATGAAGGCCGTACTTGACACCAAGTACATTACTGATTACGATGCAAGCGAAGAAGTCAAAGCAGAGAATATCAAACAGCTTTCCGGCTATGCCCGCGACAAGTCTCTTCTTAAAGCCCTCGGCATCGACTGCACCGATGAAGACTCCGTTCCCGTAGTGCCGTGCGTGATACTTTATCCCGTTCTCGCAGAGCGTAACGACAAACCCTTCCGCTTCACGATGTCGCAGAAGAAGCCGCTCAAGCGCACACTTAAATTCTATAAATGTCCCATTCCTGTTCCTTTGATTAAATCCGGAACCAACAAATAGCTAAATCATTATGATTACGATACATCATAATTTCGACCCCGAACAATTCGAGTGGCTGTGGGCTAAATACGTCAACGGTGGCAATGTATCTCAGCATTGCTTCCCTTGCCTAAAAGGTAAACAGAGCAAAAAATTCAGCAAAGCTTATAACCCCGATATGGGAAATCATCCTGTTATCGATATGGACGAAACGCCCGATAGCGATTATGATGCTGTGTATTTTTGCGGTGTCTCCAAAAAAGGTTATATCCACAACGTTCATCTTGTAGTACGACCCAGTGAAGGCAATATCGAACATTGGAAATTCGATGGCTGGGATGTTGAAATTCAAAACGGCACAGTTGATATGATCCCCTGCGCCGGTGAATTGAAACCCGAATACTTCAATGCTCCTTATGACGAGCATTATTATACCTGTCGAAATTTCCTATGGATGGTGGGCGCATACTATCCGGAAGCGTTGGACTTTGACAAGCTGACAATCCGTTGTGTCAAAGATTCTGATGGAAGATATGACACCGACCAACGCATACCTATTTCGCTTGATGAATGGCGCACGATTCTGCGCGATATTGCGGAAAATGATATAAATTCCTGGAATTTACTCCGCGAATTTCATAAAGAGAAAGACTATACCGCTTATGTGCGCGATGTCGCCGCCAATCTAAAATTGAAGCGCACCGATATTATCAACCGTATAGACGCCCTCGGACTTCTTATAGCCGGTAGCAACGGCAAATTCCGCATCGTGCGCCGCCTCAATCCAAGGTCTGAATGTTGGTGGCCGGTATTCTTCAATATGCAGTTTGAAGAAGCGAGCAAGGAGACCATATACACGCTCCGCCATGATCTTGTCATCGTCATGGACGAAATGACAAAAACATCCAAGGGCGGCGTTTCATCAAACCGCGAGAGTAAAGGGACTGTCGGGTATCCCACATTCTACTTCTTCGAGATGGGACTGAACGTCGGTGATGTCCTCACATTTGTCCCGGACCCCTCAATCATAGCAACCGTTGCAACCAACCGTAAGGTTATATGCAACGGAAAGGAGACCTATCTCACTCCGCTGACGACTGAACTTCGCGGCAAGAATGGTCGTATGGGCAAATACTGGACGTTCAATGGCAAAACCATTGACGAGCTTTACTACGAGACCTATTTCCCCAACGGCAAAACCTTTGAAGAATATCAGGCTGAAGTCGAAGAAAAGCGCAAACAACAAGATGGCAATATCTAAGGTCACAAATAAGTATCAGGACAAATGAATCCCAAGAAGGATAATGAACTCGTTGAACTTGCCGCAAAAATTTGCGTCGAGAGTCATGCCGAGCAGACTGACAAGGTCGGCCAACCATATATATTGCATCCTATGCGAGTAGCGCTTAAATGTGATACTTCGGAGCAGAAGATTGTGGCGTTTCTTCACGACGTGATAGAGGACTGCGGTGTCACCGCCGAGGATGTGCTTGCTGAAGGTTTCTCGCAAGAAATCGTTGACGCCATTCTATCCGTGACCAAACGCGAAGGCGAGAGCTATGAGGATTTTGTTCGTCGAGCTAAACAAAATCCTATTGGCCGCGTAGTTAAGCTCCACGACCTCGAAGACAATCTCAACGCTCTGCGCCTCGACCACTTCGACGCCGACATGGCCGCCCGCTACAACAAGTATCTCGCAGCGCGACGCTTCCTTCTCGAAGACTAACTCCTCTGCACACCATGGAAAACCCTTTCAACCTGCGCTCTGTGGCTAATTTTGCAAAGCTTAAATTGAAGAATGGAGTCCCCGAGACTCGCATTCCGGCCCTTTGCAAAAATAAATTCAGCGCCATTGATTGTAGTCTATGGCACTGGGAGCAGTTTGCAAGGAAGTTTTTCGACCAACTCAAAACAGAGACTCGGTATGCAGATACATTAGACGAAACTGCCAGCCGTTTCGATATAACTGATGCTTCAGATGCAGACTCAATTATTGCCCTCATCCGAAAAGGCGCCAACGTTTTCGTAACAGGTAAGGCTGGAACTGGTAAGACGTATATATTAAAACAAATTGTTGCCCGGCTTAATAACCGTGGCGACGTCGCTGTGCTTGCGCCTACGGGCATTGCTGCCAAAAACGCTGACGGTGCCACCATCCACTCATTCTTTAGGATGGATTTAGGCCCGTGGGTACCTTCAAACTCTCTTCCTGAGATTGCCAAGCTGACACCAAATGTCGTTGAAACGCTAAAGGCCACATCACTGATTATCATTGATGAAATCAGTATGGTGCGTTGCGATCTTCTTGACAAAATGAGCTATATTCTCAAACATGTCAAGAACTCATCGTTGCCCTTCGGTGGTACTCAGATTGTTGTCTTTGGCGACCTGTATCAGCTCATCCCTGTTACCGAAGATGAAGACTGGGATATTCTCAAGACAGCATATCCTAATCCATATTTCTTCAGTAGCACTGAGTTTAAGAAGCTCAAAGTAAAGGTAGTAGAACTTACCAAGGTTTACCGCCAAGACGATGCTTCTTTCAAGACGATACTAAATGCCATTCGCATCGGTCACGCAACTCCATCGATGTTATGCGAACTGAATACACGATATTCAGTCGCGAATAAGGAACTCAATCCGCGACATGGCATACGTCTCACGACTCACAATCGTAAGGCTGATAGTTTTAACTGGGCTCAGCTAAATAGTATTCCCGGCGAAATGCGTCAATACGATGCTGAGGTGAAGGGTGGTTTCCTCGACAAAAGCGAGTGGCCGACCGACTTTTATCTAAAGCTTAAAGTCGGTGCCCGAGTGATGTTCCTTCGCAATGACAATGAAGGTGGCAAATATGTCAATGGGACACTTGGAACTGTCATCAGACTTCAGGATTACAGCGTAAGGGTGCGCACAGATGAGGGCGCGGTTATAGATGTGTTCAACGCTCACTGGGATTTCTACCGATATACTCTCGATAAACGAACTAAAGTTATTTACCGCGAGCAGTATGCAACTTTCTATCAATTGCCGCTGCGCCTTGCATGGTGTGTAACCATCCACAAGTCTCAGGGATTGACCTTTGAAGAAGTAGTTATCGATGCATCTAAAGCCTTTGCTGCCGGTCAAGTGTATGTAGCGCTTAGTCGCTGCAAAACCCTTGAAGGTATTCACTTGACCGACAGAATTTTGCCTAATAATGTCATTATTGACTCAAAAGTCACCGAATTTCTTGAAGAAATCGGCATAAAGGATAAAGCCAATATAGTTGCCCAGCAATCTACGGAGGAAATTCTGGAAGGCAAAATTTTAGAGCTGCTTCAAAGTAATAAAGCTTTGAAAGCTAACATTATTGCGCAAGCGCTCAAATGTGAGAAGACAAAAATCAACAGCATACTTTACGGCTCTTTGACCCGCAAAGGACTTGTTGAGGTCGAGAATTATTACTGGAGCTTAAAACGAAAATAGAATGAGCTGGGACGGTTACAACGGTGATACCGTGCATGATATGTATGTGGATGGCTTCTATGCCAACTGCGGGTCGGACTCTTATTTCGGGTTCGACGAGCCGGCATATTATGTTATGCCGTACAAGCCGAAACCGCAGAAGTTGACGCCTGGAAAAGGCGCGTGCGTTTGACCCCTTCGGGCACGCGGGACTGACCCCTTTGGG